>Ga0105356_10007343_pt1 | contig 10141 bp, 6 predicted proteins | sample GOMGulsemesocosm_3_FD_83502 | JGI IMG/M metagenome (GOLD analysis project Ga0105356, IMG submission 83502) | Methane-oxidizing microbial communities from mesocosms in the Gulf of Mexico - GOM9D Gulf of Mexico | ecosystem: Environmental > Aquatic > Marine > Cold seeps | place: Gulf of Mexico...
CTGTAGCAATCCCCGTATTTCAAGGAAGCTCTTTTTAGTTCACAATGCTGGATACCTTACATTGTGAAGTGTTCTTTATATTATTTTTTTTATAAAATAGTAGATTGAAAATCATCTTTTAGGCACGGATATACTCATATTAAAAGTCTTCATTATTAGTGTTAAAAACATCGAATTAAAAGCTAAAATCAATATGTGATTGTCGTTTTTATGCCTGTATATAAAACAGTAAGGATGTCTAACTATTAAAAATCAGTATTTCAAAGTGGTTTCATGACTGTTTAATCACATTAAATAATTGTGATTAAGCTGATTTTGCAATCCACTATTTTTGTCATTTTTTTTAGCAGTATAACAAACTGCATAACTATCAGTTTAATAAGATGATAAGCTTTGGTGGATCTCCTAAATCCTTGTTCTACAGTTTCTGTGTAGTACTCTATCAATTGAGTTACAAATGCCAAGGACGTTGGTCCAAGCAAATGACCGGACTCGAACCGGCAACATTTTTCTGTTGTTCTATCCTGGCTGAACTACTATCCTGAATGAGATAGGTGGGATTCGAACCCACGACCGACAGAGTCGCTACTATTTTTTGGTTAATAGTCAGAACCTTCAAGTCTAGTTGTATATAAAAACATGATGCATTTCTGCAAGGTTTTATACAATAGTGCTATATCGAAACACCCAACAAGACCAGCTTGATATTGTGTAGTGGAACAGACAGGAATTGAACCTGTATTTTCGCGTTTTCAGAGCGCTGCATTGACCAACTTTGCTATTGTTCCATTCTGTTGATAACCTGAAAGGATTTGAACCTTTACCTCAAGATTCAAAGTCTTGAATGCTGCCATTACACTACAGGTTATTTTAGTAAGCTTAATAAGAGTCGAACTCATACCTCAAGGGTCGTAACCTTGTGTGCTATCCGTTACACCATAAGCTTATTTATGTCTCCTTTCTTTTTTTTTATTAGACGTTTTGCCTTTCTTTTTTTTAGGCTTTATTTTCTTTTTAACTCTAGATATTTCTTGTCTGACATAATCCGTAAAACAATTATTCGTCGCCATTGTATTGGCTGCTTTGAGGGTTTTGATAGCGGCCTTAAATTGTCCGCGTTTTTCGAATAAAATGCCTTGTAATAACTGGAGTAATGCCTTGTCAGTGGCCTTGATTGTCATCGCAAATGTTATCAGTTTCTCAGCCTCATCATAATCGCTATTCCACAATAAGGTTTGGATGTAATAGGGATATGTGTTTGCTAATTCCATATGCTGGGCGACGGCTTCAGCAAAATAGTGTTTGGCTGTTTCGTAATCTTTTAATTGTTCAGCATAAACACGCCCCATTAAACACAATGCCTGTGCATCCTTATTGTTGTATGATAATGCATAGTTTAAGGCTTCTAAAGTTTCTTCAAGCTCATAGGGATAGGCATCCATTGCTTTAAATAAATAGTTGTTGTGTAAATTATTTTCCATGTTGATGTATTCAATAAATTGTTCTGTTTTAAAGGCGACACATGTTGCGCGCTTTTATAAACCGATCAGATTTTTGTATGCTTAAATTTTTTGATAAAAAAATCCGAAACAGTTGTTATTGCTTCGGATTTTTCGCTGGAAAGTTATTTACAGGAAATACCGAAGCCTCGTGAATGACTCAAGGTCATAACATAATGTCTGAAATGCTATTCTGTGTTTTAGCATGGCTTCTTGATTTTAAGTGTTACTATTTTTCTGCAGTAGTACTTTAAAACTGCGGTGCAAAGATGTAAACTATTTTTTGATAAAACAAATAAAATAAACAGTTAAAATACTGGTAATCAAATGGTTGTGTCTAAAATTAAGCAAAGAATTGCCAGCCCACATTTAAGTGGATTATTGAGCTTTTATGCAAGAGTTTGTTTTCCAATTGCTTAGCTTTCAATGTTCAATATTTTAGTTGTTAAAATTTGTAATCAATATGTTTAGATTTTTTTCATAAAAAAAGCGTCCAATTTCTTGGACGCCTGTTATAATTATAGTTTTTATCAATTTAAATCATGCTTAAAATGATTTAAAATGCCTACATAACGTCCTTGATCGGAGGAATAATGCATTGTTTCCTCGATAATCCCACTGACTAAATAGTGGTTTTGTTGCGATATGTAGTATTGTGTTTTTCATTTTGTAATGCAAATATGACAAATTATTGGGTTCATATCCAAATATTAACTGATTTATTTAATTGTTGGGTATAAAAAAAAGGAAGTTCATTGAGCTTCCTTTTTTTACAGACTAATTCGCCATATACTTATAGGCATTTGTGCCATTACTTTAGATTTGAGGTATTTACTAAATGTGTTACATAGCAACCAGGTCTCCTGCGATATCTTTTGAAGGTAAATTTGATTTCCCCATGAGATAAATATCTACTTGACGCGCTGCTTCTCGACCTTCGGAAATTGCCCATACAATTAAAGATTGTCCGCGACGCATATCTCCAGCAGTAAAGATGTTTGGTATATTTGTTTGGTATTTCCCATAACTTGCTTTATAATTTGAGCGCGGGTCTCTTTCGATTCCAAGTTGGTCGGCAATGCTGCTTTCAGGGCCTGTAAAACCTAGGGCTAATAAGGCAAGGTCACAGGGCCATGTTTTTTCGGTGCCTTCAATTTCTATTAATTTAGGGCGTTCACCAGGAATCATTTCCCAGCGCACATTAACCGTTTTTAAAGCCGTTAATTGTCCCTTAGCATTGCTTATAAATTCCTTGGTGTTAATCAGCCAGTTTCTTTCGACACCCTCTTTATGAGATGATGAGGTTTTAAGCTGTAATGGCCAGTATGGCCAAGGCGTGCTTGGAGAACGCTGCCCTGGAGGTTTTGGCATGATTTCAAAATTGATCACCGATTTCGCGCCGTGACGATTCGATGTTCCAACACAATCTGATCCGGTATCACCGCCGCCAATGACAATCACGTTTTTGTCGGTTGCCTTTATTTGGTCTTTGATCTCTTGTCCGAAAACAACCTTAGTTTGTTGAGTTAAAAAATCCATTGCTTGTTCTACACCATCAGCATCAATACCTGGTGTTGGCAAACTTCTTCTTTCTGTCGCTCCACCGCATAAAACTACCGCGTCAAAATCTTTCAATGCATTGACATCGTAATTGACACCTACGTTGACATTGGTTTTAAAGTTGATGCCTTCGGCTTCTAAAATAGCAACACGTCTATCGATAATGCCTTTTTCTAGTTTAAAATTTGGTATGCCGTAACGTAGTAATCCACCAATAGCATCGTCTCTTTCGAAAACGGTAACGCTATGTCCGGCTCTGTTTAGCTGCTGTGCCGTAGCTAATCCAGCAGGTCCAGAACCAACAATGGCAATGGTTTTTCCGGTTCGGTGTTTTGGTGGTTGTGGTTTGATCCAGCCTTCTTTAAAAGCGCGTTCAACTATATTCTTTTCTATGTTTTCTATAGAAACAGGATCTTCAATAATTCCTAATACACAAGATTTTTCACAAGGAGCTGGGCATAAGCGTCCCGTAAACTCTGGGAAATTATTTGTTGAATGTAAAATCCATGAGGCTTTTTGCCACTCTTCTTGATGAACCATATGGTTGAAATCTGGGATTAGATTTCCCAGAGGGCAACCACTATGGCAAAAGGGAATCCCACAATCCATACATCGGGAACCTTGCTTTTTTATTTCAGTGTCGCTTAAGGGCACTGTAAATTCATTATAATGTGCTACACGATCTTTTACAGATGTATATGCTTCATCTTTCCTATCGAACTCTTTAAAACCAGTTATCTTTCCCATCGTTATGCTATTATTAATTCTTCTACCATTTGCTCCTCAGTCTCTAAGCGTTTTAATGCGCTCTTATATTCAGTAGGCATAACTCTTACAAAATTGCTTAAGCTCGTTTCCCAGTCTGATAATAATGCTTTTCCACGATTACTATTTGTGTAAAGCACATGCTTTTCTATTAATGCTTTTAAATCAGCAGCATCAGCTTCTAAAATATCTTCAAATTCAATAGTTTCGGTATTACAGGGTCCATTTATGAATTTATTGTCAGGATCATATACATAGGCGATCCCTCCACTCATTCCTGCGGCAAAATTTCTTCCTGTATCACCTAATACTACGACTTTTCCACCGGTCATATATTCACAACAATGGTCTCCAACACCTTCAACAACCGCCGTTGCGCCCGAGTTACGAACTGCAAATCGTTCGCCGGCAATACCATTGATATAAGCCTCGCCTTCAACAGCTCCGAACAAACAAACATTACCAACGATGATATTGTTCTCAGCTAAGAAATCTGCCTTTGTGGGTTTTTTAATGATTAATTTGGCACCTGATAATCCTTTTCCTAAATAATCATTTGTATTTCCTTCTAGTTTAAATGTTAATCCGTGAGCACCAAAAGCTCCGAAACTTTGACCTGCCGAACCTTTGAAATTGATATTTAAGGTGTCTTCAGGTAAACCGAGATGACCATACTTTTTAGAAATCTCATTACTTACTATTGTTCCTACCGTACGATTTGTGTTCTGAATAGGGTAGGTTAAAGTCATTTTTTCTTTTCTAAATAAGGCTCTATGTGAATCTTTCAATATTTGCAAATCCAATACATTTTCTAGACCGTGATCTTGTTTTTCAGAGTTTTTAACTTCCATGTCTCTGTAAACAGCCGGTCTATGTAAGATTGCTGATAAATCTAGGCCTTTGGCTTTATAATGTGTAATGGCTTTGTTGGCATTAATTTTATGTGTTTGCCCAATCATTTCATCCAGAGTTCTAAACCCTAACTCTGCCATGATGCCTCTTAGTTCTTCGGCGATATAGTAGAAAAAGTTAATCACGTGTTCTGGTGTGCCCTTAAAGTTTTTGCGCAATTCTTTGTCTTGGGTAGCGATACCAACCGGACAGGTATTTAAATGACATTTTCGCATCATGATACAGCCTGAGGCCACTAATGGAGCGGTTGCAAAACCAAACTCTTCAGCACCCAATAATGTAGCAATAGCTACATCGCGTCCTGTTTTTAACTGCCCGTCACATTCTACAACTATTCTGCTTCTTAGTTTGTTTAAAACTAGGGTCTGTTGCGCTTCTGATAATCCGAGTTCCCAAGGTAGTCCGGCATGTTTTAATGAGGTTAAAGGAGATGCTCCAGTACCACCATCATAACCAGAAATTAATACAACATCTGCTTTGGCCTTAGCAACACCAGCGGCAATAGTACCAACACCGACTTCAGAAACTAATTTCACATTAATCCTCGCTTCGCGATTTGCGTTTTTTAAATCGTAAATTAATTGTGCTAGATCTTCGATAGAATATATATCGTGATGCGGAGGTGGTGAAATTAGTCCAACAAAAGGGGTGGAGTTACGTGCGGCGGCAATCCATGGTAATACTTTTTCGCCAGGGAGTTGTCCGCCTTCACCCGGTTTTGCACCTTGAGCCATTTTAATTTGAATCTCTTTAGCGTTGGTAAGGTAATGTGAAGTTACGCCAAAACGTCCTGAGGCAACTTGTTTGATTGCCGAATTTCGGCTGTCTCCATTAATATCTGGTTGAAAACGTTTTCTATCTTCTCCACCTTCACCAGAATTAGACTTGCCTCCAATGCGATTCATGGCAATCGCTAAGTTCTCATGAGCTTCTCTCGAGATAGATCCATAAGACATGGCCCCTGTTTTAAATCGTTTTACGATGTCTGTCCAAGGCTCTACTTCATCCAATGGAATAGGATCTAAATTGTCAAATTCAAATAGACCACGAATGGTCATTAAATTTTCCGATTGCTCATTGATGGCTTTCGCATAGACATCATAACTCGCTTGATCACTTAATCTCACAGCCTGTTGCAATTTTGCGATGGTTGTAGGGTTGAACATATGTCTTTCGCCATTACGTCTCCATCTGTAATCGCCTCCAATGTTTAAGCCTAGACGTTTGTCTATAAGGGTGTCTGGATAAGCGTATTTATAACGTTCATTAATTTCTTTTTCTATTTCATAGAGCCCAATACCTTCTATTCTTGAAGCTGTGTATGGGAAGTATTTTTCGACGAATTGTGAATTGAAACCAACGATTTCAAATATTTGAGAACCTCTATAAGAGTGTAGTGTTGAGATTCCAATTTTATTCATAACCTTTAAAATTCCTTTCCCGATGGCCTTATTGAAATTATCAACTGCTTTTTGTTCGTCCATGTCGGTAATAAACCCTTCTTTCACCTGCATTCTAATGATTTCATTCACCATATATGGGTTGATAGCACTAGCGCCATAACCAAATAAGGTGGCGAAATGATGGGGTTCCCGTGGTTCGGCAGATTCGATAATAATATCGAAATAAGACCGCTTGCGTAAACGGTTCATCTGATGATTTACATACGAACAAGCTAGAAGAGCAGGGATAGGAGCGAGCTCCTTGTTTACACCTCTGTCCGATAGGATGATGATGTTGGTTCCTCTATCTAATGCTTTTGTGATTTGAACGATTATGTCTTCTAGTGCATCTTCTAGTCCATTAAGACCATGTGCTTTTGTGTAGAGCATTTCGATGGTTTCAGCCTTAAAGCTTTCAATGGAAATATTTCTTATTTTTTCTAAATCAGCATTTGAAATAACAGGATTCTGGATTCTTAATTTCCGGCATTGTCTTTCTGTAATGCTGAAAATGTTACGATCCTTACCGAGATTTAAACTGATATCGGTTACAATTTCTTCACGAATACCATCCAAAGGAGGATTGGTTACCTGTGCGAATAATTGTTTGAAATAATTAGAAATTAATTGCGGTTTGTCAGATAAAACAGCTAGAGGAGTGTCTGTACCCATGGAACCTAAAGCTTCCTTACTGACTTGAGCCATTGGGGTAATGACTTCCTGAATATCTTCAATGGTGTAATTGAATAGACGCTGTCTTGTTTTGATGTCTATGGTCTCAATAGGACAGGTTTCATTGTTATAAGGCACGTCCTTTAAGTGCAGTCTAGTTTTATCTAGCCATTCTTTATAAGGTCTTTCAGAAACAATCTTGCTTTTAATTTCTTCATCATTAATAATACGTCCTTCATTCATGTCTACTAAAAACATTTTTCCAGGTTCTAGTCTACCGTGGCTTTCAATGTCTTCATCGGCAATCTCAACAACTCCAATTTCTGAAGCCATAATGAGTTTTCCGCTTTTGGTTATCGTATAACGTGAAGGCCTTAGTCCATTACGATCTAATAAGGCTCCAATATAATCACCATCAGTAAAAGGTACAGAAGCTGGGCCATCCCATGGTTCCATGATGCAGGCATTATACTCGTAAAATGCTTTTCTGTCCTCAGACATGGTTTTGTGTTTTTCCCAGGCTTCCGGGATCATCATCATCATTACTTCTGGCAATGATCTATCTGTATGGGTTAATAATTCTACCACCATATCCATGGAGGCAGAATCTGATTTTCCAGGTAATATGATTGGAAATAATTTGTCAATTTGAGGTCCGAAGACCTCGCTTTTCATGATCTCTTCGCGAACCCGCATTCTACTAACGTTTCCACGGAGGGTGTTGATTTCTCCGTTTTGACACATAAACCTAAAGGGTTGTGCGAGTTCCCAGGTTGGCATGGTGTTGGTCGAAAAACGTTGGTGTACTAAGGCTAATCGTGTAACCAAATCGGTTTGTTGTAAATCGATGAAATAAGGACCTATGTCTTCTGGCTTAATAATGCCTTTATATATTAAGGTCGTATTCGACAAACTTGGCAGGTAGAAATATGAGCTCTGAGACATTTTAGAAGCGGCTATAGTATGCTCTGTGATTTTTCGAGCAGCATATAGTTTTGCTTTAAAATTCTTGTCACTAATAGCTTCTGTTTTACCTATAAATAGTTGTTCTATATTCGGTTCTGAGGCTAAGGCGATTTCTCCTAAACATGAAGAATTTACAGGGACAATTCTCCATCCTAAAATAGAAAGGCCTTGAGCTTTAACTTCTTTTTCAAATATATCTTTACAGGATTTATATTGGTTTTTGTTTTTTGGTAAGAACACCATTCCAACAGCGTATTCTTTTGGAGCTGGTAATTCAAAGCTTGAAATTCTTTTAAAGTAGTCATGAGGAATATCGATCAGTAATCCGGCGCCATCACCAGTCTTTCCATCTGAGCTTACGCCTCCACGATGCTCGAGCTTTACTAAAATCTCTAAGGCATCATGAATTATTTGATTCGTTCGTTCTCCTTTGAGGTTACAGATAAAACCTGCGCCACAGTTTTCGTGTTCAAATTCCGGTAAATACATTCCCTGTTTCTTCAACATAATCATCTTTTTTAATAGTAAGAATACCTGATTTTAAAGCTAATATAGAGAGTTGGAGTTGAATAATAACAAGACCTAAATCATTATTCCGATTTTGAAAATAAACGGCCTTTTAAATCCATATTCTACATTTTCACGACTGTGTTTTTGTTAAATATGTAATTGAAAAATGTGTATCAAAAAAAGTAAAGTTATAAAATAAGTGTATCGAAAAACGAATTTTAACATATTAAAATCACTGAAAACTTGAAAACACTAAAAATTATTCAAAACGCCATTGTTGAATTGTTAATATTTTTAGTATTGAGATTGCAACCCTTAAAAAAATAGGGGTAAAAATATAAATATGATAAAAATTATTTGATGACCCCTATAAAATTAGGGGTCAATACTTTTTTGATATACTTTTGATCTCGAACTAATCAAAAACACTCATTTTTTATGAAACAATTATTTACAATTGTAATGTTATTTACAATTTCAATCGTATTTGCTCAAGAAGCAGCTGAAAAAAAGAAAACATTTGATCTTAGCGGAAGCATTGATGCTTACTATAGAGCAAATTTAACGGCTCCCAATGACGCTAATCAGATATCTCCAGGAACCTCCTTTGCAGACTTGTCTGGATTTTCACTCGGAATGGCAAATCTTATCGCTAGTTATGAAGGTGAAAAAGTAGGATTTGTTGCCGACCTAGTATTTGGTCCAAAAGGAGAAGCCGCGAGTAATACCGTGCTTAATCAAATCTATGCCTATTGGAATGTAAGTGAAACCGTGACCTTAACCATGGGGAAATTTAATACCTTCTTAGGTTATGAGGTCATTGCTCCTGCAGGGAACTTTAATTACAGTACCTCTTATTTATTTTCGAATGGCCCATTTTCTCACACAGGGATCAAAGCTGACTTTCAAATATCTGAAGATTTTAGTTTGATGTTAGGCCTGATGAACCAAACCGATGTGACCGAGTTTAATCCTGATGGGAATTATGCTCTAGGGGCTCAACTAGGATATTCAGATCAGTATTTAAATATATTGTATGACAATGCTGGTTTAGGATTTGAGATAGACTATACCGGTGGGTTTGATCTTTCGGATTCCTTTTTCCTTGGTCTTAATGCCGCCTATGCCGATAATGATGGGGAAGGCTTTTCAGGAGTTGCATTGTATCCTCAATTAGCTACTTCAGATAATTTTTCAATAGGTCTACGTGGTGAATATTTTGAAACAAGAAGTGATTTTGTGAGTGACGATCCTAGTGTGTTTGCACTGACTTTAACAGGGAGCTTTACAGTAGAAGACTTAATTATCAAGCCGGAAATAAGATTAGATAATGGGTCTGAGGACTTCTATATCGATTCAGATTTATCGCCTACAAGTAGCTTAGGCTCATTTGTGCTTGCCGCTATATATACTTTTAACTAACCATATAAATTCAATAATTATGAAGAAAATTGAAGCAATAATTAGAAAATCCAAATATCGTGAGGTCAAAGAATCCTTGCATGAAGTTGGGGTAAACTTTTTCTCCTATTGGGATGTTACCGGATTAGGTAATGAAAAAGCAGGTCACGTGTATCGTGGTGTTGCTTATAGTACTAGTGATATACAACGTAGATTTCTTTCCATTGTGGTTAATGATGATTTTGAAGAAGTTACCATAAAGGCAATTTTAGAGTCGGCTTCTACTGGAGAAGTTGGAGATGGGAAAATCTTTGTGTCCGATATCAATGAATGCTATAGAATACGAACAGGAGAAAAAGGTGGTGACACTTTAAAGTAAGAATCAATCAAAATTTTAATTATGGAATTATTAAC
>Ga0105356_10007345_pt1 | contig 10138 bp, 10 predicted proteins | sample GOMGulsemesocosm_3_FD_83502 | JGI IMG/M metagenome (GOLD analysis project Ga0105356, IMG submission 83502) | Methane-oxidizing microbial communities from mesocosms in the Gulf of Mexico - GOM9D Gulf of Mexico | ecosystem: Environmental > Aquatic > Marine > Cold seeps | place: Gulf of Mexico...
AAGCCTAAAAAACATGAGAAAAATAGGGAAACAAAAAATAGTCTTTTTATATTTATCATCACAAATAATTAAAGGGTAAATATACATAACCAGCAAACATGACCGAAAAAAACTTTTTAATATCTGCCCTTGAAAACATGGAAAACCCTAAAAGGGAAAACAGAGAAACTGTAGCAAATATTGTATATCACAATCAAGATTTATTCAAACATCTTGTTTCATTAACTTTTGAAGTCGAAAATAAAATCTCCATTAAAGCTGCATGGATATTAGAATGGGTATGCACCCATGGAAAACTAGACTGGTTAGCCCCTCATTTAGATACGTTTACTCAAAACATCTCAACATTACAATTTGACAGCGCCATTAGACCCTGTGCAAAAATTTGTGAATATGTAGCAACAGCATATACTTCAAAAGAAAAATCAAAAATCCAAGATCAATTAACCAATGAGCACATTGATACCATTATCGAAACTGGTTTTGATTGGTTGATAACTCCGCAAAAAATTGCAGTCAGAGCCTACACAATGACTTCTTTGTACTTATTTGGATTGCAAAAGGACTGGGTACATCCAGAACTACAACATATAATTAGCAGTAAAATCATTAAAGAAAGTGCGGGCTGTAAAGCAAGAGGCAACAAAATTCTAAAAGCCATACAAAAACAGTCTAGATAGTTTCTTCGCCCCCTATACATTCCACTTTCTCTATACAAACACCTCGTTTAAAGTACTTCTAAAACCATATTTACAAATGGTTTAGGAACATGACTTTTATCATACAAAATACACTTATCTTATTGTAAATTAGAGGTATAAAAACAATAAAAGCCCCTTACATGAATAATAATAACGCAAAATGATTGCTTAAAACAATTGATTTCTAATTAAAAGATTTAATCAATCAACTTCTTTAATCTCCACAGATATAGAGGTCATATTTTGATAAAAATCTCCCGTATTATGAAAACAATTACTTCACTTCGCTACCTATTTATTTTGCTAATAGCATTTATAAATCCAACAAGTAATTACTCCCAGGAAAAAATTAGCATGTCTATTTATCAAGACGCCAGACTGGTTGTTTTAGGAAATAAAAAGGAACACAATATCAGAACTCTCAATGTGTTAATTCATTTCAAAATTCAAGCTAAACAAAATGCTTTAGGCTATTTTGTATTTATTCCTGAATATGAAAAAGCCAATTTACCTGATATGTATCAACGACTATCTTTAAGTGTAGGCTATACATTTAATGGCTTATACACGCCGCTACTGAATCTTCCAAAAAACTTGGAATTTACGGTAGCCATCGGTTATGGAGTTACAAATCGTTTTTCAAACAATAGCTTTAACTATTCTATTTCTGGAGAAGCATCCTATAAAATAAATGAATGGCTTAAAGTAGGTTTTGTACATCAACTTACTGAACGTACAGATTTACTATATAAGTATCGTAAAAATGCCTTAAAATACAGCTTCTTCTTTGGCATAGAGTTTTCTCCTTTCGATTTTAGTAAAAAGAACAGCAATACCATGAGTTATGTATCCCGATAAAAAATAACGCTCATTAAGACTTTATGACTGAGGTCATAAACGATGGTTATACCAGGCTGTACCTTTGTTATAAATTAAAATCATCAGGCAATGGGAACAGTATTAGTAACACCAGTAACAGAAAAAAGACACCTTGCATTTACCCTTGTAAATAGGATTAATGCTAAAATTGAAAAAGAGAAAGGAAATGCAATTGGAATTTCAATTGCATTTGTAATGATGGGCACAGGATTGGCCTCAATTACAGCCGCTTTGGCTGTGTATCGGGAATTGTCCTTACCAATATTAATGACCGTTACCATACTCGCTATGGCAACCAATGCAGCAGTAATTAGTCAACAACCATTAAAAACAACAACATGGTTATTTTTGATTAGCATGCTTGCCAATATCACATTACTAAGCTATCAAATCTTTAATTTGATGGCCTAGCTTCAAACATCCTCATAAAGAGCGCGGAGGCAATGTTCCTTGCGCGCTCTTTAGCATTCGTAGCTGTACTACCTTCAAACAATTCATTCACGGTCGCAAACCAAAGCTCTAGCCATTTTCCAAAATGCTGTTGCGTAATGGCATGCTTAAAATGAGCATCCACCTCTTTATGGGCTTTCATTGGATTTCCTTTAAACTTACGAACAAAGAACAAATTTGTTTCCCAAAAATCGGTTAGTTTTTCTATATGTGACTCCCATTCGTTTTCTGGAATTACTTCTAGAAAAATGTGCCCAATAAAAGCATCCTTTTTTATTTTTGAGTAAAAGGTGTTCACCAACAAAAACACATCTTCTCTATTTTCTATATCTCTGAATTCCATTTTAATTTTTACATTTAAAACACAAAAGTATATCTTTACAATTAAGTAAACTTATGACTTGAATCATAATGATAAACGAACAATTACTTTTAGATTTTAACGCCAGCATCAAAGAGTATGCTAAAGGAGATTTGATATTCTCTCAAAACGAAACGGCTAGGTTTTACTACCAAATTAGCAGCGGAGCTGTTAAAATGAATAATTATAATGATGACGGAAAAGAATTTATTCAGAACGTTTTTTACAAAACTCAAAGCTTTGGTGAACCTCCACTATTTATCGATGTAAAGTATCCTGCAAATGCCATTGCTTTTTCTGATTGTACCTTGATAGCATTAGAGAAAGGTCAATTATTTAAATTGCTGTACACACATCCTGAAATTCATTTAAACATCACCAAAAGCTTAGCCAACAGGCTGTATTATAAAGCAATTATAGCTTCAGAAATATCGAGTCAAGAACCCGAACACAGGGTGCTACGGTTTTTTGATTATTTAAAAAATGATGTCTATAAAATTTCTGGAGATTTCAATTTTAAAGTTGGCTATACCCGACAACAGATTGCCGATACCTTAGGGCTTCGAGTTGAAACGGTTATTAGAGCAATCAAGAATTTAGAAAAGCAGAAAAAGGTGCTAATTGACAAAAGAAAAGTTTTCAGATAAAATCGACTAAATATAGTATTATCGGCTACGTATTTTTTATTTTTGCTGCTTTATAACACAACACAACTACAATGAGCTTAAACGAATTAAATGCGATCTCTCCGATAGATGGAAGATACAGAAACAAAGTTGCAAAATTAGCAGATTTTTATTCAGAAGAATCTTTAATTAAATATAGAGTAAAAGTAGAGATTGAATACTTTATTGCACTGTGTGAAATTCCGTTACCTCAACTACAAGACTTTAATGCGGCGTTATTTTCTGAGCTCAGAAAAATTTACGAAGACTTTTCTATTGAAGACGCTCAAAAAATAAAAGACATCGAGAAGGTTACCAACCACGATGTAAAAGCAGTTGAATATTTCATTAAAGAAAAATTTGACGCATTAAACCTACAAAGTTTTAAAGAATTTATCCACTTCGGATTAACTTCTCAAGATATTAACAACACTGCTATTCCATTATCAATTAAAGATGGTATTGCAGCAACCTATGTACCTGCTTTACAAGAGTTGATTGCGAAGCTAAATGAGTTATCTCTTGAATGGAGTGATGTTTCTATGTTGGCAAGAACACATGGACAACCTGCTTCTCCTACGCGATTAGGAAAAGAAATTGCTGTATTTGTTACCCGTTTAAACGAGCAAGTGCGCTATTTTAATACCATCCCGAATGCAGCAAAATTTGGTGGTGCAACTGGGAATTACAATGCCCATCATGTGGCGTACCCACAAATTAATTGGAAAGATTTTGGAACAAACTTTGTCCAAAACAAATTAGGCTTACACCATTCTTTTCCAACAACTCAAATTGAACATTACGATCATATGGCTTCTTTGTTTGATGCCATGAAAAGAATCAACACCATTATCTTAGATTTAGACAAAGATATTTGGACCTATGTTGCTATGGATTATTTTAAGCAGAAAATTAAAGCTGGAGAAATAGGCTCATCGGCAATGCCGCACAAAGTAAATCCTATTGATTTTGAAAATTCTGAAGGAAACTTAGGAATGGCAAATGCCATATTTGAACACTTAGCTGCTAAACTACCAATCTCAAGAATGCAGCGTGATTTGACAGACAGTACGGTTTTACGTAATGTGGGAGTTCCTTTTGGACACACATTAATCGGATTTGCATCTACCTTAAAAGGCTTGAATAAATTATTATTAAACAGAGAAAAGTTTGAGCAAGATTTAGAAAACAACTGGGCAGTGGTTGCTGAGGCAATACAGACCATTCTAAGAAGAGAAGCCTATCCTAATCCATACGAAGCTTTAAAAGGACTGACAAGAACAAACGAAAAAATCACACAACACTCCATTGCTAATTTCATAGATACTTTAGAAGTATCTGATGCAATTAAAGCGGAATTAAAAGTGATAACACCGGCCAATTTTACAGGTATCTAATGAAAAAATTATTATATTTAGTCGTATTTATTGGGCTTATTGCTGCGTGTAAAGAGGTGGCAATTGTAGACAATAACAATCAATTTAAAAAAGGCGTTTTTGAAATCCCTGCTGGTAACGGCTATGGAAAAACAACAATCACCAGAGTTGATAGTTTGCAAATAGAAAAATACACCAAAATTATATCAATATCGACGGATAGCATTGTTAAAAATAGAATTGACACCCATATAGATACGCTTTATATAGAATGGAAAAATAACTTTTCGTACATCCTACGTATGAAAAGTCCAAAAACCAGTTTAGATAAAGATCAAATTTTTGTAAAAATCAACAAGGTTACAGATTCTTCATATAGCTTTATTGCTAGAATTGGCTATTCAAAATTCAAACAAACAGGAACGGTATATAAAGTAAAAAAATAATGGAGATATTTGCTCATATTGATACTTGGGTTGCTTTATTAACCCTTACTTTCTTAGAAATTGTATTGGGAATTGATAATATTATTTTTATCTCAATTGCCACCAATAAGCTTCCTAAAGAGCAACAAAGAAAAGGGACCAATATCGGATTGGTGTTGGCCATGATTTTTAGAATTATCTTATTGTTAGGAGTTTCTTATTTGATCGCTATGAAAGACCCATGGCTTAGCATTGACACCTCATGGATCACTACAGAAATTACCGGACAAAGTATCATATTAATTCTTGGTGGAATCTTTTTATTGTATAAAAGTACAAGCGAGATACATCATAAAGTTGAAGGCGCCACAGAAGGAGAAGAGGCTCCTAAGAAAAAAGCCTCTACCTTATCAAAGGTAATACTCCAAATTGTGTTAATTGATATTGTTTTTTCTTTTGACTCTGTCTTAACAGCTGTTGGAATGACCAATGGCGTTGAAGGCGCATTGACCATTATGATTACTGCGGTAATTATCTCTATGATTATCATGATGATTTTTGCAAATCCTGTGAGTCAGTTTGTCAACAAACATCCAACCATACAAATGTTAGCCTTGTCCTTTTTAATCTTAATTGGCTTTATGCTTATTACAGAAGGGGCTCATTTAGCAAATACGGTAATTTTTAACCAACATGTTGGCGCAATACCAAAAGGTTATTTATATTTTGCCATTGCCTTCTCTTTGGGAGTAGAGGCTTTAAACATGAAAATCAGAAAGAAAAAATAAAATTAATACGCTAAAAAAACATATCACCCTTTTTGCAATAGCCATATTGTTTATCCCTTCTCTTGTACAGTTGGTTCATGTATTTGAAGACCATGAGCACACCACCTGTACCGCAAAAGAAGTACAACACATTCATGCAAATGAATTTGACTGTGATATCTTTCATAGACCATACCAAAATTTAGGCTTGGACATTCCGTCAAGATTTGATGTAATTCCAGCACATTTTTATGCAACTACGTTTATTGAGCTACCTCAAGTACTTCATGTTGTATACCATACTACAAAGAGTTCTCGAGGCCCACCTTCTTTTATTGTTTAAAGCGACAGTGTCTTTTTTAAGACAACTATTTTACGAAACAATAAAATTTAATCAACATGAAAATATTAGTAAAAGCCCTAATTATATTAGGCTGCCTTTCTATGACTGCCCAAAATAAATTATCAGGCGTCATTACAGACATGCATAAAGAACCCTTATATGGCGTAGAAATATATGCTACAGAAAGCCACAAAGGAACAACAACCAATGAAAAAGGTGAATACAGTTTAAAAAATCTACCCAATGGTAAAGTGAAAATTTTATTCTCTTACTTAGGGTTTAAATCGCAAACTCACATTGTAGAATTCACGACTAATAATCAGACAAAAAATATCACATTATTAGAATCTGTGTTTACTATTGACGAAGTAATTATTTCTACACCGTTTAACAAATTACAATCTGAGAATGTAATGAAAGTAGAACGGTTAACGGCTGCAACTTTAAAACGTACAGGGGCTCCAACACTTATTGCAGGCTTACAAAGTATCGCCGGAGTTTCTCAAATAGCTACAGGAACGGGAATTGGCAAGCCCGTAATTAGAGGATTGAGTGGCAACCGAGTTTTGGTATATGCACAAGGAGTACGCCTCGAAAATCAACAATTTGGCGATGAACATGGACTGGGCCTAAATGATGAAGGAATTGAAAGCGTTGAAGTTATAAAAGGTCCCGCATCTTTATTATACGGCTCTGATGCTTTGGGTGGTGTATTATACATTAACCCCGAAAGATTTGGATTGGCAAACACTACAAATGCATTTGTGAGTCAAAAGTTATTTAGCAATACCTTGGGAAGCAACACTTCAGTAGGATTCAAAACATCCACAGATACCTGGAAAATTTTAGCCAGAATTAGTTCAAATTTTCATGCAGATTACAAAACACCTAAAAAAGAAAGAGTAACCAATACTCGATTTAAAGAAAATGATTTTAAAATTGGTTTGGGGTACAATTCAACAAGTTACACCAACGAATTTAGATACAACTACAATCATTCCTTACTCGGAATTACAGAAGGTATTGGGGCACAGTCAACATCGACTTTACCTCTAGAGCCTTTCCAGAAAATTGACAATCATATTTTTAGTTTGCACAATCATTTCTATTTTAAAAATTCTAAATTGGACCTTGATTTAGGATATATTTATAACGATAGAAATGAGTTTGAAGAACACGAAGATGAGCATGACGGACATGACGATCACAGTGGTGATGACGATGATGATGACCATGAAGATGAGCATCACGAAGAAGTACCTGCATTGCGTTTAAAATTAAAAACCTTTAACTACAATCTTAAATATTATTTCCCTACCCCTAAAAACGGTATTGAAAGTATCTTAGGCCTGCAAGGAATGAATCAATCAAATAAAAATTTTGGCGAAGAATTGTTAATTCCGAATGCTAAAATCAACGATATTGGAATTTTCTATACGGGGAATAAACAATGGGAGAATTCATCTTTACAAGCAGGGATTCGCTTTGACACTAGGTCTTTAAAGACAGAAAAACATGTTATTGTCCATGAAGGAGATACTCATATTTTTAACCCGTTGGATAAAAACTATACAAGCTTTACTGCTTCGTTAGGATATAAGTTTGAACTGTTTAATAAAATCACAACCCGAATCAATACAGCTAGTGGATTTAGAGCACCAAATCTTGCTGAATTAACTTCTAACGGGGTACATCATGGTACAAATCGTTTTGAAGTTGGAAATTCTGATTTGTCCAATGAAAAGAACATTCAGCTTGACATAGCCTTAGAATACAAAACAAATCATATTGAGTTTTTTGTAAATGGCTTTTACAATCATTTAGACGATTATATCTACCTTACTCCTACAGGAACTATTGAAGATGGAGCTCCTGTGTATGAATATACCCAAAACAATGCGAAATTGTTTGGAGGCGAATTTGGATTTCACTTGCATCCACACCCAATTGATTGGCTGCATTTAGAAAGTAGTTTTGAACTGGTAATAGGAAAACAGCAAAGTGGTTCTTATTTGCCATTAATTCCGGCAAACACCTTTAAAAATAAAATCAGCACAGAATTTGAAATTTCAAATTGGTTAAAAAATGCCTATACAAATTTAAGTATTACCTCAACAATGAAACAAGACAATGTTGGACAGTTTGAGACACCGACTAGTAGTTATAATCTTATTTCTGTTGGATTTGGTGGAAACGTAACATTAAACACTTTAAAGTTTACGACAAACGTTTCTGTAAACAACCTATTGAATACTAAATACATGCACCATTTATCGCGTTTAAAATCGGATGGTATCCTCAATGCGGGCCGAAATATTGTAGTTGGTCTTAGTTTTATGATTTAATACAATTAAAACAACAAATTTAAAGCGTTGCATCTGCAACGCTTTTTTTTATCTTTATAAAATAATGTCTAAAGTATTCTTATGAAGCCCATTCTTAACTTTATTTTCAATTGTGTTTTCCTATTGCTCTTTGTAACTAACACAAATGCACAGCAAAAAAGAGTACGAGATTATGGAATTGAGATAGGGGTCTTAAAACCGGGTAAGAATAATGCCATTACTGATGTTGCAGGTGTAAAAGTTGGCCATACAACATTGATAAAAGGTCAAACCATAAGAACTGGAGTTACGGCCATACTTCCACATTCAGAAAACATCTTTCAATACAAAGTTCCCGCTGCAATCTACCTAGGCAATGGCTTTGGTAAATTAGCAGGATACAGCCAAGTAAAAGAATTAGGAAATTTGGAAACGCCCATTATACTTACCAATACGCTAAGTGTTCCTGCTGCTTCAAACGCGCTGATATCCTATACCTTAAATCAACCAGCCAACAAAAATGTACGTTCTGTAAATGCTGTTGTTGGAGAAACTAATGATGGTTATTTAAATGACATCAGGGGAAGACATATTACAGAAGCACATGTTTTATCTGCTATTAAAAATGCAAAATCTGGAAAAGTAACTGAAGGAAATATCGGTGCAGGAACTGGAACTATTTGTTTTGGCTATAAAGGCGGCATCGGAACTTCCTCAAGGGTAATCCCCAAAAAACATGGCGGATTCACTGTTGGCGTTTTAGTTCAAACAAATTTTGGTGGTGTGTTTCAATTAAACGGAGTTCCCATTGCAAAAGAACTAGATAATTACCCCAGAAATTACACATATGATGTAGATGGTTCTTGTATGATTATTATCATGACTGATGCACCATTGAGTTCGAGAAACTTAAATCGATTGGCCAAAAGAGCCATGTTAGGTTTGGCTAAAACTGGCGGAATTGCATCTAACGGAAGTGGTGACTATGTAATTGCTGTTTCTACAGCAAAAGAAAATAGAGTTCCTTACAGGAGTGCTTCTAAATTTATAGAGACTAAAGAATTACGAAATGCTGCAATTACCCCGCTATTTTTAGCAACAATTGAAGCTACAGAAGAAGCCATACTAAATTCTCTTTTTGCGGCCAAAGACCTAAAAGGGAGAGACAGTCATCAGGCAAAATCAATACCCATTGATAAGGTTCTAAAGCTTGTTAAAAAACACAACGGAATTCAATCAAAAAAATAATTTATCGGACATGTGTTGTTTTTTTCATCATACTCATTACAATAAAAGAAGCTAAAAAGAAAATTGCCAAACACAACACACTCTTTTGCATAGAGCCTGTATATGTATTTAAAACTCCAAAAGTAATCATACCAACAACGATCGCAATCTTTTCTGTAACATCATAAAAACTAAAGTAGGTAGCATGATCTTCAGTTTCTGGAAGCATTTTAGAATAGGTAGATCGCGATAATGATTGTATCGCTCCCATAACCAATCCAATTAATCCTCCTAAACCATAAAAATACAAATTCACATTTTCTTGATTCTTATCTAACATATAAGCAGAAAAGCATACCAACATCCATACTAGAATGGTAACTTTTAATGCAAATAAATTCCCTTTTCGCTTAGACAATCTAGAGAAAATTGCAGCTCCAGCAATCGCAACAAATTGAACTAATAAAATAGCAGAAATTAACTCAGAAGTTTCCAAGCCCAGCTCTTTACTTCCAAAAATACCTGCCATTAAAATAATGGTTTGAACGCCAATACTAAATAAAAAGAAACTAATTAAAAATATTTTTAAAGATGGTTGATGTTTTAACTCTTTTAACACA
>Ga0105356_10007347_pt1 | contig 10137 bp, 8 predicted proteins | sample GOMGulsemesocosm_3_FD_83502 | JGI IMG/M metagenome (GOLD analysis project Ga0105356, IMG submission 83502) | Methane-oxidizing microbial communities from mesocosms in the Gulf of Mexico - GOM9D Gulf of Mexico | ecosystem: Environmental > Aquatic > Marine > Cold seeps | place: Gulf of Mexico...
ATTTCCTTGCTGATCGCGTGTCATGCCTCTAACACGATAGTCTATATCGATAACATCCGCACAGAACTCCTCAATGACATAATCTAGGACTTTTAATGGTGAAATAATGCCACAGGTGGAAAGTTCTATATCAGCTCTAAAAATAGCGATGCCGTCTTGTGGTGTTTCCTCTGGATACGTATGAATGCACAAGTGGCTTTTATCTAAGTGAGCAATTAGTGATTCCGGCTTTGCTTCCTCTGAAATCATCAAGGTGACACTCGCACCCTGAGGACTATAATCCTGGCTAGCAATATTTAATACGTTACCACCAATGGCATGACAAATCTTAGTCAGTAATTCGGTTAACTTGATACTGCTATAGGCTTCGTTAATATAGGCGTGATAGCTATCAGTAGATTCACTAGAGGAAAGGTAGTGCACCCTGTAAAGTGAAAAACTTAAGCTTTTAGTTAAATTGTTAAAACCATACAGGGGGATTCTTTTATCAACAGACATAAATTTACTGACTATTGTTCGACAATTTCAAAATCGTGAGTAATGTCAACTTTGGCATTTAACATCAAAGCAACCGAGCAATATTTATCTGCAGATAAGCTAACTGCTCGCTCTACGTGCTTAGCTGCTACATCTGTACCGGTAATGACAAAATGCAGGTGAATCTTTTCAAAAAGAGCTGGTACGCTATTAGCACGTGTGCCAGACAGCTCAACTGTACAGCCACTAACAGACTGTCTTGCCTTTTGTAATATACTGACAACGTCGACTGAAGAACAACCACCTAATGAAATTAACACGCCTTCCATAGGGCTTGGTGCTAGGTTACCACCGTTAGCATCTAAAACAATAGTATGGCCACTTTCTGATGTGCCCATGAATAATTCTTCGCCTAACCATTTTACTTGTGCTTTCATTGTTTACTCTATTTTTAATTAATGACTGTAAATATCATGTGAGGATTCTACCCAACTTGGTCTATCACCACCAGTAGGAATGTGTAACGTTATCTGAAAATGAAAAACGAAGTTAGCGAGCTACTTCGTATGGTGTAGGATATCGTTAATCTTTATGAATAACGGTATCAAATAAGTTTTTGATTAGCCCTGCAAACTCTCTTATGAAGGCTTGTTGTGCAGCATTAACAGGATTATTTACGACACCAGAAAGGATCTCTTCAAGATCATAAACGATAGCATCGACTTCACGAATGATTGCGTTGCGTTGATTAAAGGTTAATTCTTCATTCTGACTACAAACGGCAATTATCTGTTCACACAACTCGACTTCTATTGCCGACATTACAGTCTCTGTTGCATTTTTAGGGGCGGTCGAATTCTCGAATAAACTGAGGTGTTCAGTTAAGTACTCAATGATTTGAATGTAACCGTCAGTATCTGTAACCATAATAGCTTTACTTACCTATGCAGAAGAATAGTACTTTTGTTTGAGTATAGCAGCTAGTTTAGCGTTTTCTTTTATTGAGAATCAATAGAATAGATTGATCTTTCTTGCTTGTTTTGAGTGAGGTAGTCAAAAGCAGAAATCTGGGGAGGTTTACTGCGGTATTCAACGTTATTCAGCAAGGGATGGCATGTAAATATAGATAATCGCGACTAAACGTTATTTAAAATAAGGTTTAATCACGATATCAAGTGTTACTGAATGACAGCTTTATGAAAGAGTTGTTGGTACAACAATCAATGCCGCGCGCTGCCCATTACCAACATTGGCATTAGGAAATACAACACTTTCACCATGCTTGGTGGTACGGTACTCTTCACCGGTATCGGTAGATAATACAGTACCAACCGGATAATCAGTAAAGTTACTGGCAGCATCATCAACAAAAAGCTTGAAGTTATCACTTACTTTGGTGATATCTCCTAATGCTTCAAACAAGTTAAAGTCATTATTATCAAAATCTTTTAATAATAAGTCTTCATCACAAACTAGCGCTGATATCTTATTAGCAGCAGCTTGGAAGTTTGACATATCATTTTCACCAAACGCTCTGACTTTACCTAACTCAACGGTAAAAGCATGGGCGGCAAAATTTGCACTACTAAAATAAGAAAATGTGCCTGTCGGACCATGGCCAAATAAAATAGTATTAACGCCACAACCTGCCATAAAACTAAGTTGTTCTTTGTCCCATGGTTTATCACCTTGGTAGGGATAAATAGCAAATTTTTCATACTTTGAGCTACGAATAGCAGTGTGTAGGTCGTAGTGATAGTTAGTGACGTCATTTGTGCCAGCATTAAAAAAGTCACTGACATATTGTTCAAGCTTTTCTGCTCGATACTTCTCGTAACAAGGCTCAATAGTTTGATGCTTGCCACAAAAGAGACGGTTTAAGTTCTCAGTTTCAAAGCGTTTAGCAATGTTCATTGCCACAGGGTGACCCATAATGAACAAGGTTGGGTGTTTCACCTGTATATCTTGAGCAACAATGTCACTAATTAGCTGTTGAACAATTTCAATTGGTGCGGTTTCATTACCATGAATTCCAGATGAAATGACAATACGCTTACTTGATTTTACTGAGGCTGTAGGCTCCACTAGCAAGATACCCGTATCGAGCAAGCTCACTTTGGCCTCTTTAGCATTGAAGTTTAGCTGGTTGTCTCTACCAGTTTGTGCAAAACCTTGCTCAAACTGGCGTGTTAAGGAGATTAAGTCACCCGCTTTAACAAACTGCTGATAGGCCTGACTAAAGTCATCACTATTAATGTCAGTAAGATCTTGTGAAGTAAGTGTATTGTCGTTTGTCATTTAGAATTTCATACCAGGAGTTAATGTCTCAGGTAAGCTTACCTTTTCTGCTTCTACAGAAGCAATAGGGTAGGCACAGTAATCTGCTGCATAAAATGCACTGGCTCTGTGGTTACCACTAGCGCCAATACCACCAAATGGTGCTGCACTGCTTGCGCCAGTAATAGGCTTGTTCCAGTTAACAATACCAGCACGAATACGGGTAAAGAAGTGGTTGTATGACTCTTCAGAATCAGACAATAAACCTGCAGATAAACCAAAGCCGGTGTTATTCGCTTCATCAATAGCTTTATCGAAGTCTGTGTAGCGGTAAACTTTTACTAATGGACCAAAGTACTCTTCATCTGGTACATCTGCAACGATATCAGTAACATCAATAATTCCAGGAGAAACAAAACCCGTTCCAGCTTCTAAGTGCTTAAGCTCAACAATAGAGTTAGCGCCTAGAGCAACTAGTTTAGCTTGTGCATCAACCAAGCTTAGTGCTGCTTTTTCAGAAATCATTGAGCCCATGAATGGCTGTGTCTCATCATCATAGTAACCAATAGTTAAGTTTTTAGTTACTTCAATAAGGCGCGCTAAAATGGCATCACCTTGTTCATTCGCTTCAATAAACAAACGGCGAGCACAAGTACAACGTTGACCTGTAGTTACAAAAGCAGATTGCACAATGTCATGTACAACAGCATCAACATCGCTAACATCTTTAACAACTAGCGGGTTATTACCACCCATTTCTAGCGCAAGAATTTTACCTGGTTGGCCTGCAAATTGTTCGTGCAATAAGTGCCCTGTATTTGAACTGCCAGTGAAGAATAAACCATCAATAAGTTTATGGCTAGCTAGTGCTTTACCGGTTTCTACTTCACCTTGAACTAGGTTAATTACACCTTTAGGTAAACCTGCTTTTTCCCAAAGTTTTAACATTTCTTCGGCAACGCGAGGAGTTAACTCACTTGGCTTAAATACAATAGTATTACCAGCAATTAACGCAGGTACAATATGACCATTTGGTAAATGACCAGGGAAGTTATAAGGACCAAATACAGCAACAACACCATGAGGCTTGTGGCGAATAAACGCTTTAGCACCAGGCATTGGATTTTCAACTGTGCCAGTACGTTCTTCGTAAGCTTTAAGAGAGATAGCGACCTTGGCTACCATAGCGCCTGCTTCACCTGTAGTTTCCCACTTCGGCTTACCTGTTTCTAAGGCAATTGTTGTTGCTAAGGCATCTTTGTTTTCAGTTAATAGCTCAGCGAACTTTTTAATTACTGCAACACGCTCATCTAAGCTAATGTTTGCCCAGCTTTCAAATGCTTGGCGAGCACTTGTTACTGCTTCATTCACTTGCTCGGCACTGGCTGTTTTACCTTGCCAAATTACTTCATTGCGGGCAGGGTTAGCTGAACTAACATCATGGCCTAGACCTGCCTGCCATTGACCGTTAATAAATTGAACTGGATTTGCGTGAGACATGGTATTTCCTTCTCATTGATAGTGGTGGCAGTGAGTGTCGCTGTCACCAGTAATAATTTGATTAGTGGCTGTTGCTAGCCACCTAGGTTTATAGGTGGCTTGGCATGCCATTTGCTGTTTTGCTAGGTGACTACTAGTTAGCGACTAAGCGAACCCAGTCACCTTCTTGCACCATAAGTGCATCAGCAACTTCTTGACTAATGACAACTTGCTCTGCAGTTTCACGTAAAGAAAGTGGTGCTTGAGTTGCTCTAAAGTCTTTAACTTTACTATTACAAATAATGTAATTATCAGTTGATTGCACTTCACCAATGATTACTTGGCAACGCTGGCTATGACCAACAGTTCTGATATTGCTAACATGTGACTCAACCGTTGGGCCGCCATCAAAAATATCAACATAACCACGTCTAGCGAAACCTTCTGCTTCGAGTAAACGTAATGCAGGCACTGTTTTTGGGTGAACCTTATCGATAACTTCTTGTGCTTCTTTGCTCAGCAAATTAACGTAAATTGGATATTTAGGCATTAATTCAGCGATAAAGACTTTTTTTCCTATACCCGTTAAGTAGTCGGCAGTTGGGAAGTCCATTGAGAAAAAGTGCTCTTCAAGCCATTTCCAAAATGGTGAACTACCATTTTCATCTGAAACACCGCGCATTTCAGCAATGATAGTTTCAGAGAAACGCTCTTTATGCTCAGCGATAAATAAAAAACGGAAGCGTGATAAAAAGCGGCCATTGTTGTTTTTACGATGGCTGTCACTTAAAAATAAGGTACAAATTTCACTAGCGCCAGTATAGTCATTACACAGTGATAAGGTTTCTACCGTGTTGTAAATGTTTAGCTCACGTGAGCTATGCACAACTTTACCTAGGTGATAGTGATAAAAAGCATCATCTAAACCTACCGCTGCTTCAATACCACTGGTACCAACGACTTTACCTGTTTCGGTATCTTCCATAACAAAAAGATAACCTTCGCTACCAGCTTCAGTTACTTCTTTAGCAAAAGACAATTCAGCGTGGTTGATGCGCTGCTGAAGTAGTTGTTCGTTTACCGGAAGTGAAGTGAAACCATGACCTGAATCTATGGCAATTTGGTGTAAGGCTTTCAGGTCACTTTTCTTAATAGGACGTACAATGATCATAAATGCTCTCGATGAAAAGGGAGTTGTTACCTGCTAAAGCATGAAGCTGTAGCAGGTAATAATTAGCATTGATTGGCTAAATTAAACTAAGCTAGCGATAGCTTTTTCAAAGCGAGCTAAACCAAGCTTAATGTCTTCATCAGAAATAACTAATGATGGAGCAAAACGAACGATACTTGCGCCAGCAACTAATACCATTACGCCTTCAGCCATAGCAGCGTTTAAGAACTCTTTAGCTCGACCTTGGTTGTTTTCATTTAATACCGCGCCAATTAATAAACCTTTGCCACGAATTTCAGAGAAAACGTTATATTTAGCATTAATTGCGTTTAAGCCATCAACATAAAGTTGTGCTTTAGACTTGATGCCAGCATACACTTCAGGCGTGTTTACTGTATCAAGTACTGCTTCTGCAACAGCACATGCTAATGGGTTACCACCGTATGTACTACCGTGAGTACCAATTTTAAGGTGCTTAGCAATGTCAGTTGTTGTTAACATAGCGCCGATAGGGAAACCGCCACCTAAGCCTTTAGCTGAAGTTAAGATATCAGGGGTAACACCTAAGTCCATGTATGCGTATAACTCACCTAAACGGCCAACACCTGTTTGAACTTCATCAAAAATTAATAGTGCGTTGTGTTGGTCACATAGAGCACGTACACCTTTAATGAACTCATCAGTTGGTGAAACAATACCGCCTTCACCTTGAAGTGGCTCGATCATTACAGCACAAGTTTTATCAGAGATTAATGCTTTTAAGCTATCAAGGTTGTTGTATTCAGCGTGATCGATATCACCAGGCTTAGGACCAAAACCGTCAGAATATGCAGCTTGACCACCAACAGTAACTGTAAAGAAAGTACGACCGTGGAAACCTTGTTTGAAGGCGATGATTTGTGATTTTTCTGCACCGTGAACGTCTAATGCCCAACGACGTGCTAGCTTAAGTGCTGCTTCGTTAGATTCTGCACCAGAGTTACAAAAATAAACTTTATCAGCAAAAGTATTATCAACTAACTTTTTAGCTAAACGTAATGCTGGCTCGTTTGTTTGAACATTTGATAAATGCCAAATCTTTTCGCCTTGCTCTTTTAAAGCACCAACTAATGCTGGGTGACAGTGACCTAGAGCACTAACCGCAATACCGCCAGCGAAATCAATATATTCATTATCTTGTTGATCCCACACTCGAGAGCCTTGACCGCGAACAGGAATAACCGCTGAAGGTGAATAGTTTGGTACCATTACTTCGTCAAATAAGCCGCGTTCAACCGAAAAATGTTCTGACATTTTAAAAATCCTCATCTATAAGTGGGTAATGTTTTTTTAATCTTACTGCATAATCTAGATAAAGCTTAATGAATATCTATTTTATTGAAAAAATAATAGCAGTGAGTTAAAAAATAGAGCGATAGTATGACAGAAAATTGTCGACTTGTCTTGTTGTACTAGGCTACAGCCCAGATAAAACAAAGGCTTAGCTGACTTTATTCATAAAAGATGAATATTTATAGAGCTGGGTGGATTTGTTAAAATAAGGTAGGTGTTTGCGGGAATCGGCGCTTGCACCTTGAAAGTCCTTTCTGTGATTATTTAATAAATAATCAGAAAATAATCACAGAAATAGCCGGAGTTGGCGGCAAAGTAAGGGAAATTAATTGAAATTGAGCTTAATGTGATCGATATCGCTCTTTTTCAATAAGGTGATTTCAGCAGGCGTTAATTTAACGGAACCAAGAAGCGTTTTACTCTCATCACCATCTATTAACTCTTCTTTAGCTAATGCGCGAAAAGCGACAAACGCTTTTGCTTTAGCAACAATTTGAGCAATAGGGTGCATTTTATCTATAGCTTCAGCGTAGGCTAGATCAAAAATTGGCTCTGTAATACCAAGGCGCCTAAAGTTCATTTTCTCAATTAGATCTGCAGAGAGTTGTGAACTGCGCATAGTTAACTGCTCAAGTAACAACTCTTCGCTAGCTTCAATTTTTGATAATACATTGTGTAAACGTTTATCTTTACTTTCAAAGGCTTTACGCAGCTCTACTTTATGCATCTCACTAAATGTTGTTAAGTAGCAACGTGTGACCGCAAGCCTGCCAATGTTTGACAACATGCCGGTAGTAAAAGCGGTAAACTCATCTAAACCTTGCTCTTTAGCTAGAGCACGGGCGGCAAGCGCAATAGATAAACTATCGTTCCATAGCTTTCGCTTCATTAAGCCATAAGGGGCTGTACTTGTTGGTAACCAATGCTTAAGTGTGAAGGTAGGCATAACTAATTTTAAATTGTCTAAACCAATATAGCTTAAGGCGAGTTTGGCATCGGTAACCTGAACATCAGCACGTTTACGATACTGAGGTTTATTTACTAGGTTTATTAAATCAAGTGTTAACCAAGGTAATGATGCAGCAAGTCCCTTGATTTGATTTACCGAAGCTGCTCGGGCCGACAAAATATCAAGAATTGCCGGGCAAGCATCTTCAATTTCCAGTACGTGATGATAAAGGTGCTCTTTGTTGTCAAAGTCACTATTGATTTTGGTGCGAACTTGGTTAAAGAAGTTCTGCATAGTTTGTTTGCGAAAGTGCTCTTCACCATGGTCGGCAATAATCTTTTCTTGTTGTGCTTGTACTTCTACAGATAACAATTCTCGGCGACGGTTTTCTTGTTCGCTACCTTGATGGTTAACCATAGGAACTTTTCCACTTTGCTTCTCTGCAAAATCTTTACTGATAGAGAGGCTGGCAGCGCGTTGGTAGATACTAGCAGCAGCTGGAATGTTTTCGAAAATTAGCATAAAGATTTTTTTGTTTACCTAGGAAATATAATTTTGCAATAAATGAGTTTAGTGTTTTAACCGTAATGTAATACTTTATATGGCTTTAACTTAAAAAGCTCCTGTTATTAGCTTATCGGATAATTTTCATATTGCTTGATAAAATTTGCTAATAAATTTTGTCCTTGCTCAGTAAGTATTGATTCAGGATGAAATTGTACGCTACTAATGGCAAGTGATTGATGTTCTAGTGCCATAATCTCATCAACATCACCTTTTACCGTTTCACTCCATGCTGTAATAATTAGCTCAGCAGGCAATGATTGCTTGTTAACAATTAGTGAGTGGTAGCGAGTTACTTGTAAAGGCTGATTAAGTTGATTAAATAAGCCTTGTTGATTATGACTAATGTGAGATGTTTTACCATGCATCACTTGTTTTGCTTTTTCTACCTTAGCGCCAAAATGCTGTGCAATGCATTGATGACCTAAACACACGCCTAATAAAGGAACCTTGCCTGAGAAGTGTTCTACTACATCAAGAGAGATCCCTGCGGAATCTGGGTCGCAAGGGCCTGGTGATATCACAATATACTGCGGCTTTAACTGTGCTATTTCTTCAATGCTGATTTCGTTATTTCTATAGACAACAACATCTTGACCTAGGGCTTGAAAGTAATGCACTAAATTAAAAGTAAATGAGTCGTAATTGTCGATCATTAATAACAAACGTGTTCGCCTAACAGCAGATAAAATTCGCGGCTATTCTAATGCTTTTATTAACCTGAGGCAATGTGAAGAGAGCAATGAACAGGTGGAGGTAATTTTTGGTAGGGTAGAACAAAAGAAGCCAGCGATTAGGCTAGCTTCTTATTTATTAGAGTGAAATATTTCTATCTCTAGTTTTTACACTGACTACACATAGTAGTTATTAACGCTTAGAACTTAGCCGTTAATTGTACCCATAACTTATTTGTATCAGTTGGTTTTTGGTCAGCATCACCTTCGCTGTAGTTAGCTGCTTTAACTAATACACCGTAGTTCTTATTGATTTGGTAAGTAGCTACTAAGTTAAGCTCGCTACCAAAATCAATGCTATCTACGTCTGAAGAGAAATCATGGTAAGTTGCAGCCCACTTAACGCCAGAAACTTTACCTTTAGCTGTTAAGTACACATCTTCTAAACCTTCACCTGGAGTACCTAAGAATTTATCTGCCCAACCGTTGAATTTATGCTTGGTTGCTAGTGGTGTGTTAAAACCAACACCGTTATCGCTACCAAGTAGTTCATAGCCAGCTAATACAGTAACTACGCCGAAGTTATAACCACCTTCAGCATTGATGTACATAGCAGAGTAATCATTGGTATTGTCACCGTTATCGGTTTGACTTGCTAAACTTGCATTTACTAGGAAATCACCAAACTTACCGTTATATAAACCACCTAATGTACTACTAGAGTTAGCTACAGCTGTGTCGTAATCTAAAACGTAAGCAAATGCTGAAACTTTATGACTCTTGTTAATTTTGTAAATACCGTTAACTAGGTGGAAGTCACCTTTAACGTTGCCGCCTTTAATGTCATTAATATTGTGGATGTAGCTATAATCTACAGTAAACGCGTCAGCTGTATATTGAGCACGTACACCATCATAAGTTTGCTCGTTTTGTCTCCAACCCACGCCACCAACAAAACGTTGGTTGTTGTGTAAAACACGTTGACGACCAACAACAGCGCTAAAACCATCGTTTGCATACTTAATAAAGGCTTGGTTTACATCAGTACCTTGTGGATCGGCAACAACTGGGTAATTAGTTTCGCCATTTTGTGTGTCATTATAGTTATCAACTAAAGCGTCAACTTTATCTACTTCTAAACCAAGAGAGAAATTGCTGTAGTTACCCGTGTTAACTGTAATACGGCTTTTTAATGTACCTGCTGTAGCGTGATC
>Ga0105356_10007349_pt1 | contig 10134 bp, 9 predicted proteins | sample GOMGulsemesocosm_3_FD_83502 | JGI IMG/M metagenome (GOLD analysis project Ga0105356, IMG submission 83502) | Methane-oxidizing microbial communities from mesocosms in the Gulf of Mexico - GOM9D Gulf of Mexico | ecosystem: Environmental > Aquatic > Marine > Cold seeps | place: Gulf of Mexico...
ATATGCCTTTAAAGCATTTGATTATGATGCTACTGATTATTTACAAAAACCCATTACCCAAGAGCGCTTTAATTTAGGGGTAGAAAAAGCACTTGAGTACCACAGATTAAAATTTGAAAATACTGCAAGTGAAAATGAATACATTTTCATTAAAAGTAATTTAAAAAAGCGTAAAATATTCATCAATACTATTCTTTGGATAGAAGCTTTAGGTGACTATATTAAATTAGTAACTTCTGAAGAAAGCTACGTAATTCTTTCTACAATGAAAGCTTTCGAAAAAGAGGTTGAAGAATATTCTTTTTTAAGAATTCACAAATCATACATTGTTAACTTAAAGAAAATTAAGCGATTCAATAGTAAATTTGTTGAAATCAATAACGAAAATCTTCCTTTAAGTAGAAATAAAAAGAAAATATTGATTGAAGCATTAGATAACATATAGCCCCCAGTGGGATTAACTATAAATTATAGATACTTCTCTCTAATAATTATCTACATTTAAGATAACCTTAATTGGCCTAAAATCTTTTACAGACATAAAGCTGCTCTTAACCTTAAGAATGGCTTTCTTTGTTCTTAATACTGATTGTCCGCTAGGCACCTTTAATAGCACATGCTTAATATATTCGTTCCTAACACGTGATACTGAAGGGAATTCTGGACCCAGTACATTTTTACTAAAAGACAATCGTAATGATTTCGCAAACCAATCCGCACCGAAATCTACTTTATTTTTATCCCTATGCTTGAACGTGATTTTAATCAACTTATTAATAGGAGGGTACTTATAAACATGTCGCTGCTCCAACTGCTCTTTATACATACTTACATAATCATGTGTTGAAACTTGCTGTAATATATTGTGAAACGGATTATAGGTTTGAATAATCACCTTTCCTGTTTTCTCAAACCTTCCTGCCCTACCCGCAACTTGTGACATTAATTGAAAACTACGTTCGTGAGCTCTAAAGTCTGGAAAGTTTAGCATAGAATCTGCACTCATTACACCAACCAAGCTTACGTTTTTAAAATCCAATCCTTTTGTTAGCATTTGTGTACCAACCAAAATATCAATTTCATGCTGCTCAAAAGCAGTTATTATTTTCTGATAGCCGTATTTCCCACGAGTAGTATCCAAATCCATTCTACCTATTTTCAAATCAGGATATAATGCATTCAATTCCTTTTCTAACTGTTCAGTACCAAAACCTTTAGTATCTAAATCATTACTACCACATGATAGACATGCATATTGCATCGCCATTTGATAACCGCAATAATGACATCGCAATTGCTTTTTATATTGATGATAAGTTAAACTCACATCACAACTTGGACATTGCGTAGACTCTCCACAAGTACCACATTCTACAATTGGAGAAAACCCTCTTCTATTCTGAAAAAGAATTACTTGTTCTTCATTTTCTATCGCTAAATCAATCTCCTCTAACAACCTATCAGAAAAATGACCTTTCATCTTCTTTCGCTTGTACTTGTCTTTTAAATCTACTAATTCAATTGCCGGCATCTGCACATCATTATGTCTATGCAGGATTTCTACCAGTCCATACTTATTGCTTTTGGCGTTAAAATAACTCTCAATAGCTGGTGTAGCGCTCCCTAATACAATATTAGCCTGTTGTAGCTTAGCTAATACTATTGCAGCATCACGTGCATGATATCGTGGAGCGGGATCGAACTGCTTGAACGATTGTTCATGCTCCTCATCCACAACGATTAAGCCTAAATTTGAAAAAGGAAGCAAAACGGAAGAACGTGCTCCGATTACCAATTGCGCTTCCTTGTTATTCAATAGCACCTTATTCCACGCTTCCACACGTTCATTTACCGAATATTTGGAATGATATACTACAATTTTATTTCCGAAGTACGCTTTTAGCCGTACTATTAACTGAGTTGTCAAGGCTATTTCTGGTAACAAGTACAACACTTGTTTTCCTTCTTTAAAAACCTTCTCTATTAATTTTACATATATTTCTGTTTTCCCGGAAGCAGTTACCCCACGTAATAAACAAACTTTATCTTCAGAAAACACTTTATCTACTTCCTCCAATGCCTTTATCTGATGTCTATTTAGACTTTTGGAAGAAGACGTGTCATTGCTAAATTGATTTCTATCCGTTTGAATGTAGTAAAACTCCAAAATACCTTTGTCCACCAATCCTTTTAATATTACTGATGACACAGATGCCTTTTCTTCTAATAGCTTAGATTTTATAGGCTTTTCTGTCCCGGAATTTAAAGAAAAATATGCCATCACAGCATCTTTTTGCTTTTTCGCACGTGATAATTTTTCTAACAACCCCTGTAAACCTTCATTTGAATCATACTCCGGAGCTAACCGCACATACTTTACTAATTTAGGTTTGTATTGCTCATATATTTCTTCCTGTAATTTTATAAAACCTCTTGAAAGTAGTCCTTTAATAGGCTTCAAAACATTTTTTTTATTCAGCAAACTTGCAACCTCAGCGACTTTTAATAAAGACTGACGCTCTAAAGCTTCCAACACTACAAACTCATCATCAGTCAACTGCACATCATCTGCTATTTCTGTAAGAGTTTTTGAAATAAGGGTTTCACTCTCTAACAGAAAAGAGCTTGGCAAAGATGCTCGCATGACATCTCCCAGACTGCACATATAATATTCAGAAATCCATATCCAAAATTGCAACTGAAAACTATTTACTACGGAATGCTCATCTAATATTTGATGTATTTCTTTAGCCTCGTAGGTTTCTGGTGCATTTTGATGTACAGAGTATACAATAGCAGTATAGAGCTTGCTTTTTCCGAAAGGAACAGCCACTCGCATTCCTTCTTTTAAAAATTTAGCTTCCTCGTAATTTATACTATACGTAAATAGTTTTACTAAAGGAATAGGTAATATGACATCTATATAATACTGCACAAAACAAATGTAAAAATTCAAATTTGAATTCAGCGTTTTAACCAAACTTATTAATACAATTGAGCTCTTGTATATCAATAAAATTCACTTAATTTCGTTGAACCACAAAACCGAACGAAAAAAAAAAACTCATTTGATCTAATACTTTGTTTAAAAAAAATAAATAATTCTAATTTAGTATTAAAAGAAATAAATAATCTGAATAAGAAAAAGCACTAAACTTCCAAAGTATCAAAATCTAATAACCAACCTTATACACTATTAATTACAACTATTCAATCAACCACATTCACAAAGAAAATAATTATGAATTCTAAAACCTGGATGTTATTGAGTGTATTTGCATTTTGTTTTGTTGCTATTGGCGTAAAACAAGTGAACACTAACATCAGTCCTTTTCAAATTATCTTTTTCAGAGCTCTTGTTGGATTAATTACATTACTAATACTACTTCCAAAAAAAACCATCATCTGAAGTATTTCAAACACAAAACAACATTTATTTAGGAATCTTTTTCATCTAATTGCTCAATACGGTTGGGTTGTAGGAATAGTTTATTTATCATTAGCAGAAGTTACCGCTATTGAATTCACTACGCCTATTTGGATTGTAATACTAGCAAGTATCTTCTTAAAAGAAGAAATCACCTCAAAAAAGATAATTAGCATTCTATTGGGCTTTATAGGTATTTTAATAATTATAAAACCCGGAATTGAAATTATTAGTTATAATTCAATAGTAGTACTGCTTTCTGCAATCTGCTTTGCAATTGCACATACCGCAACAAAAAAAATAGTTCAATCTAACTCAGCCTCTGACGTAGTATTTATCATGTGTCTAACACAACTCCCAATTTCTTTTGCTTGCGCTTATTCAAATTGGAACTGGCCTAGTTACTCCGATTATTTTTGGTTGCTATTAGTTGGTTTATCTGGAATAGCAGCTCATTTTAGCATGGCAAAAGCATTAAAAAAAGAAGATATAAGCAGCTTGATTCCTTTAGACTATTTACGCCTTCCTATTATAATACTAGTAGGAATTGTTTTCTATAATGAATTATTTGATGCTTCAATTATCATAGGTGGAACATTAATTTTTCTTGGAAACCACATCAATCAGAAAAAAGGTAATATATTTAACAGCACTACTAAACAATCCTTATGAAGACTGTATCTGTTAAAGAAATTAAAACTGAACTTTCTCACCGATCACATGATGAAATCATGAAACTGTGTTTACGTCTTTCTAAATTCAAAAAAGAAAACAAAGAGTTACTTACGTATTTGTTATTTGAATCCGAAAACGAAGAAACATTTATCGCAAGTGTTAAACAAGAGATAGACGAACAGTTTGAACTAATCAACACCAAAACCTATTATTTTATTAAAAAGAGTGTCCGTAAAATATTGAGATCTATTAAAAAGCATATTAGATATTCAAAACTCATAGAAACCGAAGTCATCCTATTATTGTATTTCTGTAAAAAGCTAAGAGACTTTAAACCAAGCATTCAAAACAACACTGTTTTACTCAATATTTATAAACGGGAGTTAGAAAATGTAAAGAAAAAAAACCTTTTACTTCATGAAGATTTACAATATGACTATAATTTATCCATAAATAAATTGTGAATCTAATTTTTGGTACTACCTTTGCAGTCAATAAAGTAATTAATTATTTAATACAATACCATGAATAAAGGAACAGTAAAATTTTTCAACGAGTCAAAAGGATTTGGATTTATCAACGACGAAGAGGCTAACAAAGAATATTTTGTACACGTTACAGGATTAGTAGACGAAATCAGAGAAGGTGATCAAGTACAATTTGATTTAGAAGAAGGTAAAAAAGGATTAAACGCTGTAAACGTAAGCGTAATTTAATATACTATTTTCAAAACACAAAAAGCCCTATCAATTTTGATAGGGCTTTTTTTTATGCGCAAACATTACTTTTCACCCCTTCTTCTTTCACATTAAGCATTCATAAACATACCTTCCTGCCTTACCCCTATCCTCACTAAAACAACATACACTAGCCATAACACCTGCACTTTGGCATTATCTTTGTAACCTATATAGTAATTAATAATTTAATACAATACAATGAACAAAGGAACAGTAAAATTTTTCAACGAATCAAAAGGATTTGGATTTATCAATGACGAGGAAGCTAACAAAGAATATTTTGTACACGTTACAGGATTAGTAGACGAAATCAGAGAAGGTGATCAAGTACAATTTGATTTAGAAGAAGGTAAAAAAGGATTAAACGCAGTAAACGTAAGCGTAATTTAACATACTATTTTCAGAACACAAAAAAGCCCTATCAATTTTGATAGGGCTTTTTTTATACACAAACATTACTTTTTATTTCTTCCACTTTTACGAAGCATGTATAAATACAAGTGTTCTACTTTATCTCTAGCCCAAGGTGTTTTTCTTAAAAACTTTAAACTAGATTTTATAGATGGATTATCATTAAAACAACGAATACTAACTTGAGTACCTAAATGTTCCCACCCGTAATATTCAACTAGCTCTTCTACTATTGTAGCTAGTTTAACTCCATGAAGCGGGTTGTTTTTTTGTTCTTCCATTATATACTAATCTCTACGAGGTCTTCTACTTCTACTTTTATCTCCACCTCCAGAATTATTACCGCTACTTCCGCGATGTCCACCAGTTTTCTTTCTACCACCGGCACCACTAGCTTTCTTTTTTCCACTACCTCCCCCAGATCGTCCTCCTCCAGAATTTCTTTGAGCTTTTCCTTTAATTGGTTGACTCTCTAAATCTTCTTTACTTGGCTCGTATCCCTGAATTGAGCTTGTTGACATTTTTTCGCCTAATAATTTCTCAATACTCTTAAGGTATTCTCTTTCTTCTCCACAAACTAATGAAATTGCTTCACCACTTGCTCCTGCTCTACCTGTTCTACCAATACGATGTACATAATCCTCTGGTATATTAGGCAGTTCAAAATTAATTACATGAGGTAGTAACGGAATATCTAATCCTCTGGCAGCAATATCAGTTGCAACTAAAACACGTACTTTATTCTTTTTAAAACCCTCTAAAGCTTTAGTCCTAGCATTCTGACTTTTATTTCCATGAATAGCAGCCGCAGAAATACCAGCTTTCCCCATTTTTTCTGTCAGCTTATTTGCCCCATGTTTAGTACGTGTGAAAACCAATACTTGTTTCCAATTACCATCATTAATCAACTTAGTAACTAATTCAGTTTTCTTTCCTTTATCTACTCTATAAACTTTCTGCTCAACTTTTTCTGCAGTAGTGTTTTCTGGAGCAGCTTCTACAGCTAATGGGTTTCTTAATATACTACTTGCGAATGATTTTATTTCTCTTGAAAATGTTGCAGAGAATAATAAGGTTTGTCTTTCCTTTGGAACAAGTTCCAGAACCTTTTTAATATCTCTTAAGAACCCCATATCTAACATACGGTCTGCTTCATCTAATACTAAAAACTCTACTTTCCCTAATGATAACGCTCCTTGACTATGTAAATCTAATAATCTACCTGGTGTTGCAACCAATACATCTACTCCACTTCGCAAAGTACGTATTTGTGGTTTTTGATTTACACCACCAAAAATAACCATCGATTCAATATCTAAATACTCGCTATATGCTCTTACGTTATCGTAAACCTGAGCGGCCAATTCACGTGTTGGTGTTAATACCAATGCACGTATAGGTCTTCTTTTCCGCTTGTTTTCAGCTGCTAATTTATGTAGCATTGGCAAGGTAAAACCTGCTGTTTTCCCTGTTCCTGTTTGCGCTGAAGCCAACACATCTTTTCCCGATAAAATTAATGGTATTGCTTTTTCCTGAATTGGAGAAGGCTCAGTATATCCTTTTTTTTCTACTGCTTTTACTAAAGCATTTGACAATCCTAATGATTCAAATGTCATATCTATTTTTTAATTGATTTTCTGACATCCTAATCCGTCAGTGATTTATATGATGATAATTTACCTAATAACTATCTAGCACTAGTATTATCGCCATTTCTACGGCAAATATACATTGAATTTTCATCATAGCGTATTCATTCTATAGTTCTCTAAAAAAACATTGCAAAACTCCAGTACTTATTATATCTTAGATTTATGACAGAAGTAGAAATCGAAAAGGAAAATGCAGCTATTGCGGCTGAATATAGAAACTTACTAAAAATAAGTTACCAATCATTAACTGATGATGATAAAAAGTTAATTCGTTTAGCTTTTAACACTGCTGTAGATGCACATAAGGATCAACGTAGAAAAAGTGGTGAAGCCTATATTTTCCACCCAATAGCAGTTGCTAAAATTGTTGCTGCAGAAATTGGACTGGATGCTACTTCTATTGCCGCTGCTTTATTACATGATGTTGTAGAAGATACCGATTTTACACTAAACGATATGGAGCGTCTGTTTGGAGAAACAGTTGCAAGAATTGTTGATGGATTAACTAAAATATCTCAATTACAAAGTGACGCAGATGTGTCATTACAAGCTGAGAATTTCAGAAAAATGCTGTTGACCCTACATGATGATGTCCGTGTTATCATTATTAAAATCGCTGATAGATTGCACAATATGCAAACTATGGATTCTATGCCTTCTCATAAGCAAGTGAAAATAGCGTCTGAGACCTTATACATTTACGCCCCTCTTGCACATAGAATGGGATTATATAATGTCAAAACTGAATTAGAAGATTTAAGTTTAAAATATACAGAGCCTGAGGTTTTTAATAGTATTCTTGAAAAAACTTTAGAATCTAAAGAGGAGCAAAAAGAATACATTAAAGTTTTTAATAATTCACTTCAAAGTAGTTTAAACAAAGAACATATTGATTTTGAAATTAAAGGAAGACCAAAGTCAATTTTTTCTATCCGTAAAAAAATGCTTAATCAGAATGTCACCTTTGAAGAAGTGTACGATAAGTTTGCTGTACGAATCATTTACAAGTGCGCTCAAGATCAAGAGAAATTTATTGCTTGGAAAATATACTCTATCGTTACAGACCATTATCGTCCAAATCCAGTACGATTAAGAGATTGGATTTCTTCTCCAAAATCTACTGGATATGAAGCATTGCACATTACTGTAATGGGACCAGAAGGGAAATGGGTAGAAGTTCAAATTCGTTCTGAACGAATGAATGAAATTGCTGAAAAAGGATATGCTGCGCACTACAAATACAAACAAGGCGCAAAGAATGAAGGAGGATTAGATGAATGGTTGGTAAAATTACAAGAAGCTTTGGAAAACCAAGAAGCCAACGCTGTAGATTTTATTGAACAATTTAAACTAAACTTATACGCAAAGGAAATTTTTGTTTTCACTCCAAAAGGTGATTTAAAATCACTTCCAAAAGGAGCTACTTCATTGGATTTTGCTTTTAGTGTACATACACAAATAGGCTTCAAAACAAGAGGGACAAAAGTAAACGGAAAACTAGTTCCACTTAGTCACGTACTAAAAAGTGGTGATCAAGTAGAAATCATTACTTCCGAAAATACTCGACCAAGTGCGAACTGGCTGGACTATGTAACTACGTCTAGAGCAAAATCTAAAATAAAGTCTTCTTTAAATGATGAGAAGAAACTAATTGCTGCTGAAGGAAAAGAGATATTAAAACGTAAGCTAAAGCAATTAAAAATCACACTTAATGACAAAAGTGTAAATGAATTAGTCTCCTTTTTAGACTTAAAAACAAGTTTAGACTTATACTATCGTGCAGGCTTAGGTAATATCGATAACCAAAAATTAAAGAACTATGCTTCTGAACGTAGTAATGCGTTCATAAGTTTCTTTAAAAAGAAAGCACGCAAACAAAGTTCACAAGAAGAAATTAGTAAAGAAGAAATTACTGAAAAGTATGATTTATTAGTTTTCGGAAAAGAAGAAGAAAAATTAAATTATAAACTTACAAGCTGCTGTAACCCAATTCCCGGAGATAAAGTATTCGGTTTTGTAACTGTTAGCGAAGGTATAAAAGTGCATAAAAACAATTGCCCAAATGCTGTTAGTATGCAAGCAAATTATGCATATAGGATTATTAAAGCAAAATGGATTGATTCCTCACAGCAAGAATATTTTACTGATTTAACAATTTCAGGTATTGATCAATTAGGGTTGGTAAATAACTTAACCAAAGTTATTTCAAATAATATGAATGTGAATATGAGAAAAATTAGCTTTGAAACTGATGATGGGCTTTTTACAGGAAATATTACTGTTTCAGTAAAAAACAAAAAGACTATTGATAAGCTGATGGATAATATTAAAAAAATTAATGGTATTGATCGAGTAAAAAGGTCATAACCCCATAATTATCACACATAAAATGGCTTGTAAAAACTTTTACACAAACTGTTAATAAACTTCATGAATTTTATCAAAAATAATTGATGGGTTATGCCATAAATAATTGTAAATTTGCACGTCCCAATTTATAAATAATGGAGGAAAAAGACAGTAATCAGGAAATCGTTAAAACAGTATTTACGAGCTATTTAGAAGAAAATGGGCACCGTAAAACACCTGAACGATACGCGATTTTAAATGAAATTTACAGTAGTAATGATCATTTTGATATCGAGTCATTGTACATCATGATGAAAATGAAAAAATATCGTGTGAGTCGTGCGACACTGTACAATACCATTGAATTATTACTGAATTGTGCTTTAGTAAGAAAACATCAGTTTGGTGACAATCAAGCACATTATGAGAAATCTTATTTCGACAAAAACCACGATCATATCATTCTTACCGATACTGGTGAAGTATTAGAGTTTTGTGATCCGAGAATTCAAACAATCAAAAAAACGATAGAAGACGTTTTTGATATTGAAATTCACAACCATTCTTTATATTTTTACGGAACAAAAAAAACAAAATAACAACACACAAATACAATACACAATGGCAGTAGATTTACTACTAGGTTTACAATGGGGAGACGAAGGTAAAGGAAAGATTGTTGACGTCCTTACCGCAGATTATGATATTATCGCTCGTTTTCAAGGAGGTCCAAATGCTGGACACACGTTAGAATTTGACGGAATCAAACACGTACTTAGAACTATTCCTTCTGGAATTTTTCATAAAAAATCAATTAATGTAATTGGTAACGGAGTAGTTATTGACCCTGTAGTTTTTGTTCAAGAATTACAAGGTTTAG
>Ga0105356_10007350_pt1 | contig 10133 bp, 8 predicted proteins | sample GOMGulsemesocosm_3_FD_83502 | JGI IMG/M metagenome (GOLD analysis project Ga0105356, IMG submission 83502) | Methane-oxidizing microbial communities from mesocosms in the Gulf of Mexico - GOM9D Gulf of Mexico | ecosystem: Environmental > Aquatic > Marine > Cold seeps | place: Gulf of Mexico...
CGAGCGTCGCCTATGGTAATGCCCACAGCAATATCAGTTTAGCAAGTCAGGACTATTACTATCAGCTAGCTTGGCAAGATGATGACAGCTCATCTACCGAAGACTTGTCCGTTATTCATGAAAGCACACTGGCCTTAACTGAGGATACTATTCAGATGATAGTGCTAAGCGATAGTATCTTGTCACCACAAGTAATGGTGCACAGTATCGCTGTGATTGATGATGAAGATGACACCACTAACGACCTTTTCAATCTTAGAGTGCTGAATATGCACTCAAACCAGCAAGCAGTAGACTTTTACTTATCTAAAGAAAATGAAAGCTTCAATGAAGCCGTGTTAGTTGGTCAATTTGTGCATCAGCAATTATCCGATAACCAAAAACTTGATCAAGGTGATTATGTTTTTTATGTCACAACGGCTGGTAGCGATGAAGTGTTATTCCGATCGAACAGCATTCCTTTTCCCTATAGCTCTCAAAACATTATGGTTGTAAGAGATAACTCAGGTGCTGGCACATCTCCCTATGTCTTAGATAAGCTATCTGACTCAACTGTTATCGAATACGTTGACGCCGATGCTGAAGCACAGTTCAACGCTTATAATGCCGTAGCGAGTAGTGAATACCTTGTGGATTATAATGAAACATTTGCCTTGCATATAAATGGAATTGGTGACACTCCAGCAGTTCCGTTTTTACCCTATGGCGAAATGAGTAATGCACTACGTTTTGCCAGTGGTGACTACAGTTTAGATCTCACCACGACTGAAGAGAGGACGCCATTATTAAGTAATCACTTATTGTCACTGGTTGAAAATGCCAATAAAACTATATTTTTCTATGCCGAGAAAGAATATATCGACAATGATAATGATGGCAACATTGATGAAAATGGTGATGGCATAATAGATGAAATCGAAGTAAATCTATTTTCCCTAATCGTCGAAAATAGCCCATTGAGGAGTATTTATGAACATGAAATTGAAATAGTAAACTTAATTCAATCGGATGAATTTTCTCAAGTTGAAGTTTTCTTCGTAAGACAAGATGAAGATATAGCATCTGCCAACTTTCACCGAGAAATAAGTTACAAAAAAACTAGCGATATTCTATTGAAAAACAACAGTTATCAAGTTTTTATCATCGCTAAAGAAAATGGTAGCTCTATCATATTAAACGCATTTGAATTGATACTTAACGAAGAATCCAGTGAACAGTTTTTGGTACTTGAAGCCCACGAGGACTCGCCAACAGGATACAAAACATCAATGATTACCCAAACACCTGTGCATGAGTAATTTGAATGCCAGAAAATATTCAATACTTAAACACATCCAATAAAGTCGAGAGCAAAATGATATGCAAACCTCAAGCATTGGATAAAATATTTACTGCACAAGTTGAGCTAAATTTTTTAAAACGCTCAGTACTTTTTGTCGGGATACCAGTTGTAACCACAGGTCTAGAGTTTAATTTGCTGGCTCTGCTTATGAGCAACGCTGGAACTCTCGTTTCAAGAGAATTGATTGCTGAAAGTCTTTTTCAACGTAAGCTCAGTGTTTGTGATAAAAGCATTAATAGTCACATGGCTAATTTGAGAAAGAAGTTTCTCATCATTTCTTCACGGCCTGTTGTTAAAACAGTAAAAGGACAGGGATATATCTTTTTAACGTCTTAAGGCATGTATTAAATAAGCTCCCCTCAAAACAGTTATAGAGCTTTGAGGGGGCGACTTAATTAAGCCTATGCAGTCGTATCAGTCATTATGCTAGTGCTACCATTCTTGGCAAGCTCAGCTAAATCTTTATCAACGAAAAATAAAGCATGACCGTCATTACCTACGAGGTTAATTTTATCTAAGATACCTTTAAATAATGTTTCTTCTTCATGTTGCTCTGCTACATACCATTGTAAGAAGTTAAACGTAGAGTAGTCTTGATTAGTGAATGCTTCATGGGCAAGGGAATTAATGCGCTCGGTGATCAAACATTCATGCTCGTATGTTAATTCAAATAACTGACCTAAGCTTTCAAACTGATAAGGTGGTGCATCAATAGCGCCAATAATTGGTAAGGCACCTGTTTCACTTACGTAAGTAAATAAGCGATTCATATGAGCGATCTCTTCATTGGCATGTTTACGTAAAAACTCAGCAGCGCCAGCAAAACCTTTTTCTTCACACCAAGCACTCATTTGTAAATACAAGTTTGAAGAGTAAAACTCTAAATTAAGTTGTTGATTTAATTTTTCTACCATTTCTGCTTTTAACATGATTTTTGCCCTGAGAATTTTAATTGGGTGAATTTTGCCTTTTTCTCAATATTGATTCAAGCGATAAATTGTATCAATTAAACTTAGCATATATAAAAATATCTTATTAACCAATTGGTTAATAAGATAAATCATTCTTGTTACTGTTCTTGGCTGATTGCTTTTAGCCGTTACAACTGCTCTAGTATTACTTCGGCTTTACTCACTTCAAAAGATTTAGCTTTCTCTATGTGCAAACTTTTTACTACGCAATTATCAATAATCATAGCGTAACGCTGAGAACGAACACCACCAAAAGCAGCCGTATCCATACTTAAACCCAATGCCTTGGTATAGCTGCCGTCGCCATCTGCTAACATCATAATATTTTCCGCATTTTGTGATTTACCCCAAGCGTGCATTACAAATGCATCATTGACCGACAAGCAAATGATAAGATCAACACCCTTCGCTTTAAGTTCATCGGCGGAAACCACGTAACCGGGTAAATGAGCTGCAGAGCACGTTGGCGTGAATGCGCCAGGCACAGCAAATAACACCACTTTTTTAGTGGCAAAGAGCTCCGCTGTATTGTGAGTAATCATCTCACCATTTTTTAGTTCTTGCAGTTCACCTACGGGCATTAAGCTATTTTGTTCAATCATGATAGTAACCTACAATAATGTGTGTTTAAAAAATATAACCTTAAAACTCTCTTCTAAATTATAGAGTTAACTGGCTGTTGGTTTAGGAATTGCCTGTTTTACATAAACATCAAAACGATTTTTCTTCATTTTAATGCTCATTGATGGTTTTTTATCTGCTAATGGTGGCGCATAGCTTGGCCTCTTCACTACGACACGATATTTTGCTAACGCGAGTGCTGGCTCTAGTAGGCCGTCGGCATCAAGGTCTTCACCAACGAGGTATTGGAAAATGCGCATTTCTTTTTTTATAGCAGCAGATTTTTCTCTATGAGGGTACATGGGATCAAGGTAGACCACATCTGGGGCACTGGCCAAGTTCATACTCTCAATAGAAGACGCATGAATAAGCTGCATATTTTGCACAATATCACCCACCTCACTATTGAGTTTAGCGCGTTCAATACCATCATCAAGTAAGGCAGCTACGACAGGCATACGCTCCATTAGCGTTAATTGACACCCTAAACTAGCTAATACAAAGGCATCACGCCCCAAGCCTGCTGTGGCATCTAAAACATGCGGAGTAAAACCATGTTTTAGCCCGACGGCTTTAGCAATATCTTGACCGCGACCACCACCAAACTTACGGCGATGAGCAACAGCACCTTCAACAAAATCAACTTTGATGGCGCCCAGTTTAGGTTCATCTAATTTGCATAGCTCAAGCGCCTGATGATGCATTTGCAATAAAAATTCAAGTGTTGGCTGTTTATTAGCAGCAGCAACATCACCGAGGTAGTTGAACTGCCATTTTTTAGCAAGCCGTTTAGCTTGTTCGCTATCTATGCTATCGACATAACCTAAGGCAATATTGCTGAGGTGTTCGCTGACAAGTATTTGGCTCATTAACTTCCTATATGCTGTCCAAGAAAGACAAGACTTTTTGATTTAACCCTAAAATATTATCCTCATTATAAAAGCCATGGCCTTCTTTGTCTTTCACTAACCATTCAAAAGGATAATTAATTTCTTCTAAAAAGGGTTTAAATAAAATTACCAACGACCTTTATATTGCTAATTATGAACATCATACAGATATCCATATATAAGCATAAATACTTGCTCCTTTATTCAGACAAAGGGATAATGGATAACTGAGTAATTTATACCCAAGTCACCTCAACATGCTCGTTTCAGTACGCCTGAGCGATTCATGTTCAAGGCGTGTATTTTATTAATGGTTGTTCCCTTAATGAACTACACAACGATGAACTTGATTTGCTCAAACGTCCCCACTGGGCTGGTTTAAAAACGCTTTATACATCGTTATTGATTTCGACAATGGAACAACCATTCACTTCAATCAATGTCTTGTCTAAAGGCGTTTTAAATTCCAGCTGAAACCTGCATCTTGAGGTAACTTGGGTATATATACATTTTTAAAATCCACAGGAAAAACTTTTGTCATTATCAGATGTTGTTAATAAACATTCACAAACACCAACGCCTCAACTTTGTGCTGTTACCTTACTAGGGAATTTAGTCGCGACACCAGATATACGTTATCGTACTAACCCTGTTACTGCGGTTACTGAAATAGTGTTAGCGACTTCAAGTAAGTGGTTAGATCAAAACACAAATAAATATAAAGAATGGACCAGTTACCATCATGTGAAGGTAGAAGGCGAATTGGTAGAACAAGCCCTATTACACGCCAATAAAGGCGACATTATTTTACTGCATGGCTATTTAAGTAATATCAAACCAGCATCAAGCAGTAAAAATGCTATCCATCAAGGTATTGTGCATGCGAATTTCGTGCAAAAATTCAGTAAGGGCTATACTAGAGCAATCAACCAAATTCATTGTAGTGCTAAATTAACATCCAAACCTAAGCTGATGTTAACCGAACAAAATAAGAATATTACTCAGGCAAATATTGTTATCAACCAGCATATTTACAGTACTGACAAGCAAGCTTGGCAGACAACTACCGTAGAAAGAGCGATTCATATTTGGGGTAAACAAGCACAAAACTTAGCCGAACATGGCAATGTTGGTGATCAACTGATGTTAGAAGGAAAGTTAAGTTACAGCAATGGCGCTAACAAAGATCAGTTTATTGAGGTTAAAAACGTGCATTTATTTAAGAGCACATAATACCATTCAGCATAAAGAAGTGATCACTTTCTTGTACTGATTGCTATGAGATACAAGCTCACTAGCAGGATACTGAACTATGGATGAATCAATTAAATGCTTATGATAAAAAACACATTACTTCTTATCTTTCTCCCTTGTCTGATATTTTTTGCTAAAAATAGTACGGCCAGTAACAATAGCGACAATAATACCAGCGCCAACAGTGGTGAGAAAAATCAATATTTATTGCAGAAAATAGCGCAGGCGCCACTGTTAGAAAAGGATACAAGCCAATGGTTACAGTTATTTGAACAGCCAGGAAGTAACCAATATTATTATCTTGCAAATCACCAAGGAAAAATCTATCAACTGGACCAAGACAACCCCAACAACAGCTCTCTATTACTCGACTTCCAGCAGTTTTCATCTCAACAATCTTCACATCAATTCAATGCTTTCACTCTACACCCTAATTTTTTATTACGTGATCAATCTGGCTTTGGCACTTTTTATACTGCTCATATAGAAAAAGCGCCAAGCAATAATGAAACCAAGCGCTTACTTGATTCAAATGTTGACGTGCCACTTACTTTTGATGCTGTAGTGATTGAGTGGCAATTAAATCAAGCTAAGCAAGTCGATTTCTCAAGACAGCGAGAAGTGTTGCGAATAGGCATTCCCAGTGGAAATACTGGCATCAAGCAGCTGAGTTTCAATCCCTACAGTAAATCATGGCATGAAGACTTTTCACTGCTTTACTTATCTTTGTCACCCAGCCCTAAGCTAAATAAACACCCTCTTTATTCCGGCGTCATTTTACGTATTTTTCCGCAAATAGTAGCAAGCAAGGATTATGGCGTACCGATTAACAATCCTTATTATGCAAATGCTCAGATTGATAAAACTATTTATATCCTCGGCGCAGGGAAAATAGAGCAATTTATTTTTCCTGAGAAACACTCCACCACACTGTTGATCTCACATCAGTACTCTTTTAACGATACAGTTAAGCATTGGTTATCCTATGCTAATGGAGGCGAGGATTGGAGAAAACAGGCACCTAAAGAGTTTATATATCAAAACAACGAACTCTTATTCGCCAATAATCTATTAGTGTACCGAGGGCAAAATGCGCCATCATTGCGTAATAAATTCTTATTGTTAACGCAAAACGAACAACAATGGCAACTTAGCTCCCTAGGCAACTATTCAGCGCTTATCTCAGCAGGAGTTAAACAAGAACAAAAGGCACTTTCACCAGCAAAAGTTGAGTGGCGTTTACAGCAAAAAGCATTACAGGCACAAAAGTTAAGCATATATCGAGACAATCGTGATGAGCTGCTTATATTTAACGAGGATACTGGCGCAATTTATCAACTATTCCAACAAGAATTTACCGCAGGTTTAGCAGAAGAACAGTCAAGTACATCTAGTGGTATAAGCTTATTAATTGTTGCTTTTCTCGGCTTACTTGTTACTTATATTTTGTATCAAGTGAACATTCGACATAACTCAGCAAAGGTTTTAGTTCGTAGAGAGTTTTCAGCACTAAAATTAGCGCAAGACAAATTAACATTACACTTATTTAAACGTCACCAGAAAAGTGCTGATAAAATTATGACGCTAGCAGACATTAACCAATGCCAGCTCATGCTTGGTGATTTGGCGATTGCTACCATTAACACTGCACAAGACCATGGTTTTAACGAAACTCGAGAACAAGAGTTACGTGAAATTTTCCATAACGAGCAGATAGATAAAATGGTTGACGGGAAGGTACGTCGCATTAGCTTAGTACTAAGTGACCACGAAAAAAATAACCATGTAATTTGTTTTTATCTACGAAAAGGTAGCGATAGAATAACTAAAAAAGGCTACTTTGAAGTCGTTAATGAAGTTATTGATTGGTGCTGGATTATTGCTAGTGGGATCAATCTAGAACAGACCGGCAAGCGCTCCATCAAACCTAGGGTCACCGCTGACGATATCGCTAAAGCAGAGCACAAGGCCCAAGATACTACGCCATTACATGCTCAAGCAGCGATAATTAGACCCGTAACACACCCTAAACCTAACAAAGATGTAATAGCTAGATTGCATCCAGAATTGAAGGAAGATACTTCCCCGCATAAGCAGCGAAGTACTGCTGCTTTTGAGTCAGCAAAAGTAGAAACAGATTTAGTGAATGCTATTGAGAAATTAGTTAAACTACAGCAGCAAGGCTTTTTAAGTGCGGATGAATTTGCCCAAGCAAAAGCTAAATTATTAGATCGTTTAAACAATACCGAGTAGTTAAAACTGAGTAGTCATGTTACCTAAGTTCAGTGTGTTTTCTTCAAATGCTAAAACCAGCAAAGTTATATTTTGCCTATTGCTTGTTACAAGTTTAATTATCGGCTTGTATTATTTGCAGGCACCTAACATTAATCAAAATAGTTTTAGCTTAAGTGAGTGGGCAGTTAATGTAGTAGAAAAGTTAAATTGGCAACAAGGTGATAGTGACAACTACTTTAACACCTTTTTGCTCTTTATTTTTTTATCACTGACAACCAGCATTGGTTTACCTCGGCAAATCGCTGCTTTAGTTGCAGGTATTAATTTAGGCGCCATATTAGGTGCTATAGTTGCGACAGTGGCTGCAACGGTAGGATGCTTGATCACCTTTAATGTTTCACGTTATCTATTGAGTGATAAAATCACCCGAAAATATCCCAAACAGTTGACACAATTATCCAATTTCCTGTCTGAGCAAACCTTCTTAAAAGCTATTGTTATTCGTATTCTCCCCTTAGGTAGCAACTTTCTAACCAATATTATTGCTGGAGTAAGTAGGGTGTCAATGCGCGCTTATGTCAGTGGTTCATTTATCGGTTTCATTCCACAAATGGTTATTTTTTCATTAGCAGGTAGCGGTATTCGTTTAGGGGCACAAAATGAACTTATAGCTAGCGGCGCTTTGTTTGTTATTGCACTTTTGATAAGCGCGTATTTAGTGAAAAAGCATAGAGCAAAAAAAGCTAACATCACAAGTTTATAAGGAAGCAAACACTACAGCAGTAAACTCTGCTCTATTTTATGATGAACGTCTGCAGCATCAATCAGCGTTTTAGCAGTTAACGCCTCAACGCTATACACTTCAGTCGTTACCCCATACTTTTCACGTACCTTACGTAGCAATAGATCAAAGTCACCATCTCCGGAAAGTAAAATAATGCTATCAACTTCGGCAGCAGTTTCCATGATATCTATCGTGATGCCAACATCCCAATCACCTTTTGCTGAACCATCTTTGCGTTGAATAAAAGGTTTGAGTTTAACATCAAAGCCAATGTGCTTAAGGGCTTTCTGAAATTTATGCTGCTGATCATCACTGCGTTGAATAGCGTATGCTTTTGCGGTAACAATATCGCCTTGAGCCAGCAATTCTTGCCATAATAATCGGTAATTAAATTGCTTAGCAAAAACATCTCGTGTGGTGTAATAAATGTTTTGTACATCAACAAAAATGGCTATTTTCTTCACTGCTGACTCCTGAAACTTAAGGTTTATTTATATTATCAATAGTAATGGCATCAGTGTACTTACAAACCAAGACAATTTTAACTAATGATGTTAAAATCTTTCTTTTGTTGCAGTTATTGACTAACCCGAGCGATACAACATGTTGGCTTTACGTTCTTTTTTCTATTTGTTATTAAAATTCCCTCTTAAGTTATTGGTTCGCTGTAAAATTATCACAGACAGCCTCGACGTTATTGAACAGCCAAATCAGCCGGTTTTTTATATTGTGCGTCATCAATCAGCATCCGACTTAATCGCTTTGCAAAGTGCCTGTAAAAAGCAAAATCTGCCTGATCCGCTTGGGCAAGTAAACATTAATGGTAAAAGTTTTAATCGAACTTTATGTTTAGCCAAACCAACACCTATCTTTTCATGGCGTAAAGCCCGTGAGACAACCGCAATGACTCAAGGGTTAGCGCTATTAAGCCAGCACTCACTTGATGAAAACCTTGATGCAAAATTAATCCCTGCTAATTTAATTTGGGGGAAAACACCTACTAAAGAGCGTAAAAACCTTAATATTGGTACCTTACTAGCAGATCAAGAATCACCTAGTTGGATACGTAAATTTTTTATTGTGCTGTTTTTAGGTCGCGATACCTTAGTACGTTTTAGCGAAGCTTTTTCATTCCGAGATATCTCAGACAACCATGGTACCGATGAAGTTGCTGCACATAAATTTTTACGTGTTGCTCGCTTTCATTTTCATCGTCAAACTATTGCGGCTAAAGGGCCAAGGTTAATGCACCGCAAGCAGATGTTTACTGCCCTTTTTGCTAACCCTTCAGTTAAACGCATGATTAGTGACGAAGCAAAAAGTAAAAAAGTATCTGAAGCAGAAATTAAAAAACAAGCCTTAGTCATCATGAACGAAATTGCCGGTGACTATAGCGTTTCTTGGCTGCGTTTCGGTGAGATTATATTGCATTGGTTATGGGCACGTTTATATAGCGCCATTAACGTCAGTAATGCCAAGGTGTTGCGTAAATTAGCGCAAGATGGTCATGAAATCATTTATGTTCCTTGTCATCGTAGTCACATGGATTACTTATTACTTTCTTATGTGATTTTGCAAGAAGGCTTAGTCATGCCACGTATTGCCGCTGGCATTAACTTAAATTTTTGGCCTGCTGGTACCGTTTTTAGAAAAGGCGGTGCCTTTTTCATTCGTCGTAGCTTTGGCGGCAACCGTTTATATTCAACTATTTTCCGCGAATACTTAGGACTTTTATTTGAACGTGGTTATGGCGTTAAGTATTACACTGAAGGTGGTCGTAGCCGTACCGGTAGAGTGCTAGCGCCTAAAACCGGCATGTTAGCCATGACTATTCAAAGCTTACTGCGCGGTATTGATAGACCACTGACATTAGTCCCGGTGTATTTAGGCTATGAACACGTGATGGAAGTGGGTACTTATCATAAAGAATTAAGTGGTAGTGAGAAAAAAGGCGAATCAATGTTTGGCGTATTAAAAGCCATTAAGAGTTTACGTAACTATGGTAATGGTTATGTAAACTTTGGTGAGCCAATGAA
>Ga0105356_10007355_pt1 | contig 10133 bp, 11 predicted proteins | sample GOMGulsemesocosm_3_FD_83502 | JGI IMG/M metagenome (GOLD analysis project Ga0105356, IMG submission 83502) | Methane-oxidizing microbial communities from mesocosms in the Gulf of Mexico - GOM9D Gulf of Mexico | ecosystem: Environmental > Aquatic > Marine > Cold seeps | place: Gulf of Mexico...
CTAATTAACTCTTTTGCATTTGATAAAGCTATTTCACTATCATCTTTATCAAATGTTAAAGCAAGAGCCATTCTTCGACCAAGATGTGTTTGAGGTTTACCAAATACTCTTACAAAAGAGTTAGCAGTAAAAATACTTGGATCTATATTAATTTCTGGTGTAAATGTATCTGTAGTAGATTTATATGCAGCACTTGCCCCTGCTCCATAATTAATATAATCAAGTGGTAAACCAAGTACTGCTCTTACATGAAGTGCAAATTGTGGTTGTGATTGAGTAATCATAGTAACCATACCTGTATCATGTGGTCTTGGACTTACTTCAGAAAAATATACATCATCACCTTTGACAAATAATTCAACACCAAATAGTCCACGACCACCAAGCCCATCCGTAATCTTACGAGCAACATCGATTGATTTTTGCTTAGCGATTTCACTCATCTTCATTGGTTGCCATGAGAATACGAAGTCACCATCTTTTTGTATGTGACCTATAGGTTCACAAAAAGTAGTTCCTGTTTCATTTCTTACTGTTAAAAGAGTGATTTCATAATCAAAAGATATAAACTCCTCAACGATTAATTCACTAGCATCCCCTCTTGCTTCTTTTGCAATTTCCCAAGAGTTTAGAATATCGTCTTCTGATCTAGCAATACTTTGCCCATGACCAGAACTTGACATAACTGGTTTAATTACACATGGAAAACCTATTGTATTGGCAGCTTTTTTTAAGCCATCAATTGTTGAAACAAACTCATATTTTGATGCTGGAAGTTTTAATTCCTCACAGGCAAATACTCTAATGTTTTTTCTGTTCATTGTTTTATTTACAGCTTCAGCATTTGGGATTACATGAAAACCTTCATTTTCTGCTTTAAATAATGCAGAAATACTAATAGCTTCAACTTCTGGTAAAATGAAATCTGGTTTTTCTTTTCTTATTATATCTAGAACTTCATCTTCATTTTTCATATTAATTACGTATGATCTATTTGCTACTAGATGTGCAGGAGCATTGGCATAACTATCAACGGCAATAGTTTCAACACCTAATCTTTGAGCTTCGATAACAACCTCTTTACCTAATTCTCCACTTCCAAGAAGCATTATTTTGATACTGTTTGATTTTAATGGTGCTGTAAATTTCATATATTATCCTAGTTAATTATTTATTTTAAGTGCATTTTATTATATCAATGATTAATAGTTTATTTACTTATCTTTAAATAGAATAAAAGAAATCAAAATAAGGAATAAATATGTGTGTCATTGCTAAAAATCAAAAAGCATTCTCGAGTCCATTATCAAATAAAAAAGATAAAAATATATTTAAATCAAAAATTGATGAATTAGTTTTCCCTGATTTTATTGAAGAAACAACGGAAGAGATGTTTGAACAGTTGGTTGTGGAATTGTCAAATAAATATAGTAATAAAAAGTATAAATACTTTGATAGAGAAGATTTATATAAAGAAAAAGGCTGGAGTGATTTAGAAGTCTTATGTTTATTGAAATTTTACAAAAATAAATGGAGTATAAAAGTTCCAAATGAAAGAGACTATTTCCCTAGTTTTATTTTTACTTATAGTAGTGAAACTTTAGCCAAGGAGATTGAAAATACTGTAACGAAAGCATATCAGGTTATAAAACCTCTCAATCTTCAAAGTATATTGAAAAAAAGAGAATGGTTTACTGCTTTAGATATTACATACTTATTGCATTTTTTTGCATTAAATCATTCTGATTATAAAGATTAATTACTTTTATTCTAATAAATAATCTTTGTATTGAATGATTTTGTTTCCTTTAATGTATACACGAGGAACCCTTTTTTTAACCATACAAATAATTTCATAATTAATTGTATTTAACAATTCAGATACACTATCAATTGAAATTCCATTTGAATTATTACCACCAAATAAAACTACTTCATCTCCAATACTAACATCTAGATCTGTCACATCAATTAGACATTGATCCATACAAATATTTCCTAAAATAGAAACTTTTGTATCTTTGACCATAACCTTTGCTTTTCCAGATAACATACGAGTGAAACCATCAGCATAACCAATAGGAAGAGTAGCAACTCGTGATTCTTTTTTGCATTTATATTTTAATCCATAACTAACTCCACAACCAGCTTCAATATCTTTGACTTGTGAAATTTTAGCTTTTAAACACATTACTTCTTTTAATTCTACATTATTATGATTTACATCTTGTGATGGATATAAACCATATAACATAATTCCAGCACGAACCATGTCCATATTAAATTGGGGTAAATCAATAATTGCTGCACTATTTGATACATGTTTAATTGGAATATCTAATCCCTCTTTTTCTAAAGTTTTTACAATATTATTAAACTTTTCTACTTGTTTAATAGTGTATTCTTTATCCAGTTCGTCAGCCATAGCAAAGTGAGTAAATATACCTTCGATAAAAAAACTATCAAGTTTACTCATTTGTAATATTTCAGTAATAGTATTGGCATTATCTTGCATACCTAAACGATGCATACCTGAATCTATTTTGATGTGGACAGTTATTCTTTTATTTAGCGCTACGGCTACTTTTGAAAATTCTTTTGCTTGTTCTATTGTATATACTGTTTGGATTATATTGTTTTGAATAATATCTTCTGCTAAAGATTCAGGAGTATATCCTAGAACCATAATTTCAACATTGGGAAAAGTTGCTCTTAGTTGAATTGCTTCTGATAAAGTAGCAACAGCAAATCTATCAGCTCCATTGTCTAATAATGTTTGTCCTATAGATGTGGCTCCATGTCCATAACCATCAGCTTTAATTACGGCTGTTACTTTGGAATTTTTATTTGTAACCCTTCTAACTTCTCTCATATTATGTGCTAAGTTGTCTAAATTTATTTCAGCCCAAACAGCTCTTGATAGTTTCATGTAACTTTTCCTCTTTATTAGTACAAAATTATTAGTTTATATTCTTATGAAGATAATTAAAAATTTAAAATCTTTAATTATCTTTATAAAAATACGTAAATCATAAGGGAGAATTTCTCTCCCTAAGTTTTTTAGTATTAAAATATTTAACTATATTTTTTTATTTCACCAGAATCAATTCTATCCATAAATGATTTTAACTCTTTTTTAACAATTGGCATCAAGTAGTATAATCCAATAATGTTAAAGATTGACATTGCAAACATAGCAGCATCAGAGAAGTCAATAACAGCACCAAAACTGATACTTGTTCCAACAATTACAAATAAACAAAATATAACTTTATATGTAATTTCATTAGTTTTACTTTCACCAAAAAGGTAAGTCCACGCTTTTAAACCATAGTATGAGTATGATATCATCGTTGAGAATGCAAACATTACTACAGTAATTGCTAAAATATATTCAAATATAAATGATGTTTCAGTAAATGCAGCAGATGTTAAATTTACACCACTTAATTCACCTGTATTCATTCCTGAAATTGTAATAACTAAAGCTGTCATAGTACAAATAATAACAGTATCAATAAATGGTTCAAGTAATGAAACAAAACCTTCAGTGATAGGTTCTTTTGTTTTTACAGCAGCATGTGCAATAGCTGATGTACCAACACCTGCTTCATTTGAAAATGTTGCTCTTTTTAGACCCTGAATTAAGGCGCCTATAAATCCACCAGCAACTCCAGCCCCAGTAAATGCTCCAACAAATATTTGCTCAATTGCACCTCCTATTTGGTCATAGTGAGAGATTAATACAATAACTGACATTCCAATATATAATAAAGCCATAAATGGAACTAATTTTGATGTAACAGCTCCAATTGATGGCATACCACCAATAATAACTGATGCAACTAATATTGCTAAAATAACACCTGTAACCCAACCATAACCAGGAGCTATTCCAAATGTTTGAACAATCATTGCATTTGCTTGATTTCCTTGGAACATATTTCCAGCACCAAATGTTGAAAATATTGTCATAATTGCAAATCCAACTGCTAAGAATTTACCAATCTTTGCATAACCTTTTTCTTTAAATGCTTTCGATAAATAATACATTGGACCACCAGAAACTGTACCATCTGCATTTTCATTTCTATATTTTACACCTAATGTACACTCAGTAAACTTAGATGCCATTCCAAATAATCCACAAACAATCATCCAAAAAGTAGCCCCTGGACCACCAATTGCTAAAGCAACACCAACACCAGCAATATTACCAAGTCCTACTGTCCCTGATAGAGCAGTAGTAAGTGCTTGAAAGTGTGAAACTTCACCTGGTACTTTGTCTTTAGGATTTGAATATTTCCCACGAACAATATCCATAGATAATCTAAATCTTTTAAATTGAACAAAACCAAAATAAAAAGTAAAAATAATAGCTGCTACAAATAACCATCCTACAATTAATGGAAACGTTACTCCGTCTTCAACTTTTACACCGTAAAAGATTGCACTTGCAAACCAACCAAAGTAAGTAGTAAAAAATTGATCAATGGTTTTATCAATGCCTATAGCTTCTTCTGCTGCTGATACTAAAGACGGTACTAATAACGTCAGTAGTAAATAAAAATATTTTATCTTCTTCATTTCATTTTCCTTTTTTTATTCTTTTATACATATTAAGAAGTTTTTTTTCTTCTTATGGAACATTATTTTGACAACTTAATTTCTAATTTTTACCCTTGATAAAATGCTGAAAATAATAAAATATCTGTATTTGTTGTATTTTTTTTATCAATCGTGATTACATCATTTATAATTTTACCTATAGCTGGTGCAAATGTAATACCTAACCATCCTAATCCAGTTGCATGAACTAAATTTTTATATCTTTCATCATATCCGAGAATAGGCATGTCATTAGGTGTTAATGGTCTAAATCCTGTCCATTCAATCATTTCTCTTTTTTCAAATGTATTTGTGTAAAGAGCAAGATTGTTGTGAATACTTTGAATTTGTTTTCTTACTACATCAGGATTAGTTGTACCTAACTCAAGTTTTGAAGTCATTCTTACTGTATTTCGTCTAGGTGTCATTGCAATAAATAAATCAGCAAATAAAGAAGATGTTTTAGGTTTTAATATTTCATCCATTTCAAATGTAATACTATAACCTTTTGCAGGAGTCATCATGAATTTATTTTTTGCTTGTTTTGCTAATGTATCATCTGCACCTGTTGATAAAATAAATGTATCTGCTTCATATGAACTTTTTGATGTATGAAGTTTACTAACTTTTGAGCCTTCAAATTCTAACCTTTGAACCTCTTCATGTAATAAAAACTCTACACCATTGTCTATAAGATGTTTTGTTAATTCAAGCATAAATTCACCTGGATCAATATGGCCATTTTCTTTTAATAAAATAGACCCAATAACTTTATCATTTAAAATAGGCATATACTCTTTTGTTTTTTCTTTAGAAAGTATTTCATATGCTTTTGTATCATTACAATGAGCAGCTTTTGTATCAAAGGTTTTTTGTTCAGTATATATCATTAATAGTCCGTCTTTACAAAAATGAAAATCCATTCCATCTTCATTAACCATTTTTTCATACATATCTAAACTAATACCACCATATCTCTCAAATAATGCTAGGGTTCTTTTTAATCTAGCTTCAGTTGTGCTAGCAGCAAATTTTAAAAGCCATTTATACAAATGAAGATCAAATGTAGGATGTACACTTGCAGGAGATTCCCCTTTTAACATTAACTTTAATGTATCAAAAAGAACTCCTGGTGCACTTAAAGGTGCTTTTTTAAAGGCAGATAATAATCCTGCATTCCCAAATGAGGTACCATCTGTAATATCACCCTTATCAATAACAGTAACAGTTCTACCACTTTTTAATAAGCAGTAAGCTGTCATAAGTCCAATACAACCAGCTCCTACAATCACAATATCTTTTTTCATTTCTTTCTCCATTTATATAAAATAACTTTATTTATCTTTTTGCAATTGATTCTATTTCAATTAATGCATCTTTTGGTAGTCTAGCTACTTCATAAGTTGCACGTGCTGGAAATGGAGCTTCAAAGTATTGTGCATATATCTCATTTACTGTTGCAAAATCTTCTATGTTTTTTAATAGTATAGTAGTTTTAATTATATGTTTCATTTCTAAACCAGCTTCTTCTAAAATATATTTTGTATTCTCTAAAGATTGTTTTGCTTGAGCTGCAATTGTTTCTCCTGCAAATTCACCTGTTTCTTCATCTATTGGTAATTGTCCTGATATATAGATAAATCCGTCCTTATCTACTGCTTGAGAATATGGTCCTATTGCACTTGGCGCTTTTGTTGAATTAATTGATTTCATGTTTTTCCTTAATAATTTTTTTTCACTAGAGATACTATATAATAAATTTTTATTAATGTAAAGGTTTTTTATCATAAATTTAATAAATTAATAAAATTTTATCACTTTGGTGCTTTTTATTTTAAAAAAAATATCATATATAGTTATAAAAAGCTTTTGTTATCGTGTTTAATAGAAATTTTTCTTACTCCTTATATTATAAATAATTATTAGTTAGTGTGTAAATTTGACAATTTTTTATTATTTTCATATAATAATGGCATAAAGAAATGACATAAATAAGACATTAAAGGCAAATTTTGAATAATAATGTAAAAAACCTCTTACCCGTTGCAGATTTTTTAGGTGCAGTATTGGGAGATAATACAGAAATCATTGTTCATGACTTAACAAGTTATAATCAGTCAATAGTACATATAATAAATGGACATATTAGTAATAGAAAAATCGGGGATCCTATAACTGACTTAGTTGTTGAATTTATTACTAATGAATCAAAAGGAGATAAACAATTTATTTGTAACTATAATTCTAAAACAATAAATAATAAATTATTGTACTCCTCTACGTATTTTATCAGAGATGAAAAAAATGATATTGTTGGTGCATTATGTCTAAATTCAGATTATCATGAATTTCAGAAGTCATTATCATTTTTTACATCATTACTTCCTAATTACGTTGACGATAAAACACTTGCATTAAATAACATCAAGGAAAATCTTAATTCAAATCCACAAGAATTAACAGGTAATAAAATTGATGAAATCATTAAACAGTTTAATATCACTCCTCAAAGAATGACAACTATAGAAAAAACAGAAGTTATCACTGCATTAAATGATTGTGGTATTTTTAATATTCGAGGTTCCGTTCCAGAGGTTGCAGAAAAATTGAATATGTCGGAACCCTCTGTTTATAGATATATTAAAAAAATAAAAACAGACAAAAACTAATCTAAAATATGAAACACGATAAAAACCATAGATATACAATATATCTATGGTTAAGAGTTTATTGTGTATAATTAAAGAAAATTATTAAAGAAGGAATCAACATGGGTATGCCTAGTGGAATAGAACTATTTGCAATCGTTGCAGTTGTAGTGTTATTATTTGGAGGAAAGAAAATTCCTGAGTTAGCTAAAGGTATCGGAAAAGGTATCAAAGATTTTAAAGGTGCATTAAAAGAAGATGAACCTACTACAATGGCTACTAATGATAAAAAAATTGAAGAAGAGAAACCTAAAGAAACTGCTTCTTCAACTGAAACAGATAAAAAAACTACAGTATAGTAAATAAAGAGTCATTATAAGTGCAAAATACAGTTAAAAAACATATTGAAGAAGTATTAGACAGAGTTGTTGTTCTTGAAAAACCTAAAGATATATCTTTAGGTCACTTTGCAACGCCTGTTGCTTTTTCTTTAGCAAAAGAATTAAGAAAAAATCCAATGATGATAGCTGATGATTTAGCTAGCAAGTTTGAAAATAGTGAAATATTTGAAAGTGTTACAGCTGTTAAAGGTTTTGTAAATTTTAAATTATCAAATGATTTTCTTACATCAAAAATTGATGAAGCGTTATCTTTACAAGAAGAATTTGCTAAAGGTGAAATCAAAAATGAAACAATTCTTTTAGAATTTGTGAGTGCAAATCCTACAGGTCCTTTACATATTGGACATGCAAGAGGTGCAGTTTTTGGTGATGCATTATTTAGAGTTGGTAAATACCTAGGGTATGATATCAAAAATGAATACTATGTAAATGATGCAGGTGCTCAGATGGATCTACTTGGTTTATCTGTATATCTAGCAGGAAGAGAATTTATATTAAATGTTCCTGTTGAATATCCTGAAAATTATTACAGAGGTGATTATTTAATTGATATTGCTAAACTTTGTGAAGAAAAATTTGGAAAAGAAATTTTTGAAGATGCTTCAAGACAAATGGAACTTGCTCTTTTTGCAAAAGAAGAAGTTCTTGCTCTAATAGTAAGTGATTTATCTAATTTAGGTGTTGAGTTTGAAAATTTTGTAAGTGAAAAATCACTTTATTCTGAATGGGATGCAACAAAAGCTGTTTTAGAATCTAATGGAAGCATGTACAATAAAGATGGTAAAGATTTTATTCGTTCTACAGATCATGGAGATGACTCTGATAGAGTTGTTGTTCGTGAAAATGGAATACCAACTTATTTAGCTGGAGATATTATTTATCATAAAGATAAATATGATAGAGGTTTTGATAAATATATTAATATCTGGGGTGCAGATCACCATGGATATATAAAAAGAGTTAACGCTGCTATTGAATTCTTAGGAAATGACTCTAGTAAGTTAGAAATTTTACTTTCTCAAATGGTTGCCCTACTTCAAGGTGGAAAACCATACAAGATGAGTAAACGTGCAGGTACAGTTATTCTTATGAGTGATATCGTTGAAGAGATTGGTGCAGATTCTTTAAGATTTGTATTTTTAACTAAAAAAAGTGATACTCATTTAGAATTTGATATTGATTTATTAAAAAACAATGATAGTTCAAACCCTGTGTTTTACATTAATTATGCGCATGCTAGAATTAATCAACTATTTAAAAAAGCTGAAGTATCAGTTGCTGATGTAAAAAGTTCTACTATAGAAAATATAAATCAAGATGCGAAAGATTTAGTATATGAAGCTTTACTTTTAAGTACGGTTTTAAATGAAGCTTTTGATAAAAGAGATATGCAAAAAATTACAGATTATTTACATGGATTAAGTGCATTAACTCATAAATTTTATAATGAACATAGAATTGTTGGACTAGATGAACAAAATCAATATTTAAAAGTTTTAAGTATGGTTGCTTTATCTATTAGAACAGGACTTAAAGTGTTAGGAATAAACGCAAAGGAGGTAATGTAACATGGTAAAATGGATTGGTATTGCTTTTGTAGCAATAATTGCAATTATGATAGCTACTGGAAATATGGGTGGTTCTCGAGATGCAACAAATAACTATGGTAAGGTTATGCGAGGAGGATGAGAATTCATCCTTCTATGATTTTAGATCAACCTTATCTAAGATACTGAATAAAAGAGAAACTAATAATTGGTTTCTCTTTTTAGTTTAATAACTCTTTTTCATAAATTTCTTGATTAAAAGATATCAAGACTTTATTTTCTCCATCATTTTGATACTCAACTACAGGTCGTTTTAAAAGCATATTTTCTTTACATAACCATTCAAGTTTTCCATTTTCATCTAAATTTAACTCTTTTAAACCTAAATCTTTATATTTAGTTCCTCTATTATTAAATAATAAATTGATATCAACTTTAGATGCAAAATAATTTACTTTATCGTGCGCAAGAGGAGTTGCTCTAAAATCAATAAATGAATGTTCAAGTTCATTATCTTTACAAAACTTTATAGCTTTTCTTACTGTTGAGCATGTTTTTATACCGTATATATTTATCATAACAATTACTTTTTATTCTATAATTGTTGGTACAATAAAATGGTTATCTGCACTTTTAGGTGCATTTGACATAATTCTATCTGACAATCCATCTTCTTTAAATGATTTGTCTTCTCTTAGAGGCTGACCACCTTCTATTGTTGTAAATGTAGCATCAACATGACTTACATCTATTTCATTTAGGTTTTCAACAAATGTTACAATATCTTCAAGCTCTTTACCTAAGGCTTCTTTTCTATCATCGTCTATTGTTAAAGATGATAATTTAGCTAATTTATCTATTGTTGTATTATCAATTGTCATTATTTTTCTCTCTTCTTATAAAAATCTTTTTTGAATTCTACCCAATTA
>Ga0105356_10007356_pt1 | contig 10132 bp, 8 predicted proteins | sample GOMGulsemesocosm_3_FD_83502 | JGI IMG/M metagenome (GOLD analysis project Ga0105356, IMG submission 83502) | Methane-oxidizing microbial communities from mesocosms in the Gulf of Mexico - GOM9D Gulf of Mexico | ecosystem: Environmental > Aquatic > Marine > Cold seeps | place: Gulf of Mexico...
GATCGTCAGGGTCAACGCCGCACGGCAGACCGCGACAGTTCGGATCGTCGCCAGCCTACTTCGAACGACTAGTCTGTCCACAGGGAACCTATGTCAAACAAGCACTTTTTAACACTCTGCGATCTAACGGGCGCAGAGTTTGAACAACTATTGCAGCGCGCTATTCAGCTGAAAAAAATGCAGCATGACGGGGTTATTTATGAACCCCTGAAAAACCGTGTTATGGCGATGATTTTTGAAAAATCATCCACTCGTACCCGTATTTCCTTCGAAGCAGGTATGACGCAACTGGGTGGCTCAGCGCTATTTTTATCACCGCGTGATACTCAACTAGGTCGTGGCGAACCGGTAGAAGACAGTGCTCGTGTTATGTCACGTATGGTCGACATCATCATGTTGCGCACCTTTGAGCACAGCAAGCTGGAACGTTTTGCTGAGTATTCTCAGGTACCTGTCATCAATGCCCTGACCGATGAATACCACCCTTGTCAGCTGTTGGCGGACATGCAAACCTACGTCGAGCATCGCGGCTCAATCAAAGGCAAAACCGTCACCTACATTGGCGATGGCAACAACATGTGTAACTCTTACATTAATGCCGCTCACCTGCTGGGCTTCAAGCTACACATTGCCTGCCCAGAAGGTTTTGAACCCATGGCATCGCTAATGGAAGAACACAAAGATCACGTTAAGATTTTCCGCGATCCCTCTCAAGCAGTATTAGGCTCACATCTGGTCGTCACCGACGTCTGGGCCTCCATGGGCCAGGAAGAGGAACAGCAGGAACGCGAACAGCAATTTGCCGGTTTCCAGGTCAACAAGCAGCTTATGGATTTGGCATCGCCCGAGGCGCTCTTTATGCATTGCCTGCCAGCGCACCGTGGTGAAGAAATCAGCCATGACATGCTAGATGATGCTCGCTCCGTCGTTTGGGAGGAGGCCGAAAATCGCCTGCATGCACAAAAAGCCCTGATCGAACATCTGTGCCAAGACATACTACGCCCCTAAAGTCAGTCCCTCGTCACTCCATGACGCGCCGCCATCCTCTGTGATGCGGCGCCCTGCCGCATAATATCCACAATAAAACCCTGTTATTTTTTAGCGCAATCCAAACAAAAGCGTCTATCCTTTACTTACATTCATTGATTTAATCAAGATTCAGCAGGATAGGGAAATGTTAGCTATGCAACTCGAAGTCGTTGATGGCACAGACAACAACACAGACACGGCTCTGGCGCAGATTGAGGAAGCCATCAAAAAAGAAGAAATCAAACTGCCTGCAATGCCCGATATTGCCATGAAAATCCGCGATGCCTTCAAGGATGAGCAGTACGATATTTTAAAAATTGCCCACACGGTACAAGCTGAAGCCGGTCTTGCGGCTTACGTGCTCAAGGTTGCCAATAGCCCATTGCACCGCGGCCCGGTTCCGATTAAAACCGCCAAACATGCAATTTGTCGTCTTGGCCAGCAATCGATCCAAAGCATCGTATTGACCTACACGTTACGCGCCATGTTTGAAACGGATTCGCCGCAATTAAAACTGCTCCTGAGAAAACAATGGGAACAAAGCACCGGCCTAGCGGCCATCAGCGCCATTCTGGCTGACCGTTGTGATGATTTTGATCCCGACCAAGCAATACTGGGTGGTCTTTTGCAGGATATTGGCTGCCTCCCATTACTAGATTGGTTATCAAAAAACCATACTATTGACCAGGATCTTGAAGTCATCTACAGAGATCTGACCGACAAATATGCTTCCCACATTGGCGAATCAATGTTGCGTAACTGGCAATTCGATGAAGAGTTAATCGACGTCGTCAGAGCCCGTGGCGACTGGAGCCGAAGCTCAAACAACGACGACGATTCGGTCGATATCGCCGACATTGTAACCATTGCCCGCCATCATCAACACATGGCAAAAGGCGAGCTCAAGGCCTGCCCCAGCATCACCAATATCCCGGCCTACCATAAGCTACCTTTCAAGGAGCTTACGCCAGATCAAAGTTTGAACATTCTCGATGAAGCTAAAGAAGAAATCGAAGAACTCCGAAAAATGCTTGTGTAACGATTTATTGCGTTACTTATAACAGCAACAACAATCTCAATGACAACTACCACCACATTATTTATTTTTTGATACCCGCCTGCTTAAACAGAGCAGCCATAGTGCCCTCCTGCGCTTTGGCCGGTCGTGCACGTGCAGATTTGGCAGCCCCTTTGGAACGATTATTCGATTTTTTACTCGCCACGCGTTTATCTGGCCCGCTACTAACGCCCTTCTGAACCCCCGCAGTCTCCTTATCAACAACCTCAGCGCTATCCGTCAGGCGCATGCTCAGGCCAATACGTTTTCGTTCAACATCCACGGCCATCACTTTGACCTTGACGATATCACCGGCTTTAACGACGGTACGCGGATCCTTAACAAACTGATTAGATAACGCGGAAATATGCACCAAACCATCCTGATGCACACCGACATCCACAAACGCGCCAAAGTTCGTCACGTTGGTAATAGTGCCTTCCAGCACCATGTCTAACTGTAAGTCCGTGAGCTTTTCAACGCCATCCTTCAAGTGGGCCATTTTAAATTCCGGGCGTGGATCACGGCCTGGCTTTTCCAACTCAGCAATGATGTCGGTCACCGTCGGCAAACCAACGCTCTCATCACAGTAATCCTGCGGTTTCAGGGCACGTAAAAATGCGCCATCTCCCAGCAGCGCTTCCACATCACGATCATGCTTGCTGGAAATTTTTTCCACCACGGCATAACTCTCCGGGTGAACACCCGATGCATCCAGGGGATTATCGCCATTGTTAATGCGTAAAAATCCCGCCGCCTGCTCGAAACCTTTCTCGCCAAAGCGCGGGACTTTTAATAACGACGCACGATTGGTAAAAGCGCCATGCTGTTCGCGGAAACTGACAATGTTATTGGCAAGACTTTGGTTCAAGCCCGATACGCGAGCCAACAATGGACTGGAGGCGGTATTCAAGTCCACCCCCACGCCATTGACACAATCCTCCACCACCGCATCCAGGCTACGTGCCAATTTTACTTGGCTGACATCATGCTGATACTGGCCGACACCGATTGATTTAGGATCGATTTTCACCATTTCTGCCAAGGGATCCTGCAAGCGTCTGGCAATAGAAACCGCACCGCGAATGGTAACGTCCAGATCAGGAAATTCACGGGCAGCAAATTCCGAAGCCGAATAAATCGACGCACCCGCCTCGTTCACAATAACCTTCTGAATACTCAGTTCAGGATTGGCCTTGAGCATATCACCGACAAATTTATCGGTTTCACGCGAGCCGGTGCCATTACCGATGGCAATCAGATTAACGCCATGAGCCTTGCAGAATTTTAACAACACAGCTTCGGCTTCCAGCACCCGTTTCTGCGGTGGCGTCGGGTAAATGGTATCGAAATCCAATAGCTTACCCGTCTCATCCAGCACTGCCAGCTTAACACCCGTGCGCAGGCCAGGATCCAAACCAATCGTTACCTTGCGGCCCGCCGGAGCGCTCAATAGCAAATCCTTAAGATTGCCGCCAAACACCTCAATGGCTTCCAGCTCGGCACGTTCACGTAATTCGTTGAGCAGCTCCAGCTCCAAATGCGTCAATAACTTAATACGCCAGGTCCAGCGCACCACTTCCTGTAACCAGCCATCCGATGCACGGCCTTCGTTTTTGATATCACAATGCGAGGCCACCATGGTTTCACAGGGATGGGCCTGCGATTTAACCAGCTCATCACTGTTATCTTTCGCTAACGTAATGGAAACCGAAACGATACCCTCTTTACGTGCCCGAAAAATGGCTAACGCCCGGTGCGACGGCATTTTTGACAGTAATTCGGTGTGCTCAAAATAATCGCGGAATTTAGCGCCTTCCTGCTCCTTGCCCGCAATCACGGCGGCATTAACATAACCCTGAGTTTTCAAAAAATTCCGAAGTTTAGCTAGCAGCTGGGCGTCTTCGCTGAAGCGTTCCATGAGGATATGTTTGGCACCCTCAAGCGCCGCCTTTACATCGGCTACATTCTGATCAGGATTAACAAAGACTTCAGCCGTTTGCTGCGGGTCTAGCTCCGGTTGCTCCAGCAGCTGCAATGCCAACGGTTCAAGACCTGCTTCACGTGCAATCTGCGCTTTGGTACGACGTTTTTGTTTGTAGGGCAGATACAAATCTTCCAGAAAGGTTTTGGTTTCTGCTGCACTGATATCGCGTTTTAACTCTGGTGTGAGTTTACCCTGCTCATCAATGCTGTTAAGAATTACCTGTCGGCGATCTTCCAATTCACGCAAATAACGCAGCCGCTCATCCAAGGTACGCAACTGGGTATCATCCAGCCCCTCTGTTGCCTCTTTTCGGTAACGCGAAATAAACGGCACGCTGCTACCCTCGTCCAGTAAGGCAACGGCGGCGTTGACCTGATGCTCCTTAACGTTAAGTTCATCAGCTAAGCGAAGGTTAATGCTTTTCATCAATCGGTCATCCTGCAACGGCATTGAAAGTTATCACTCCTGGAAAAGGAGTGACAAAATAAAAGAGAAGAAGTTTATATGCCTGTCAGACTATCTGCCAGCACCCTCGCGGTTTTATAATGAAGGCCTTGGAATCAACACGAATCCCCGTTATGCCCAGACTGCCTCAATTATTCTGCCTATTCGTTTTCATCACCCTAACCGCCTGCGCCAGCATTCAACAACCGCCATCCACATCGCAATCAAACGCACTGCAACACATCGTGGTGATATGGCTCAAAGAGCCCGGCAATGAGAAACATCGGCAGCAATTACTTGAGGCATCACAACGGTTAACTGAAATCCCCGGCATACTTTCAGTGCGCGGCGGCACAGTAATTAGCAGCAACCGCAGCGTGGTGGACTCAAGTTTTGATATTGCGTTGATCATGGAGATGAGCGACCGCGATGTTTTAAAGCGTTATGCTCAGCACCCATTGCATCAGCAATTATTGAAAGAGATTTTTAAGCCTTTAATTGAACATTACCGGGTATTCGACATCGAATAGCATTCGTTTTAATGCGGACTACCTGTAAGCCAATTCGGATACTGGTACATCAGACTTCAAAACGGCGATGTTTTCATTGTCCTGTAGCGTTATGATAGTAAAACCATACTGAGGGATGGCAGTGCAACTAATCTCGACAACATGGGCTGGAAGAGTAGCAATAGGATTGGCACACTCCGACGGTGCGCTGTTAGAGGAATCAAAACTGAGCATTAACAATTTCCTTTTTCATTAGTTTTATTTTCATAACAGCCATGTTGCAGAAACTTTATGACAACTTTATGAAAACAATCGCCGTTTTTTTCAACCGATCAAATACTGCAATGATGAAATTTACATTTATACCCAACCTATTCAACACAGACCGTTTAATGCGCAGATTAAAGCTATTAACGCTGATAACAGCTATCGCGCTGTTCAGTTCGGGCTGCGCAATGAGTCAGTTTAAACAGCGTGAAGCCGTACTCAATCAACAACAGCAACAACTCGGCGAGCAGCAACAGTTATTACAAAAAGAAAACAGCCGCCTTACTGCACTTAAAGCTGCACTTAGCCAGGAGAAAATGCGCCTTAGTGTACTCAAAAAGTCTCTTAACTCAGTTACCGATGAACCTCCCAGCCAAGCTGGCAGCAACTCGCATGTCATCGTCGGTGAACTGGAATATGTCTACATCAGCCCGCCGAATATCCTGCTCTCGGCACGTATCGATACTGGTGCCAAAACATCTTCGTTAAACGCGCTGGATTTAACCGAGTTTGAGCGCGATGGCAAACTCCATGTGCGCTTTTACATTATCAACCCAGACACTAACGAAAAAATTGAAGTGATTCGTCGTGTTATACGCCACGTCAAAATCAAGGAGCATCAGGGCGAATCCAAATCTCGTCCGGTGGTCAGAATGCGGATTCGTCTGGGCAATATGGATCAACGTGTTCGGATGACCCTAACGGATCGCAGCGAGTTTAAAAATCAGGTACTCATTGGCCGCAACTTTTTACGCGACTTCGCTAATGTCGATGTCAGTAAAAAATTCGTCTCCAAACCCGTTTTTGATTCTCAAGAATGATGAATCTGACAATTGATGATTCAAAGCAATAATCAAACCGAGTCCAGCTGATGTATAGTCGCCCAAAATTTCTATTATTTGTACTGTTGCTACTGGTGGCAGGCTTTGGGCTCACCCTGTACAAGCATTTTGCGCTGGGTTTCCCTTTATGGCCGGGCGAAAGAACGCAGGTCTGGACCATCGAAGCAAAAATCGAATTCGAGGCGCAAGGCGAACCAGCGCTGGTTTCCTTTACCCTGCCTAACAATCCGCCTGGCTTGGTAATACTTGGCGAAGATTTTGCCTCACCCAACTACGGTTTTGCCGAACTCAACCAGTCCGATCAGCGCCGCGCCCAGTGGAGCACACGTCAGGCGACAGAAAAACAAACCGTCTATTATCGTCTTGATGTTTACGAAAAACCCGGTGAAAACGCCAACATCAATAACGAAGCCCCCGAACAAATTATTGCCGCTGAATTTGAAGAACCCTTCCGCACGGCGGCCACTACGCTGGTCAACGAACTACAACAACGCTCTTCGGATGTCAGAACCCTGACGCTAGAATTGCTAAAAACCTTAAATTCCGACAGCCCCAGTCAAAATATACGTTTATTACTAGGCGACCGGCCCGGTGAATCCTACAAGGCGAAACTGGCCATTAAGCTGTTGAGTTTGGCCGATGTTCCCGCTCGAAAAGTACGTGGCTTGTTTCTTGAAAGCGGACGCCGACGTCAGGCCCTAAAAAGCTTTATTGAAATTCACGATGGCAAACAATGGCGACTCTTTAACCAGTCCACCGCCGAAGAGGGCATTCCCGAGCACTTTATTTTATGGCAGCGCGGCGGCCAGTCATTGCTTGATATCGAAGGCGGCCGTCATTCCAAGGTGCACTTTTCTATCATCGAAAACAGCCACTCAGCGCGCAAAATTGCCGTGCGCTCGGGCGAAGATGCAAAAGCGGCACTGATCGATTTCTCCATTTACAGCTTACCCATTGAAGAACAAAACGCCTTTAAATCCATTCTTCTGGTGCCCATTGGTGCCATCATCGTCGTGCTGATGCGTATTCTGGTGGGCATTCGCACCTCGGGCACCTTTATGCCCATTTTGATCGCGCTGGCTTTTATTAAAACCTCATTACTCACCGGGCTGTTTATTTTCATCTTTGTGGTCAGTGCGGGGTTATTGATACGTTCCTACCTGTCGCATCTCAACCTGCTACTAGTGGCGCGAATATCGGCGGTTATTATTGTGGTGATCGGTTTGATGTCCATCATGAGCATCGTCAGCCAGAAGCTGGGCTTTAGTCAGGCGCTCACGGTGACATTCTTCCCGATGATTATTCTGGCCTGGACCATCGAACGCATGTCGATTTTATGGGAGGAAGACGGTCCCAAAGAGGTGCTAATTCAGGGTGGTGGCAGCCTGTTTGTGGCGACCCTTGCCTACCTCTGCATGACCAATCGCGTGGTTGAATATCTAACCTTCAATTTTCCTGAACTGCTGTTTGTTAACTTGGCCTGCATCCTGTTATTGGGCCAGTACACCGGCTACCGTCTCACCGAGCTGCGCCGTTTCCAACCTATTGCCGATAGCGGCCAAATTACAATCGATGATGAATCAATAGCCGCCTCGGACCATAAAGCAGCCGACGATAATAATGTTCTTCACAAGTCCTAAACAGCTGCACGCCCATGGCATCATGGGCATGAATCGTCGCAATGTGGAGTATGTCGCTGCGCATAACCCGCGCCATCTCTATCCGCTGGTGGATAACAAACTCAAGACCAAACTGCTGGCAGAAAAAGCCAATATCGCCGTACCGAAACTGCTGGGTACACTGCGTTATCAACACGATGTCAGAGACCTGCACAGCCAGTTGTTGCCACATGAAAAATTTGTAATCAAACCTGCCAAGGGCAGTGGTGGCAAAGGTATTCTGGTGATTGCCGAGCGCGAACACGACGTCTATTTTAAACCCAGCGAAGAAGCCATCAGTCACGACGATCTGGAGCGCCACGTCACCAATATTCTCAGTGGTCTGTACAGTTTAAGCGGTACCCCTGATATCGCTATGATCGAAGCAATGATTGAGGCGCACAATATTTTCGATGCCTATAGCTTTGAAGGTGTGCCGGATATTCGGGTGATTATTTTTAAAGGCTACCCAGTGATGGCAATGCTACGACTCGCCACCCACGCTTCCGATGGCAAAGCTAACCTGCATCAGGGCGCTGTCGGTGTAGGCATTGATCTGGCGACCGGTCAAGCGCTGCACGCCGTGCAACATGACCGTCCGATTTATCAGCACCCCGATACTCAGCGTGAATTTAGTGAATTACACATTCCCGATTGGGACAAACTACTGCCACTGGCCGCTGCCTGTTACGAAGTCACAGGTTTGGGTTATCTGGGTGTGGATATTGTCATCGATAAAAACCGCGGCCCGCTGATTCTGGAATTGAATGCCCGTCCGGGTCTGGCAATTCAAATGGCCAACGGTACCGGCATTACCCCACGCCTGAAACAAATTGAATCTCTGGCTCAGCAGCAGCGCACACCGGAACAACGCGCGCAGATCAGTAGAGAATTATTTGCTAGGATTTCTTGAGGCTGATACCCAAAAGGAATGAATCCCGGCTCGCAGGCCGGGATGACATCGCTATTTAATTTAGCGAGATAGGCAAGCACCTAGCCTCAGAACAAATCCTTCAACTTATCGCCCAGCTTACCATCCAATTTTTGCAGGGCTTCGCCTTTTTTCTTGTCGATAGCTTCCTGAACCTTGCGCTTACCCAGTTCATTAACCACCGCTTTAGTAGCGGCTTTCGTTACAAGACTCACTACTTCATCAACAATCGCAGCAACAGAGCCATCGCCGTCCTTGCCCAAATCCTTGAGGTGAATGTCCGGAATAGTGACACTTTTCTGTTCATCCTTACCCAGCACAGACACGCTCGCATTTACCTGCGTACCGTTAATGTACAGATCATCAATCACCAGCTGTACATCGCTGGCACCGCTATCACCCGTATCTGAACCACCACTGCTGGCGCCGGTGTTTCTTTCCACATTACGTTTCAGGGCATCAATATTGGAGGTTTTATTAAGCTGCTCGTAGGTCAGCTCGGCACCGTCAATGAGGATTTTTTCAATACGGATTTGTTCGGAGAACAGGCTGCCCACATCCAACTTTACAGACACCTCGCCAACGCGGAAAGCCTCCCTGGACTTAAAGCCTTTGGGGTTACCAATCACCAGATTATTAATACTCGCATTGCCGGATAACAACGAAACATCTACGCCGCTGAGTGTTACCGAGGTACCGGTAATCTCCGGGCCATAACTTTCAATCCCATCTTTAATCAGCGATCCAGCCTGCGAAGCAACCACCAGAACGGCAACCACCACCAACAGAACCAGAACACCCACTGCAATCAATAATTTTTTCATAGCAACCTGCTCCCTGTGCATTTATTCGTTCATAGTCATATAACTAACCGCGTAATTCAAGCAGCAAAATATTGCCCATAAGGGCTGTTGATCATCACTCGGTCTTCAGGTCTAATAATCCTGACCTTAGGACAAGGAGCTACCGTATGCCGCTTGCAGAACTAGAAAATGTTCGTGTCGTAAAAATCAGTCGTGAAAACATGTCTCAGGCTCAATCACTGTTATGCGACGCTTATAAGGATAATGAGTTCACCCAACATATGTTCAATGCCAACAAACGTGGCTACGAACAACGACTCAGGGGCTTTATTCACGAAGAATTGCTGCTGCATTTCTCGCTCTCCAATATATCCATTGCACTAGCCCTTGACGATCGACTGGTCGGCGTCGCCATGGTCAGCCGTGCCGATTTACCGCTCAGCATGGCCACTAACTGGCGCTGGCGTATGGGCATGTATTCCGTTGTCGGCGTGCTGTATACCGAACGCCTGCGCAGCTATTACAAAGCCGTACAGGAATCTCTGAAGCATAAAAAACATTATTGGATCAGCCTGATGGGGCTGCACCATGACTTCCAGCATCAC
>Ga0105356_10007357_pt1 | contig 10131 bp, 10 predicted proteins | sample GOMGulsemesocosm_3_FD_83502 | JGI IMG/M metagenome (GOLD analysis project Ga0105356, IMG submission 83502) | Methane-oxidizing microbial communities from mesocosms in the Gulf of Mexico - GOM9D Gulf of Mexico | ecosystem: Environmental > Aquatic > Marine > Cold seeps | place: Gulf of Mexico...
AATAAAAGCAATGTAAGGTGCCAGCGGAGGCAAAGCATTAGCAAACACTTGAAAGAATTGATTGTCTGTGAGGATTGATGGGATAACGAAAGTTAAGATTACATAGGCTACAGCAGCAACTATCACGCTCACCCACCAAGGGAGAAGAATTAATACATCTAAAACACCATCATTTCTTCGGGCCATCAGTCAAATCCATATGATCAGTTAGTATTACAGCGGTTTAAATATTGTAGTTGCTCTTCTCTGGAATGGAACGTCTAACGCCACCTTTAAGTTGTAGTAGCTCAGGCTTAATCTGACACACTTGAAAGCAAGTGCCTATATAGGCTGACCGATTGAATTCACAGTCGAAAACGGCCATTCCGTACATAGCGCACCGCCCTCTCCATTGACCCTGCACACAGAACCACTTCGGTGTTATAACTTACTTTAAGACGAAGTATAGACAGCAAATAAAACTCGATTAATGACTAATGAATTAGCCAGCCAGTAGCTATTAATCGGCTAAATTCATTAATGATTTAGGAGAAAAACGTATGGGAGGGTTTGGTAGTGGCAAGTGGCCCAGGCTCCAGAAAAAAAGGGTCGTCGAAGACTGCTTGGATATAGATATTAGATACTTGGCTCGAATGGGTTTGTTGTCCAGAAGAGCAATGAAGACCTTCATTCTGACTTGGTTACACAATGGTATTGAAACCGATCAAGTAAAGGTGTCAGCACTATCCAAAAAAGTCACGCTCCACTATCAGCAGTTATTACAAGGTGAAAACACCTATCGAGAGCAACACGTAACTATTGTCTACACACCTTGTCATTATGGCCGACAGCGCCCCTGGTTTCGTTGCCCTAACTGTATAAGCCGTTGCGCTATCATTTACTTAGGTAATCAGGGGTTTCATTGTCGCAAGTGTTACCAACTGCCATACCGCTCCCAGCAGATGTGCAAGCTGGACCGGCTCATCAGTAAGCGCGTCACGCTTGAGGAGAAGCTGTTTAACAGTAACAAAGGGCTTCACTACCGAACCCGCGAGAGGCTCAAGGATCGGCTTAACGAGATTGAAAACAGGATTGCTACAGAGGTGATGCAGTGATCTGGTGCCTTCCTCATGGAAAGCTATGCTAACAAATTAGAGGCGCCTACCTGACCGCCTAACACTACATGTAGTGTTTACCCTATAGAACCCACGTAAAAAACACCTAACACATTGAAACATAACAAATAGTTACTTCCTGTAATAGGTATTATAGGAAATAGCTATCCCTATCAGCCAATCATGCCACTACTTGCAATCGGCCCAAGAAGGTAGCCACCCATAGTAGCCACAGCCCATCAACCACACATACCACATTACTCATATACACGTCACAAGAGGCGCGCCCAATCATCCTAGCAAGGGTAGTCACAGGCAAACAAAAAAGTCCTCAGCACAGCCCCTTGGCCCTCACGCACACAAAAAAGCATCCTTTTCTCAAAAACAAGGGGGGGGATGTGTGAATGGCTCCGGATGTGTCAGTGTATTAGGGGAGGTATACGTCAACTCCCGTATACTTTCTCGTTTTCGACCTTTTGGTAGACACCTTTCTAATTTTTTTCGCCCAGATTTTTTACATTTTTTGGCAAATTAAAAACTGAATACCTGCTCCTTCCCCTCTAAGCACAACCAGCTCAAAGTGTTCTATACTACGAATATTCTCCGCAACAATATGAATTTTACCTTTATGGAATATGCCCTCGGTTTCGCCCTCGGCGTTATTAGCACTTATCTGCTCACGCACATTCTGCGGAGGCGCGCTCTTCGTTTTCGCAATGCAAATATCGGTACGCCCGATCCAGAGTTTGATGAGATTAGTGACAGTTTTGTGTGCATCTACAAGACTGACGGCACCACCCGTTTTGGTCTCTCTCCGCGAAAGAAGTAAATCGGTGGCGTCGTCCAATATGTAAGCTTGGTTGATAATTTGAGGCCGCTTTCGACCCTTTACGGTCATTCAGTTAGGAGGCCTTCCTGGTCATGGTTTAAAGAGTTAAGCATTATGATGAAGCGGTCTACACTCACCCAAATGGGTTATACCTTGCCAGCTGGAAGGTATGCCACAATCCAAGTTAAATGATGCCTAGCGGTATGTTAACGAGCTTCGCCAATTCAAGAAGTGGGTCGTGCAGGATATTTCACCGCTGAGCGCCCTAAGCGTTATAAGACATAGAGAATTCAGTATGGCTCCAAGCAAAGGAAAGAGATTCTGGAAGATCCAAGTCTACGATGGAATGAACCTACAGTATGAGCGTAAAGTGATTTATGGACAAATAACCGAAAGCTCAATGCATGATCTCCTGCGGGTATTGGTAGCAAAGCACGCTTTGAACGAAGACGAAATAATTGGGAGCTACGCAAAAAAACGAACAAAAATTCATAACGAGCTTCTTATAGTAAATAGATTAAATGGAGACCTCTACGGATTTACCTGTGGTGACAACCCCTATTCAATAGCGGTGGTTGAACATGTCTTATAACAAGTGGGCGCTTGGTTGCTTCACCGCTGTGCGTCTTTAGCCCCAGCCCCTAAGAATTATTCATCACTATGAATGAAGATATTAGAGCTATTTTCGAAAAGCTGAAAAACGAAGTGAGTGATTTGCACTACCGTTGGGATATGTATCGTGAAATTTATGCGGGAGATGCTGAACAGTTCGAACTACTAAATCAAAGTGGAAGCAATTTTTTTTATTATGTACAGCACCTTATGCTTGATCACGTAGCACTCACATTTTCCAAGCTTACAGATCCAAACAGGCAAGGTAAAAACGACAATCTTAGTCTTAAGCAAGTACATGCTTATGCCAGTGACACAGATGAGGCTGAGTTAGTAGCAAAACTAAAGCCTATTTATGGCGAGCTTGAAAGTGGGTGCCAAAAATTTAGGGCATTAAGAAACAAACGAATAGCTCACGGCGACCTTAACCATGCTATGGAAACCGCGGAAGAACCTCTTCCTGGTATATCAAGAGCTTACGTCGAAAATGCGCTAGAAATACTGCGCAACTATATGAATGCTATTGAGCTACATTATTTTGAAAGTGAAACTGGCTATGAGTACACCAAAGGGCCAAAGGGCCATATGGCTCAGGTGGCATTGCACTTATTGCGGCACTAAAGAAATGAACGAAGTGCATAACAAAGCCAGTCAGAGGGAATTGTATTGTGGTTAATGTCAGTATTCCCTTCCTGTCGAATAACTGTTATTGAGTATCGGCCAGTCTAGTTTTGCGGTCGGTGAAATATAGGGGATGAGGCCTTCACTACGTTATGGAAATATGCCAATAGGCACTACAAATGGTTGCAGTCCTAACAAGTAAAAGAAAAGTGACGCAAAAAAACGGCGCACTTGTTTTGGGCGTTGAGTGACTGTTATTAGCACACTGAACGGACTGTCCGTGACCGACCCATAGCGGTCATTATAAAAATTGAACTACCCGTGTCTTGATTGGAAAATAAAAAACACTTAGGTAGTATGCAGGAACCCAAATGGATTTATAGGGATCAGGATTCTCACTTATCCGCAAAATTGACAAGGAGCTGTTACGGCAGAATGTTGATTACTAAAGCAAAAAATTCACCTAGGAAATCAAATAACGAATGTTATATGGACCAGTTCGTCCGTATAACACACTGTTAGGCAGTTTTAGAACATCAGACATAGGAGTATAAGATGAACGGAACCAAGATCAGGCTCTTTACCATTTGTTGCTTAGCCATCATTGCTGCGTCCGGCTGCGCGCTACAAAAAGCAAAAGGTTGGGATCAGTATTCGAAATACATGGCCGCCTACGATGTTTTGAGTGATGACTGCCTAGCTTTGAATAAAGATGACATGGATTACATTAACTACCGGAAAGCAGCTTCAAAACTCTTAACAGTTATGGATGTTGATTCTCAGCTATACAATGATACATACAAAACTATATATAAAAACTCTCGGTCAAACTCTCGAGAAGAAAATATAAAGTGGTGCGAGGGCTTGCGCTCTTCTATTGTTAATGAGACCAAAGGAATGGAGGGCGACTACCAGCTTGCGCTGAAAGTTGTTGAAATATCTAGAAGAGAAAGAGCTGAGGATTGGGCTAGAGCTTTAGAGGTGACAGCCGCAGTCCTTGTGGCTGTAAATAGTGGAATTCAGTCAGCTAACCAACAAGCGGCTGCTCAGAACAGGTATATTCCTATGCCATTGAGCCAGCCTTCTTTTAATATCATTAACAACCAAATTTTAGCTGCTCCAATTTATAATGCTAGCGAATGCATAGGGGCGGTTGTTAACGGACGATGTGCTGGCACTATTAACCCAAACCCTGGCAATGTACTACGAAAAAAATGCTACGGTACAATGATAAATGGTGAGTGTCAGGGAGCTGTGGGTTATTAATTTCTATAACGCAAAATGTAAGCTAAAGCGCAATAGGAAAAGAACCTTCTCACAGATTGAACAGAATCAATGATTTCTATTCGTAGTAACTCTAACCAGTGCTGGATTTATGGTAAAACCGCCAACAACTGTGAACACATAATAAAAAAATTCTGAATCAGAACTGTCCGGCTCGTAATATTACTGGGCGCAGCAAATGCCTAACAAAACGCATCAATACACTACAGGCGCTGCGCGCCCTTCGTCGGACAGCCTAAAGCGTGGCTTTGCCACTGGCTTCCGTTGTGCTTGGCGTTATACGTCCGTTATTGGCACAAAGCAGCCTGTCAGGTTTTATCAGACTCACCTTTAAACGAATCAGATCCATATCCATCCAGCCACTCATCCACGCTCTGCTCCTCAAGACTCTTGGGGTTGTTTAAAGGGAATACATTCCCCCTTATACCCGCATTACCTTGTTTACTTGTACCGTGGTTATTTTCCCCCGTAGTTGTAATCGGCTGAACAGCTTGCTGTGCATGGGGTAGAGGCGAATGCTTGTCCGGGACTCTTGTCCGGGAGTTGTCCGAGCTATGTCCGGGAGTTGTCCGAGGTTTGTCCGGCAGACCTGGAATGCAGAAAGCTGTACGTAATTGTTGATGGGTAATGCTTAAGGGCTGAATAGAGTCAGCTTTGAGACGCCCTCCTTTTATATAATCCCCTGTGAATAGTATGCCTCTCAACTTGTCCATGTAATCATGAAAAGATGATAAACGGCGTGGTATTGTCAAGCCAGTTGCCAACCAAAATTTGTAGAAGAGATGTCGGCGCCCAACTCTAAAGTGCCGATCAGGTAGTGGTGTGCCAGCTTTACCATGCTGGGTTGATTTCTTGCGTGTTAAGTCGGCGTTAAAAATTGCATAATGGGGCGCTTCTGCTAATACGCTTATTAATTGCAAAGTTACCCCACCTGCCCGACATTCACCATAACTGCCTGTGCTGTAGCTTTCATAGGTAAAAGCATCCGTACCTGTGCGCTTAATGATTTCCGAGATAATTTTATCTTGGTGATCGTCTAACCACTCATCAGGAACTGGTTCTCCGCTGACAGGCTCCAGCCTAAGCCTGCCATGCTCAATTACTACTAGATCCCCTCTAGACAGTAAGAACCCTACTAAGTCTTCAGCTTCCATTACTCAGACCTTTAATCAGTTTACGTGTGACTTGAAATTGCAACCAATTTCACAGCAATTAAGGCTTGTACAGCCGTTGTGCAGACGGTTGGGAGGGATAGCTACAGTATGCATGTAATCATTACTCCACCTCGCCGCCGTGTTGTGCTGTGTTTTGGTACTCAGGAAACTGAGCCAGCCATTCTTCAATCGTCACACGCTCATAGCGCACCATCCGTCCCATTTTTATGTGACTGGGGGCAGTAACACCTAAGAGTTTGCCAGTGGTGCGCGAGCGTTTAAGGGTATAGGCAGAACAGCCAATAAAAGCAGCAGCCTCATGATCATCAAAGCGTGGCTTATCGAAATTAAATTTATGCGGGTCTTTTGGGGGGGATAGTTTCGTAACTCTTTTCATAATAACTCCCAAACACTGAAGGTTTCGATTGGTTCTGGAGTTATTTTTCGGTAATCAGTAAAGCTTAACTACGGCAAAAGTAGAAAAAAATATTAACCGTGGTTTTTTGTAAATAAATTTTCCACTAATCAGCAATTGAGCGTAAAAACTTATAATTCAAACATTTCTTAAGGTGCGGAATAATATGTTGTCTCAATTGATTCTCGCCATACTGGCCATCTGGAAAAACTGCCCTAGCGATAATATCCAAACTCATACTAATGTCATTCAGCCTAGACCACACCAATAAATCGTATATTGCCAAAACCCTGTATTTTGCTAGTTTCTTGATATTTCGCTGGGTTGGCTTTCTATCAGGTTCACCTACACCATAGAGTCCCCTAAATTTTGGTATAGCTATCTTAAGCTCTTCCAAAATGGCTTCATCGCTTGCCCTTAAATCGACTTTAATGTGTATTTTATCCCTACTAGTTTCATCTTCAAAAGAAACATCTTCACCTCTATTAATTAGGTCATCTAAACTAATATCCCAGAAACTTTGGTCTTTTAAATCTATTCTTGGAAAAGATGCCCTGCCCACGAAATCATAAATTTCCACAGATTCGATCAAACCATCTGGATTAAGCAAGCCCCTTGTCCGCCTCCCCTTTTCGGCGGCCAACAAACCCGAGTCTTCCCAGCTACAGACATCTTCCACATCACCATATTCTGCATCCATTTCCTCTCTAATCCTCACTACACTTGGGCATTCACCTAATATAGGATTTTTTTTAACCCTATCTAACACCTCCATAAAGTGCTTAACAGCTCCGGGCCAGTTGCGCTCCCATTCGCTTAGGTCGAAGTCCTTCTCCAGTACACACGAAAACTCCCCTCGCGCCCTAAATTGAAACCTCCAATCCTTAGCTGAAAATTTTTCACATTCTGTATATTTTTGTATATCGAACCAGCTTGGTAAGTCTTGCAATAATCGAATAGATTTGGTCATTCAACCCACTCCCCCAGTGCCTTCAATTAAAACCACGCCAAAGCGGTGAATGTGCCGCTTTTTCGCCCCGTCGGGCTAGACGTGATTATTCCGTTTAACTATTTATCTCAGCGTTTCTAGCTCTTAAGTTTAAATCTGGTTCAACACCGCAACTGCCGCCGCTTTATGCTCTGGCGCTAGATGGGCATAGCGCAGTGTCATATCAATGCTGGCATGCCCCAGTAGCTCTCGAACAGTGTTCAAATCAACGCCCTTCATAACTAACTTGCTGGCAAAGGTGTGGCGCAGATCGTGAAACGTGAAGTTTTTTAACTTGGCATCTTTAACCACGGCGCCCCATGACCACTTAATGTCAGTCAATCGTTCACCCGTTACCGGACTAGGGAAAACCAGCCCTTTTCTGTGCTGGTTTCTCCATGCCACCAGCACAGCAAAGGCTTCATCATTCAGGGGGATATGCCGGGTCTTACCGCTCTTAGCCCCCACACCCACAACCGTGACGGTGTGCCGCTGTAGCTCAACGTTTTCCCATGTCAGCTTAAATAACTCACCTCGTCTCATGCCTGTATTAATACTCAGTATTACTAGCGGTTTCAGGTAATCGGCAAAAGTCACTTCATCAAGGTTTGGATATGGCTCATAACCCCTCACCTCTCGCCATTGGTTATAACGTCTGCGCTCTGCCTTTAGCCTAGCCTCCCTGTCACTCAGGGCGGTTCTTAGGCTCTTTTCTTCATCACCGGATAGATAGCGAACCCTGCCTTTGTTATCGAGTTTTAGAGGCTTGAAACTTGTCAAAGGGTTAGCCGAGATAACACCCCATTCAACTGCTTTGCTAAGCAATGCTTTCAGGGTTGCAGTGGCACGGTTCAGGGTTGCAGGTTTTAGCCCTGCCTTGAGTTTATCTGTCCGCCATTTCTGAACGTCCCAGGGAGTAATCTTATCGAGGGAACGGCTATACAGGTGGGAATAGTAACGCTTGAGAATATCCAGATTACCCTGGCCATACTTAAGCTCAGCCAATACCCACGGTTTGTACTTGTGGTCTATAAAGCCAGTCAGGGTTTGGTACTTTGATGCAGCGACCTTTTCTCTGGCTTTCTTTTTAACCTGTTGCGGGTCAACACCCTTTGCCAGTTCGCCGCTTTTCTCTTTCGCTAGATCGCGAGCAATAGTTGCAGTCAGGTTGCCCACTTTGCCCAGCGTGTAATCCCTACCCTTCCCTTGATAGCGATAGAACAGGCAGTAGGATTTACTACCCGTTGGGGTGACCCTGACAAAGAAACCACTCAGTTCAGTGTCCCAAACCTTATACAGTTTGTCCTTGGGTTTTAGGCTGCTTACCAGCTTGGCGGTTAGCTTGGCTTTCATGGTGACATCCTTATTACTGCACTATTACTGCACTATTACTGCACTATATAGCATCTTAGCATCACCAAGCAACACCCACGACAAACCCAACAAAGCCTGCAAACATAGGCTATACATAGGGTTTTCAAGGGTTTCATAGAGGGGTTTGATGGCTTGATGAACATCAAAAAAAGGCATTCATAATGCTGGGGTCGGCGGTTCAAGTCCGCCCGTAGCTACCAAATTGAAAAGGGCCTGCATTTTTGCAGGCCCTTTTTTATTGCCTAAGATCTCTACGAAGTTCTGAATAAGCACCTAGCTCGAATAAGCAAAAGCATATACAACCCCAAAGTTTCAATCCGACAACGCTCCAAATGCAACAAGCGAGCAGAACCCACGAATAGGGGTACCATCATTCCAGCGTTGAACACGCATAGAAAAAATAGCCCGCGCAGTATTCCGCGACAGGCTATTTTCCACATGACTGGCATTAACAATTAATCGCTGACTTTCAGCATAGAGGTTACTCGCACACAAGAGGAGCGTAAAACTGACTATCCTTAGCCAATTTTTCAAGCCCAACACGCCCATCCAATAGGCTGACTGTTCTCTTATTTGCATAAAAAAAGTATAGGCAGAGTTCTGACTTCCGGCAAACAAACGCCTCTTGAAAGTACTAATAATTACAAAACTCCAGTTTCAAGACAAAATAGTGCCTCTCACTCCGGTACTGCGCTGCCTGACAGGCCAGTTATCATTTCTCACTAACGCCAATCGCGACTATGATATGAAGGGCAACCTCTCACAAGGAGTCACATGATGCCCAGCCGTCTTCAGGTGTTCCGTCAACATCGGATATCCAAACCCATTCTTGCCAAAGTACGGCAGCTATTACCGCCCTTATCAAGTACCGAGCAAGATGCTCTGGAAGCCGGTACGGTCGGCTGGGATGCGGAGCTTTTTTCTGGTAATCCGAGCTGGCACAAATTACTTAGTTTTCCGCGTACAGAACTCAACCAAGATGAGATCGCCTTCATTAATGGCCCCGTTGAAGAGCTGTGCGATATGCTCGACGACTGGAAAGTTAATAACGACAGCAAAGCTCTGCCACAGGAAATTTGGGACTTCTTCAAGGCTCACCGCTTTTTTAGCATGATCATCCCTAAACAATACGGCGGCCTTGAATTTTCAGCCTATGGCCACTCACAGGTGGTGATGAAAATTTCCTCACGCAGTATTGCTGCTGCCGTCACGGTGATGGTACCCAACTCACTGGGACCTGCTGAACTGCTATTGAGCTATGGCACAGAACAACAAAAGGATTATTATTTACCACGTTTGGCCAGCTGCGAAGAAATTCCCTGTTTTGCACTGACCGGGCCTTTTTCAGGCTCTGACGCTGCCAACATGCCCGATATTGGCGTGGTGTGTTATAGCGAATTTGAAGGTAAAAAGACGCTGGGCATGAAAGTCACCTGGAGCAAACGCTATATTACCCTTAGCCCCATCGCCACGTTGTTGGGACTGGCCTTTAGAGCCACCGACCCAAACAACCTGTTAGGCGACAAAACGAACCTGGGCATTACCTTGGCACTGATTCCCACCAACACGCCAGGCGTCATTACCGGACATCGTCATTACCCGTGTCGTCAGGCTTTTCTTAACGGCCCAACTCAGGGTGAAGAAGTCTTCATCCCAATGGACTGGGTAATTGGCGGACAGGATCGAATTGGTCAGGGCTGGCGCATGCTGATGGAAGCCTTATCAGCCGGACGTTCAATCTCATTGCCATCACTGAGCAG
>Ga0105356_10007358_pt1 | contig 10131 bp, 7 predicted proteins | sample GOMGulsemesocosm_3_FD_83502 | JGI IMG/M metagenome (GOLD analysis project Ga0105356, IMG submission 83502) | Methane-oxidizing microbial communities from mesocosms in the Gulf of Mexico - GOM9D Gulf of Mexico | ecosystem: Environmental > Aquatic > Marine > Cold seeps | place: Gulf of Mexico...
AAATACAAAATGAGGTTGCTTAACTATGCTTATTAAGTCGGCGCTGCATGCGTTTAAAAGAGCGAAGCAATATTATTTAACCACGGTTTTTACCTTGGCGATTACCTTGTCTATGGTATTGACTGTGGTGAGTTTGGTAGATTTGGTATTTCTTGCCCCATTGCCTTATACACAAGCCGATGATTTGTACTTACTGGAAGGCGGAGTTAAAACTGTACAGGCGGTTCACAGAGGTAACGGTCGCCCAAATGTTTCGAATTATATAGAAGACAATAATGATGTTTTCACTGCTTTTGCCAACTACCATCGTTGGACCAAATATAAGTTATATGACCAAGTCGACCGACCTGAGGTGCAAGGAATACTAGCAAGTCATAATCTTTTTCAAGTTTTAGGTATTGAACCTGAGTTAGGACGGCTTTTTGATAAAACTGAAATGTTGGGTAATAAACAACCTTCGATTGTATTGGGTTATCGTACTTGGCAAAACCATTATCAGGGTGATAAGGATATTGTTGGTAAGAAAATACAGTTAAATCAACGACGATTTACGGTTATCGGTGTAGCGCCGGACGATTTGGTTTTACCGGCCTATCAAGATATTAATGATGCGGTATGGCTACCCATGGATATGGATGAAGTTTGGGATATCAAAAGAAGTGGCAATTGGGGCATGGGCGATTTTAAGTCTGTGGTTAGGTTGAAAGCCAATATGGATATGGAGGTTGTTGATTCACAGTTGAAAGAATTAACGCTGGCATCGGTAGAGATTAATAACCCGAGTATGTTAAAAGATTATTTGCCTTTTTCTTATGTGACCCAGTTTCGTCCGGCAATTCAGGGAGACAGTGCTGACATCGTCTTCATGTTATTGGTAGGCGTTTTGTTATTAATGGCCATTGCTCTAATTAATCTGGCAAGTATGCAGTTAGCTCGTGCGGTAACAAAAATTAAAACGGTGGCAATAAGTTTTGCTTTTGGTGCAAGTAATAAGCAGTTATTAGTTGAATCTTTAAAGCATAATATTATTGTCATCGGAATTGCCGTATTACTGGCATTAGTGCTTACTGTATTAAGTTTTTCATTAGTGCAAATATTAGCCTCAGATTCAATTGCCCGATTAGACAGTTTAGGCCTAAGTGTAAATACCTGCCTTTTTGCCTTGTTATTAACGGTCGTAATCGCTTTATTATATTCATATTTGGAACTGAAAGTGGTTAATGAAGAAAACCTGACCTCTTGTTTGCAAAGTAGTGGTAAGGGTGTTGGTAAACAAATGAGTGCCGGTGCAAGCCACATGTTAATTGGTTTACAAGTTACTTTTTCTTTTATGGTCTTAGTTGCTGCTTGTCATGTTGTATTGTTCACCTTATCTGAAGCGTTAAGGGATAAAGGGGTAGATACTCAAGATAAGTGGTCACTGATTGTTAATTATTCACAAGTGGAAGGTAAGGAGCAACGAATCAATATTCATAAATCACTGATGAATCAAATTGAGCAGCTCAATGTTGTGAATCATGTCAAAGCTATCTCAGAGTCACAATTCCCGATAGAACATAATAATAATCAGGTTTTTGATGGCAAGGGAAGCTTTCTGGGGCATGTACTTCAACCTAAAACGACTCCGGGTTACTTTGCTAATTTGGGATTAGCAGTGATTGGCAGTGACTTCACCAAAGGTGACAGTGAGTTAGATAATTTCCCTGTAATTATTAATCAACGCCTTGCTGATAAAATATCAAGCAATACCGCAGAAGTGATTGGTAGTAAAATAACCCATGACAATAAAACCTTTTATACAGTGAAAGGCGTTGTGGCAAATATTAACTACCCTGGTAATGAAACATTTGAATATATGAAAGTTTATAAGCCGGGTAATTATAAAGGGCAACGAGAGTATTCTTTCTTACTTAATGTCACTGACGATAATGCCTTAGTGCAAAAAATTAAAAAGACCTTGTTAGCCGTCGATAGTCGTTTGGATATTGTTAGATTAACGACATTAGAACAAGAATTTTCCAAGCTAAGTTTGAAATATTTAAGTGCCGCTTGGATTGCTATAACGCTAGCGTCAATATCATTGATAATGGTATGTATTGGCATAAACGGTATCGTGAACTATATGGTACAGGTACGTCGTTATGATCTTGGTGTAAGACTTGCCATGGGCGCAGATAACCAACGTTTACTTAAAGATAGTTTAATCGAGTTAATGCAACCGGTATTGATGAGTTTGCTTTTTGCTTTTTCAATAGGATTTATGCTACTTGGTTATAGTAAAACGCTACCTGAGATATCCATTAAACCCGATTGGATAATCGTGACGGGTATTGTCTTGGGATTTGCACTGTTATCATTATTGGTTAGCTTTATTCCCGTACGCCAAATACTAGCTCATGACCCTATAAAAGCGTTAAGAAACGAATAGTTGATTAATTGTGGTCTGGATACCTCATCAGTGATGAGGTATCCAGAATATGTCATTGGAATGACATTAATGAATGGTTTTTTTATACTTGTTTGATGAATTAATTCATCAGAGATCAGTCTTCCAGTTTGGCCAATACCCCCCAACCACCAAAGCGTTCTGACACCGCAAAAACCAATTCATTTTTTCCTTCATTTAACGGTAAATATAAAGTATCAAATAAACCTATAGTGCCTAAGTAGCGATAATCTCGCGACCTAAAACCATTATTTCCTTGATAAATGAGTTGCTTATTAAAATAGACTTTGACCATATCGCTATAACCAAAACGTAGTGCTTTAATTTGTTTTTTATCGGAATTTATAATGGTTTTAGCAAAGGCTGTACTTTTGTTTTCCTGTAACCCCTGTACTTTAGCCATATTGATAATTCCCAAATAATCGGCTGATATTGGTGTCCAATTCGACATTAGGTCATTAGCAAATTCAAGATTGGTGATTTTATCTAAAGCTGTTAGTTTGAAACTATTGGAAATTTGCCAATGCAGCAAATAATTCTGCAACATCACGTTATCCGCTGTTATCGTCGATAATAGTTTAGGTTGTTCGTTTTTGACTATGGAAATATTGGCAATATATGCATCTGCCATGGCTGAAGAAAAACTAATTGAGCCTGTTGTGCTTGGTCGTAAAAACTCTTTAATAGTAAAAGCTGGTTTGTGCATATCATTGATATAAACTTCACCTTGCTTATCGGCAACAACTATTTTTATATGGTTCCAGCCATCAAAGTTATAACTCACTTTACCAGCAAAACCATGATGATAAAGCTGCCACGCGGCTAAACCATTAAATACCGGAGTATATTGATTGGCATCTGGGTTACCTGACTGGTGTGGCCTGATATAAAATTCTTCAGCATTTTCACTATCTTGTTGGCGAAATTTGATACCTACAAAGTTCCTTTGCGCTGTAAAGGCCACATCATATTCAATGACACCATTGATAAAAGATATGCCGTTCAGGGTTGCCGAGGCATCGTTTAAAAGTAAGCTTGTTTTTCCTTTGTAATGGATAAACTCAGATTTTTCACCTTCGAGCGTAAAATTGTCATTATTTAATTCAATATTGTTGGCATTCGCGGGCAAAACATAGACTATCGATAGCACCAAAAAAACATAACACACTGATAACACTAAAACTGTTTTTGTCATTCTTGTCAATTTATTCATTTTCTCACCTAAAATTTGAAGAGTTAAGTCTATAAACTTATCGCGTAAACACTGCCATTAGCGCTACCTAAATAAAGCATCTGGTCATCTAATGTTAAACTCAAAATTGAATCTAATTGCTTATGCATAAACCCAATATCTTTATGTTCTGTAGCATTACTGTATTTCTCTTTAACACCATACTGGCGCTTTAGTCCCCCCGTTCGTTTAACAACCTTAGAATAATTTTTTAAGCTTTGTGATGTTGAAAATATCAATTCACTTTGCGAATTTTTTTTATTAACGGCAAACAATTGCCCTGAAACAGTTGCAAAGTAAACAAACGTATCGTTTGCTTGTGGTTGGGCAAAATTATAGAAATCATTCAGGTGTAATAAAGTTTGCGCACCAGTACTTGCATTTAAACCAATTAATGAATAGCCATCCGAGGTACCAAAGAATATTTCGCCGTTATTTTCTATTGCTGCAGAGCCAATCCAAGTACCAGCATATTGGCTACTCCACTGTTCTATGCCAGTTTTAGCATTAATGGCATAAAAATAAGAGCCGCGATTGCCAACATAAACTACGCCGTTATAAATAATGGGATCTAAATTAAAACCCTTCCAACCATTCCAATTTGCCATAGCACCTTGTGGCATACGTGAGGTGAACTTCCAAGCAATGGTTCCGTCATTTTCGTTGATACCGTAAAGGTGGTTGTCCCAACTACCAATAACCACAATATCGTCATGATAAACGGGCTTTGTATGTGTCGTTCCTGTATTCACATGCCATAGCTGCTCACCCGTCTTACTCGACAATGCATATGTGCCATTGGCGTTACCAAAGACGACTTTATCTTTGACGACAATTGAACTGGAGCGATACCAAGACCAAGGGTCAATAAATATCCCTTTGCCCCAGCCCCACGTTTTGCCTTCTATATGCAGCGGTTTGTCTGTAGTTGCAAAAAACCATTTTTTCTCTCCCTTCATATTAATAGCGTGTAGGCCGTTATCTGCTAATAAATAAATGGTATCGTTTGCTATTGTTACCTTACTAAAGGTTTTAGCCTTAAGTTGATATTGCCATTGTAACTCTCCTGATTTATTCAAAACGGACAGCGACTCTCCTGCCAATATATAAATAAGATGATTGTAAATGACAGGTTGACCGGTAACCCTGCCTTGTGCTTTAAATTGCCATTCAACTTTGGCAAAGGCTAATGATGTAAAGAGTACTAAGCCAATTGCTAATATTCGTAACATATGAACTCCTGTTAATTATGTTTTAAGAAGAAAACTTGCCATTATTCACTGTGAGTCACTGATTGATGTGGCTGGCGTCTAAACGTCTTCATTTCTATAGTTTTAGCCATTGCTGCTTCTAGGGTTGCCAAACTATAAATGTCATTACCATGCCCCTGTATAAAGCCTTTAACTTTTAAGCCAAGACGATTAATTTCTGCTAATAAGGCTTTTGTTGCATGATGGTTTTCAATCAAATACATTTCTTCGTAATGATCGGGTAAATAAATGAGTTGCTCGTTAGGAAAATAAGTCATTAACATCGTTTCTGCGTGTAGCATCTTTTTTAACTCATAGACTTCGACACGCTGTGTTTGATCTGCGTACACACGTTTTTTGTTAACGACTTCAAAAACAGGCTTTATGCTTTTATCAGTATTGACAGCATTGATTCGTTTGGTGATTAATGGGATAAAATCTTTAGCGGTAATAATTTTTGTACCTTGTTTAGCATAGCGAGGAACCTGATCAAAGTGGTCATGGTGTTGATGGCTGATAGATACATATTTAATCGGTTTATTAGGAACTAATTCTCTAAATTTATTGATACGGCGTTGTAGTCCGGCATTACGACCATTATTGGCATCAACTGTCATTATATGATCTGAAAATTCAACAAATATAGTATTAGCACCGTTTTGCGTTAACCAATAAAGACCTTTTCCTATGGTTTGCATACGTAGCTCACCATCATAAGTATCGTGTTTTTCAGCCAATACATAATTATTCGGAGCCACGGCAAGTTGCTCAACATTAGGAGAAAAGTCATAACGAGAGAGATGGTAGTAGAAATAAGATGAATAATAATTATCTGGTAAATTTCTTGTAATAAAAAAAGGTAACTTAAATTGACCGGTACTTTGATAATCGCTGTATGAATACTCACTTAGTTTGCCATTGTTCAAAAATTCTATTTTGACGATTTGATGGTTACTTTGGTCGATATAAGTTGTGATAACACGGCCAGTAGGTAAGGTCATAGCAATAAGTGAATAGTGTTTGCCGTCACGGATTTCACTGCTTAAATATCTTAAACTATCTTTTTGCTTTAAAACGCTTTTAACGATGAGTAATGGATTTCTAAGTAACTGGCTTTCGATTTGTTTATCGAAATTATTCTCTACTTTTGTACTATAGGTGCGGGTAATATTGTTGTAATCAAAACGAGTATTATCTTGATAAAGGCTGGTGCGTGAGTAAAAGGCCTTAAGATATTGGCTCTGGGTTTGTGTCCAGTTAAGTTCATCTTTAAATGAAATCAGTGATAAGGTATTTCCTGGACGATTACTGTGATATTCACTACCCTTATAGCCGTAACCTTGCGTGCGATAATTGGTACTATAATCATAGTCTGTTAATACATTGTCTAGCTCATTAATCGCTTTTTTACCGCCATAATAACTTAACACGTTCTCGAATATACCATTCGCTTTATCGACATTCTGGTGGGTGAAATTATTTGCTAGCGTACTAGTGCAACTTAATAAAAAACTAAAAATTAATACCGCTTTATACCTTTTTTCTAACATGGCTTTTTACCTAAAGTTAAGATGTGACCTCACTTTAAAAATAAACGGGCAAATAGTCCTGAAATGAAAATTAATCATTCCAAATAGTTACGAAAATCATTTAATAACAGGTGGTTACTGTTTTTGTGAACATTAAGGTAGTAAGAGTGTTGAAGGTTGGTTGTTATCTTTTTAAGCTTTATTGTTATATCCACCCCATTTGATAAGCAATATTTGCGGCTTCAATTCTGTTTTGAGCATTCAATTTTTGACAGGCACTATGCGCATAGTTACGTATCGTTCCTGCTGACAGGTTCATTTTTTTTGCGATATCAACACTTTTAATGCCTTGGTGAGCCAAAATAAGCAATTGTTGCTCTTTATTTGTTAATGGGCAGATATTGGCGCGCCAAACTTCAGAGATTAGTTCGGGGGAAATAATGACTTTTCCAATACTAACATCTCGAATTGCCTCGACTAAGGTATCGGAAGGTGAGTCTTTCAATAAGTAAGCGGCTACTTTTGCCTCTTGACTGCGTTTAATATAGCCACTTTTTGAAAAGGTGGTGAGGATAATTGTTTTAATTTCAGGGTGGTTTTTATGTAAGTTCTCGGCCAAAGATAAACCATCCATCTCAGGCATTTCTATATCTGAAATCACTATATCAATAGTCAGTTTATTACATTGAATTAAGGCTTCTTGACCATTTATTGCTGTCGCTACAACACATAAGTCACTTTCTAAATTTAGCAGCGCGGTTAATGCTTCAAGGACAATTTTTTGATCTTCAACGATCAATAAACGTATCATGATAATTCCTTGTTTACTGTTATCAAATATCCTTTATCTTGCGAGATAGAGAAATTAGCTTGAATAGCATGGCAACGCTGGCGCATACTGCTTATTCCTGTGCCAAGATAATGCTCAGCTATATTGTCCATTGTGTCATTTACCGTGCCATCGTCATGTATCATCAAGGTAAGTTGCTCCTGTTGAGTTTTAAGAGAAATATGACAATGCTTTGCTTTTGAGTGGCGCATAACATTAGTTGTACCTTCTCTAATAATCCAAGCTAACGATTGTTCAATATCACGGTCAAGGTCAATCGGCGTGATCTCGCAAGAAAACTGCATATCTAGGGCGCCAAAGGCGACTCTGGCGTTAATTATTTCAGTTTCAATTGTTGATTGACGATAACCAGATACGGCTGCTCTAACTTCCTTCAGGGTATTACGTGAAATTTCTACAATTTCACTCAGTTGCTGCTGCGCTATTAAAGGGGATTTTTCTAAGGTTTTTATGGCGAGCTCAGCCTTTAGGCTGATTCCTGTTAAACTTTGACCAAGTACATCATGTAGATCATGGGCAATACGCTCTCTTTCATTGGATGTTGCTGTGATATGTACTTCTTTTTGTGTCTTTTTAATCGCTATTTGTTGATATAGCGCCTTTATTTGAAAACAAACACTAATACCATTAACAAGGGTGAAGAATAACCCAGCCAGAAAGGTGGTTGGCTGATAACTCTGTACCCAAGCAGAACATAGATAGACCGCAACGATAATAAAAACATAAAATAACCGTATCTTGAATATTGAATGGGCCATTGCCACTAAGATAGTAGTTGCATAAAAGGCAATACTGGCAAGTGAATAGAACGAAGTAAAAAAACTCAATATTAAGGCAACCAAAAAATACCAAATGACCTGATTATCATTAACCCAATAAACCTTAAATAAGATCATGAAAAGCAGGGCGTGGCAGGCTAAAACTACAAGTAATGTGTTTGCATTAAACGGTTCAAACAACAGCGGAAGATAGACCAGCAACTGCAACCAAGGAATAACTTTAAATTCATTTTTTACTGAATCTGGAAATTGGCAATATGTTTTAAAAGTCGTGCGGTTCAAAGCCATTATTCCCTAAATTATGTATGATTTTCCTAAGCTAACATCGTTGCTTAAACTAAGCATGAAGCGTTAACCTGTAATTTTAACCCGTAACTTTATGGCTGTATCGCTATCTTATTGTCAATGATTTTTGAGACATCACATCTATGACAAGCTGATTAAATTCTTGGCTTTTTTCCACGGGTAACATATGACCAGCGTTGTTTATTATATTTATTTTGGCATTGGGAAAATGGCCCAATAACGAGTCTGGATCGCATAGTATCTCATATTCACCGACAATGAAATTAATGGGTACTGAGATAGTCTGAGCTAGCTTTTTCTTAATACTATGACCACTCTCTTTAAAGGACTTTGTATAGTTAAGGCCATTATACATTGCGGTTATCATGGCTTTATCGATTTTGTTATTGGGAGCGGATAAAAGCTGGCAAAGCTTTTCGATGTTGGTCATATTTTTATTTAACCCTAAGATGATCATTTTAAAGAGTGTGCTTAGTTTTAGTTTTGCTTTTCCAGATAAAGGAGGTGGTGAAGCAAGGATCAAATGTTCAAGTTGTTTGGGCTGTGTTAAGGCATATTCAGCGGCAAGCCAGCTACCAAAACTTACGCCAAGCACTGTTACTTTTCTTTTTTCTAGTTGAGCGATACAGTCAGCTAACCAATTAGCCACCTGTCTTTTTTTTAGTAATAACCTACTTGGAATAGAGCGACCTGAACCAGCAGGGAAGTCTAATAAGTAAACACAATAGTTTTTACTTAGCATTTCAATATTTGGACTAAAGCTCATAGAATTAACACCTAAACCGTGAAGCATGATAAGTGGCGGCTTATGGATATCGCCACATCTAAGGCAATAAGTTTTCCCAAAGGGGCCATGTAAAATCTTTTCTTGATACGCTACCGGCCATTGTTCAAGGTCTGTTTTATATTGCTGGTATATGGCATCAAGTCCATCTTTTGATTTAAATACTTTGCTAATTGTTCCTAAATATTCAGGTATTTCAATGGTGATTTTTAGCTCTTGCCGTTTGTTATTTGTCATAGGTAGGTTCATTTAATAGCCTTAACAGTGATTAGTATCTCAGCTATTAGCATGACGATTTACAGCGATAACTTATAGAAATCATGGTCATCAATTTTATATGACAATTGTCATATCATTTCTATTTCATTAAGTTATTGCCCACTTGTATTGATGGCATATTCTAGTATCAATAGCAGGTTTCACCATTTCTGAGGAATTTCACAAATAATGAAATTCTAAATTGTATTTTCTGGGCTATAGCTAGATTGGTAAAAATAATTAACGTTCTTGCGTCAAAAGGCGTGAGGAAATTATAAAAAACGTCTCAAATCGCTAGAAAATAATGGCAACTAAGTGGTATTTAGTGACTTTTCAAAAAAATAATTTAAGCGTAAATCATTTGCATAGATGTAAGGAGCACTTGTGCGCAGAGCGGAAGTTAGCTTTTGCAAAACCAGAAGTGCATACTTAGGGTATTGTTATCGAAAATTTTGGTCGTTTGTTAGGCTAGTTTAAGCTCATAGCAGCCAGTCAGATTTTTCGTAAATAGGGTCTTTTGATGTTTCAAAGCAGAAGTTCCCACATCTGAAAAATTGTCTGTTTTCAATTTCCGCCAGTCAGTTAATTGAATTTTTGGTAGTGATTTTTCTCGTTAGCGGACACTCAGAACGTCTGGCGTTTTCGAAATTGAAGCGCAGTGTATATTTTCGATAACCGCGCCTTGTTACGTATTTACT
>Ga0105356_10007360_pt1 | contig 10128 bp, 9 predicted proteins | sample GOMGulsemesocosm_3_FD_83502 | JGI IMG/M metagenome (GOLD analysis project Ga0105356, IMG submission 83502) | Methane-oxidizing microbial communities from mesocosms in the Gulf of Mexico - GOM9D Gulf of Mexico | ecosystem: Environmental > Aquatic > Marine > Cold seeps | place: Gulf of Mexico...
GCGCATTGAAATCGGTTCCGTTAAGACAGGTATTTATAGGGAGATCAGCAACTAACACGGGTCGCCTTTCTTTTGGTTACTTATTCTTTGGCGAAGCAAAGAAAAGTAACTGGTGTGCTAGCGTAAAAACTTAAGAGTGTGGAAAGACATAAAGCACATCAAATATTCACCGAACTTAGTTGGGAGCAATACTTAACTACAACCATCAATGCTGCATGTATTCAATTAACACTTACAACCAGTCAATTTAACCAAAAAACAACCTAATACCCATCATAATAACAATGGCGTTTGATAAATACGCACCTATTAAAGCTGAAGAGATTTGTCATATCCAACCTAAAAAAAACATGCTAAGTTTCTCGAAATTCTCCCTCCGAACAACAAAGCAGGTCTTTATGTTAGAAACAATTGTTAATTTTATTAATAGTCTATTATGGGAAACCGTCTTAATTTATGGCCTAGTCGGCGCTGGCATATTTTTTACGCTACGTTTGGGGTTTATTCAAATTACCCATTTTGGCCATGCTACTCATCTAATGAGGATCAGCCGCCAAGGTGGCGAGCGTGATGGCGGCTTGTCATCGTTCCAAGTATTTTGTACTAGCATGGCAGCCCGAGTCGGTGCAGGTAATATGGCAGGCGTTGCTGTAGCTATAACCACTGGTGGTCCAGGCGCAATTTTCTGGATGTGGCTGATTGCCTTTTTAGGCATGTCGACCTCGATGATCGAATCAACCTTGGCGCAAGTATTTAAAGTACGTGACCAAGATGGCCAGCTTCGCGGCGGGCCATCATATTATATGACCCAAGGATTAGGCCAAAAATGGATGGGCAGCTTGTTTGCAATCTTCCTAATCGTTGCGTTTGGTCTGGTATTTAACGCGGTGCAATCAAACACCATTACCGGTGCAATGACCAATGTATTCGCTTTAGACCCAACGATTGTTGGCATTGTTATCGCGTTGCTTAGCGGCTTAGTTATTATGGGTGGCCTCAAAAAAGTTGCCCGTGTTTCTGAAATTATTGTGCCGATAATGGCGATTGCTTACCTGATAATTGCTATTTATGTTGTCGCAATTAATATCGAAAAAGTACCCGCTGTCTTTGTCCTTATTATCAATAGCGCGTTTGGCTGGCAAGAAGCAGCCAGTGGTGGTGTTGCTTATGCCATCGCACAAGCGATGAAAGCAGGCATTGCCCGCGGTCTCTTTTCAAATGAAGCAGGTATGGGCAGCGCGGCAAATGTTGCAGCTAGTGCAACGCCTAATCCTAATCATCCTGCGTCTCAAGGTTTTGTACAAATGTTTGGCGTGTTTGTTGATACCTTGGTTATCTGTACAGCTACTGCGGCAATTATTTTGTTAGCAGGCGATACCGCAACTCAAGGCGATGGCATTGGACTTACTATCACCGCATTAAACTCACACGTAGGTGACTGGGGTGGTGCCTTTATTGCCGGTTCAATCGTACTGTTTTGCTTTACTTCTATTATTGCTAACTATTCGTATGCTGAAACCAATATTTTATTCCTAACCAATAACAAGAAGCAGTTTTTACCGTTCTTTCGTTTAGCAGTTGTTGGCATGGTGATGTTTGGCGCCGTGGCAAAAATTGATATTGTGTGGAATTTGGCCGATGCCTCAATGGGCTTAATGGCTTTAGTTAACTTAGTCGCTTTATTGCTGCTGTCTAATCTTGCGATAAAAGTCATTAAAGATTACCAACAACAGAGTAAAGCAGGTTTAGAACCGGTATTTGATCCAAGTAAATTCCCAGAACTAACAAACAAGCTAACTCCGGGGATTTGGGAGAAAAAATAGTTCTGTCGCACAGGCTTGTGATAAAAATAGCTTAAGCTGTCACAAAAAAAAGCACTGAGTTAATCAGTGCTTTTTTGTTGTACCTTTTAAAACTCGTTTTCGATAAACGACTTAAGGTCCATTTAGGCGAACGACTAAGGTCTAAGTGCCCTCTCGCCTCGCGCTATGCCTAATACCCCAGAACGAACCACCTCGATGATTTCACTGGTTTGTGATATTTGATTAGCGAAGGCATCAAGCTTGGAGCTCTCACCGACTAAACGTACCGTGTAAACACGCGGTGTTACGTCAATTATCTTGCCGTCGAAAATATCGACCAAACGTAATACTTCATCACGCTTGGCGCCAGATGCTGCAACCTTAACCAACGACATCTCTTGTTCGATATGTTCACCGTCGGTTAAATCAGACACCTTAAGCACATCAATCAACTTGTTAAGCTGTTTCATGATTTGCTCGATCACACGGGTATCACCAGTAGTGACCAAAGTCATACGCGACAATGACGGATCTTGAGTGACCGACACCGTTAATGACTCGATATTGTAACCGCGCTGTGAAAATAGCCCGACAATTCTTGAGGTAGCACCCGCTTCGTTTTCAATCAGTAGTGATATGACTGTTTTAGACATTATGAGCGCTCCGTTTTACTAAGGTACATTTCGTTCATCGCACCGTGCTTAACTAACATCGGATAAACATGCTCTTGTTCGTCAACTGAAATATCCATCACGACTAAACGATCTTTAAGCGCGAAACAACGCTCAAGTGCACCCTCTAATTCCTCAGGCTTGTCAACTTTAATGCCCACATGCCCGTAAGCCTCAGCCAACTTAACAAAGTCAGGTACCGAATCCCAGTATGAATGAGAATGACGACCTTTATACACCATGTCTTGCCATTGCTTAACCATGCCTAATGATCGGTTATTTAAAATAATAACTTTAATAGGCAAATCATATTGTAAACAAGTCGACAGCTCTTGAATATTCATCTGAATACTGCCGTCACCCGTAATACAAATAACCGTGGCATCCGGATGAGACATTTGCACGCCCATAGCCGCTGGCAGACCAAAGCCCATGGTGCCAAGACCACCCGAATTAATCCAACGACGTGGTTTGTCAAATGGATAATACAATGCTGCAAACATTTGATGCTGACCAACGTCAGAACAGACGTAAGCATCGCCCGCAGTCGCATGGTACATCGCCTTAACCACTTGTTGTGGTTTTAGTGTATGGTCGTTGGTTTCATAACCTAAGCAATCACGCTCACGCCACTGCTCAATTTGTTGCCACCACTGCGCCAATGCCTCTGGTTCAGGAACCAATTCATCATCATTGATCATCTGCAGCATGTCGGTAATAACATTTTCAGAGTATCCAACAATCGGAATATCAGCATGCACAGTTTTAGAGATTGAAGTTGGATCAATATCAATGTGAATAATAGTTGCATCAGGACAATATTTTTCAAGATTATTGGTAGTACGGTCATCAAAACGTACGCCAACAGCGAAAATAACGTCACTGTGGTGCATGGTATTATTGGCTTCGAACGTACCGTGCATTCCTAGCATGCCAACAAAATGCTTATCGGTTGCCGGATAAACACCTAGCCCCATTAGGGTATTAGTTACCGGAAGACCAAGTTGCTGGACCAGCGTCTTTAACAGCTCAGGCGTATTGCCAGCAACGGCGCCGCCACCAGCGTAAACAATTGGTCTTTTCGCTTCAACCAGCGTTTTAACGGCTTTGCGAATTTGGCGCTTGTGGCCATTTGCAGTTGGGTTGTACGAACGCAAACTCACCGAATCAGGGTAATGATAAGGGAATTTTAACGCCGGATTGATAATGTCTTTCGGCAAATCAACTACAACAGGACCAGGGCGACCAGAAGAAGCAATGTAGTAAGCTTTTTTGATCGTCGCCGGAATATCTTCCGCGCGTTTAACCAAGAAACTATGTTTAACTATTGGCCGTGATACCCCGACCATATCTGTTTCTTGGAAGGCATCTTCCCCAATATTCTGGGTTGGTACCTGACCTGAGAGGATCACCATTGGAATTGAATCCATGTAGGCCGTTGCGATACCAGTAATGCAATTGGTCGCACCGGGGCCAGAAGTCACTAGCACAGTGCCCACTTCGCCAGTCGCACGAGCCTGACCGTCAGCCATATGGACTGCCGCTTGTTCGTGACGTACTAAAACATGTTCAATTGACGATTGTTGGAACAATGCATCATATAGATCTAAGACCGAACCGCCGGGATAACCGTAAATTCGTTCTATTCCCTGATCTTGTAAGGAGCGGATAACCATTTCCGCACCAGAAATCATTTCCATGGTGGACTCCAAATTATTACTTATGCTGTTCAAAAAAGTATTCAAAAAATTAGTAAGTTGCCGTAAAGCTGGTTAACACCTATCGCAAGGAAAATTAACAAGACCGAAACAGCTGAAACCTGATATTAACCATTCTAATTGAGTCCTAGCAAGGTTTTTTAGCATCAAATGGCTAAATAGATGACATTTTCTTAGTGAATTTGACTTTAGTCTAATAAAAAATATCAAAAGCCAGTCCCTGTCTATCGCCAAGCGATTAAGTAGCCAAAAATCACGCTAGCGATATAACAATCATTTAAAACGACTGTATACTTAATAGAAAAACAAACTAAATAACTGATAATAATAAAGTTTAACTGGACCCAACCATTTCCATGCCTTGGTACTATCTCAACAATGATTAACCATCAAATTTGTCTACTCATTTCGATGCTCAATTAAGTTTTTTAGCACAATTTGTCGCCAAATAGACATTAAATAATGTTAAAATGAGCATCTAAGATCAAAAACAGAGTCAACACCATGGAACATCAGATAATAGCCGTTGCTAATCAACTGATACAAAACGGTAAAAAACCAACAGTAGCACTCGTTAGGGCTAAACTAAGCTGCCGCGTGGCTATACCGGTACTACTGCAAACGTTACAAAAAATTGAATCGTTAAGCCCTGCACAGCTCAACGAGCTAGCAGGTGAGGACAAGCCAACGACAGACATTGACAGTCAGCCACCTTCCGATGACGTAGCTGCACTAACCACTAAGGTTGATCATTTACAACAAGAAGTGGCTCTGTTAAAGCAGCAACTTAATGCCATCAATAAACAGCTAGGATTAAACTCACTGTGATAATAGCCAAACTAGAATTTGAGTGCTTTGAAGACACTACGATGACGGCAGCCGAACGCGCCATTTCTGGATTAATCACCGAATTGAAATACAATGGCCAAATCATTGGTCAGGAATTTCCTACTTTACTTAAAGAAGGAGCTTTTGTTACTCAAATTTTGTGCCACGAAGAAGATTCTCTGGCCTATAGTAATCATAACCAAGCGGTTAAAAATGCCATTTCTGATTTGAATAAAGCCGGTATTTTACAGCCTAAAATCACGATATTAGGTCAAGATATTCACTGCGATACCACAGACCCATTGCACCAACCCCAGTGGCAAGTTTTGTATACTAGTTATATTCAAACTTGCTCGCCGTTACGCTGTGGCGATCACTTTTCACCCATTCCACTCTATCGTCAACCGGCACTGGCCAACGGTTGTTACAAGCAGCTGATTAACTGGCAACAAGATTGGCAAGCCTGCGATCAATTGCAAATGAATGGTCGCAGTGCAGAACTTGCTGCGTTAGCAGAAATTAGTGAACTAACCAGCTCGTTAGCGCAACGTGGTTTAGCAATTCGTGACAAGATAGAACAGTTAAGTGGGATCGCTACCTATTATTATTTGTATCGAGTGGGTGGCAAAAATGAAGCCAGCGAACGTAGCCGTAGATGTCCTGGTTGCGATGGTGATTGGGCTTTAGCTGAACCGCTGCATCAGGTAATAGATTTTAAATGCGATAGTTGCAAAATAGTGTCGAACATTTCGTGGGACTATAACTCTTAAATCATTGATTTTAACGCGTTAGGAAGATGTCTCGCTTAGCGTGTGGCATCGCCTTCTTAAACCAACAACCCTAAGTGACCGCGGCACGCAACCGCCCTTGACGTGCAATCTGATTGGCTTGAGAGCTGGCGTGGAACTTTTTAAATTGCACGAACGCGTCTTCAATCATATTTAAATTAAAAGGTTTAACAATAAAACCACTCGCACCTAGAGTAAAAGCTTGCTTAACATTGGCCGCGGTACTGGCACCACTGATAATAATAACGTATGTAGTATCACAAAGCTGTTTGATTTCTTTTAAGGTATCCATGCCACTAAGCCCTGGCATTTCTAAATCAAGAAAAAGTAAATCTACCTTGTGTGATGCAAATATTTCAACCGCCTTATCACCTCCGCTAAGCGTCATCACATTCTGATAACCAATTTTCGTTATCATGCTACTCAAGATTTGCCGCATCGTATGCGAATCATCTACCACTAATATTTTAATATTTTCCATCGTATTTCCATATAATCAGTAAATTCAGATTATCAACTAACCTGTTCCCTGTTATCCCTATTAATATATTTTCTCACTAGCGTTTAAAAACAGACCAACGATAAAATTTCACCCTGAGTTTAGCTCGTTAACATTCAATTTTGATTGATAAATATTATAATTTAAATTAATGAGCGCCCACTAATATTAATGATTTTCACTTAGATTACTAGGAATAAATAGCCAAAATTCTAATAAATTAAAGTACTTATTGTGTTTATTATCTAACCAATCTAGAATGAATTTTTATTATTGCTGATTTTTTAAGCCATTTTGTCGCGATAATAAAAGTAAAACAACAAACATTTCTGACTGTAATATTATTGTCAAAAATCCATAAGATAATACACGTGGCGCCTTGCCATTTAGCTTAATTACGGAGACAACAATGAATATTTTTAAACTGAGTTCACTGACGATTGCCGGCATTAGCCTGTGCCTTACCACCCCAATGGTTAATGCCGAGACATTACGCTTACTAACATGGGGTGGTTATGCCCCCAAGGAAGTCGTAGACATCTTTAAAGCCGCTACCGGTATTGATGTTGAAGTCACTAAATCTAATAACGAAGACATGATTGCTAAGCTGTCAGCTACTCGAGGCGGCGGTTTTGATTTAGTGCAGCCAAGTCAAGACAGAATTGCCAGTGCTCATGCCGAATTCAATATTTATAAGCCAATCGATTTTTCTCAAATTGACAACAAGTTTATTATCGCCAGTATGTTAGATGCTACAAAAAAAGCTTCAATGTATGATGGCAAGGCTTATGGCGTTCCTCATGTTTGGGGCACCTCTGGCTTAATCGTCAATGGTGACAAGGCAAGCGATGTCAAAGATTATACCGATCTATGTAATGATCAGCATAAAGGCAAGGTTACTTATCGCCTTAAACGTCCAACCTTAATCGGTTTTGCTTTTGCCATGGGCATGGATCCTTTTGCCGCTTACGATAACCCAACCAAATATAGCGAAATCATGACCAAGGTCGGCGAGCGTTTAATTAGCTGTAAAGGCAATGTTAAAGCTTACTGGTCTGGTGGCGACGCGATGAAAAACTTGATGCGCAGCGAAGAAGCAGTGGCAGCTATGGCTTGGGATGCAGGCGGCTGGCAGCTTAATAGCGACAACAAGGCGATTAATTTTGTTGCGCCAGCTTCAGGTGCTTTAGGTTGGATTGATGCATTTGCGATTCCGCGCAAAAGTAAAAATGAATCAGCGGCCTACAAATGGATTAACTTCGTGATGCAGCCAAGAATTGCGGCAATGATCACCGATGCCGCAGGTAACTTCACCGCCTCCAAAGGCGCCGATCAATTTGTTAACGCCAAGTTAAGCGCTAAGTTTAAATCGAGTTTTGACACGACGGCTATTGATAATATTAAATGGTATCCACCTGTACCAGCAGGTTTAGAAGTCATTGAAGGAAAGATTTTAGACCGAGTTAAAGCGGCTAAATAAACCCTACAAACTTGGCACATTCTCTGTTGTGCCAAGTTTGTGTTAACCTCATGGATACCACTAAGTGTTAAATAATAAAACTCTAGATCTAGAATGCAAAAACCTCTATCGTCGTTTTGACGATTTCGTTGCGGTTAATGACATTTCTTTTTCCATCCCCAAAGGCAGTTTCTTTTCTATTTTAGGGCCTTCAGGCTGCGGAAAAACCACCTTGCTAAGAATGCTTGCAGGTTTTGACAATCCTAACTCTGGCGACATTATTATCAAGGGAAAATCGATGGTCGGTGTCCCGCCCAACAAACGCCCTGTTAATATGGTTTTTCAACATTTAGCTTTATTCCCTAACATGAATGTAGCTCAAAACATTGGTTATGGACTACAACGCCAAGGTGTTAATCGCGTTGACATCAGGCGAAAAGTAGATGAGGTACTCGCCAGAGTTAGCCTAGCTGATAGTGGTAATAAAAAAATATCACAATTATCTGGCGGACAAAAACAACGAATAGCCATTGCTCGCTGCCTGGTACTACAACCTGATGTTTTACTACTTGACGAACCCCTAGGCGCTTTAGATCTCAAACTGCGCGAACACATGAAAGTGGAACTTAAGCAGCTACAGCAAGAATTCGACACGACATTTGTTTATATCACCCATGATCAATCCGAAGCTTTGGTAATGAGCGATCAGGTTGCAGTAATGAATCATGGCAAGTTTTATCAAGTGGGCAATCCGCAACAATTATATTATCAACCACAAAATGCCTTTGTTGCAGGTTTTGTTGGCGACAGTAACCAATGGGCAGGCAAAATCTGCGAAGTTACTAATAACAAATTTCAAGTAAAAACTGAGTCTGGCTTAGTCTTTAACTGCGATGCTGACAGCAATGAAAAACTAACGCAAGGCGACCAAGTCAAAATCTTTGTTCGCCCAGAAGCAATTGACATTTCAAACTCAGCGAGCGGCATCAATCAACATAACCAGCTCGACACAGAGGTAACCAACATTTTATTTGATGGTGCCAATAGTCAAATTTTAGTTAAAGAGTACAAGTCAGGCGCAGAGCTGCAGGTAAAACTCCCGCAAACGGCAAACTACATGCAGCTAAAAGCTGGCGATAAATTACAAGTGTCTTTTCCCGCAAGCCAAGTAAAAACCTTTGCCCAAACTACGGAGTAATCGGCCAATGCAGCGCACTTCATCGTCTAAAGCCTCATTAAATCTTGGGCTAATTTTATTGCTAGGCCCAATCTTATTGTGGTTAATAATCCTCGTTATTTTGCCTCAGCTGACCATGCTAAACATTTCATTGCAAGAACGGGTCTCGCCACGAGTTTATCAATATGGTTTTGCCAATTTTGTTGAATTTTTTACTGAGCCTTTGTACTGGAATACCTTTATTCGCACCGCTACGATGTCGATTATGGCGACCATCTTAACCTTGATTATTGCATTTCCGGTTTCTTATTACATCGCCAAAATGCTGCGCGGGCGCGCCAAGGGTTTGTTGTTTATTTTGTGTTTAATCCCGTTTTGGGTCAGTGAGTTAGTCAGAACCTATGGCTGGATGATCCTATTGCGCGAAAGTGGCGTCATTAGCACGTGGTTACAGTATTTTAACTTTGCCGATGGCCCGGTCGAAATGTTATATACCGATGCCACTATAATGCTGGGCTTGGTTTATACCAGCATGTTATTTATGGTCGTGCCGCTAACGTCAACACTAGAAAGCCTTGATGATAGCCATATTGAAGCCGGTTATGATTTGGGCGGCAACGGCTGGTCGGTATTATGGTATGTGATCATCCCTCACGCTAAACCCGCCATAGTCTCAGGTTGCATCGTGGTGTTTATGCTAACGCTGGGCAATTACCTGACGCCAATATTGCTCGGCGGCAAGTCAAGTTTGTGGTTTACCGAGCAAATATTTACTCAGTTCATCACCCGGTTTAACTGGCAACAAGGTTCGGCTTTTGGGGTCTTATTATTGACCATTTCATCACTGATTGTGTGGGCAGGGCTAAAAATCACTCGCCAATCATTTACCAAAGTTATGTCATAGGAAATTACCAAGATGATACCGTCTATTCCACAATCGGGCTTGTTTAAATTCGGTTATAAAAGTTATGTTGTGCTGTTTTTCTGCTTTTTGTTTGCGCCCTTAGTGGTGGTGGCCATATTTGCCTTTAATGACAGCATGTTTCCTTCATTACCATGGCAGGGTTTTACGTGGGCGTGGTTTGTCTCTGATAGCGAACCTAAATTGGGTTTGTTTAACGATAGCCAGTTATATCAATCTATCTTTACCAGCTTTGTCGTAGCATTTTTCACCACCATACTGTCA
>Ga0105356_10007363_pt1 | contig 10124 bp, 9 predicted proteins | sample GOMGulsemesocosm_3_FD_83502 | JGI IMG/M metagenome (GOLD analysis project Ga0105356, IMG submission 83502) | Methane-oxidizing microbial communities from mesocosms in the Gulf of Mexico - GOM9D Gulf of Mexico | ecosystem: Environmental > Aquatic > Marine > Cold seeps | place: Gulf of Mexico...
GAGATCGAGCGTGGCGACTTCAACTGGTCAATTGAACTAGAAGACGTTCACATGAACATCGAAGCGGCGCTAACCGCTAAGATCGGCATCACGGGCAAGAAATTACATACTGGCCGTTCTCGTAACGACCAAGTTGCAACCGACATCCGTTTATACCTACGTGATGAGATTGATAACATTGGTGCAGGTTTAACCCGTTTACAAGAAGGTTTAATCGGCTTAGCTGCAGCTCACTCTGATACGATTATGCCAGGCTTCACTCACCTGCAAACCGCTCAACCAGTGACCTTTGGTCATCACATTTTGGCGTGGAACGAAATGCTAGAGCGTGATTACGAGCGTCTATTAGATGTACGTAAGCGTTTGAACCATTTGCCACTGGGTGCCGCTGCGTTAGCGGGTACGACTTACCCAATCGACCGTCACTATACTGCTGAACTATTGGGCTTCACGGCGCCAACCGAGAACAGCCTAGATTCTGTTTCTGACCGTGACTTCGCTATTGAGTTTACCGCTGCGGGCGCCATCATCATGATGCACATGTCGCGCTTCTCGGAAGAACTCGTTCTTTGGGCTTCTGCTCAGTTCCAGTTTATTCATCTTCCAGACCGCTTCTGCACGGGCTCTTCAATTATGCCGCAGAAGAAGAATCCAGATGTGCCTGAGTTGGTGCGTGGTAAGTCTGGCCGTGTTTATGGTCACCTGATGTCATTGCTTACGCTAATGAAGTCACAGCCATTGGCCTACAACAAAGATAACCAAGAAGACAAAGAGCCATTATTCGATACCATCGATACCTTGCGCGATAGCATCCGTGCTTTCGGCGATATGGCGCCACACCTTGAGCCTAACAAGCCTTCTATGTACGAAGCTGCCCGTCGTGGCTTCTCTACCGCAACCGACCTTGCGGATTACGTGGTTGTAAAAGGGATTCCTTTCCGTGATGCTCACGAAATCGTTGGTAAAGCCGTGGCTTATGGCATCGAGACCGGTAAAGATTTAAGTGAAATGACGTTAGAAGAACTGCAGCAGTTCTCTGATCAAATCACTGCCGACGTATTTGATGTACTGACCCTTGAAGGTTCAGTTGCTGCCCGCGACCATATTGGTGGCACTGCTCCTAAGCAAGTTCTTGCTGCTGCTAAGCGTGCCAGTAAGCGTTTAGCTAAGCGTTAATTTGCTGATCTACCCTATACGTTAGCCAAAAATGGTGCGTTTTCATCCAGACTTAATACCAAGTACTGAGATTGAAGCGCACCTTTTTTTATGCCTTGCCTATAGCCCATATTGTCTATACTCAAGGTATGCCAAATACGTCTACACCAGCTCACCTACCATCGCCTCCTAAAAAGCTACATATTCAGCTACCTCCGTCACAGCAAATTAATCAGTGGCGCCAAGCATTCTTGAGTCTTAACAAAGCACGCCTAGAGCAAGCACGTAGTTTAATGTTAGAGCGCCAGACTCGTGTATTAGATGTACTACCTCTGTTATTACATATAAATCATCCTCAACTGCCTGGCTTTATCAACCAACGAGTTCCCGCTGGTATTGAGCATTTTAGTCCACAAGCAGAATCAATCGATGCCCTGCGTTATGTAGCCAAAGGATTGCAGGTACCTCGAATAAGTGGCAGCCGCAGCATACAAGCTATCTTTTTAATGGGTAGCTTAGGAACCCTGGCACAGTCGGCCAATAGTGATCTTGATGTGTGGCTCTGCCATACCGATGACTTGAGTGATGAACAGCTCGCAATGCTGAAAACCAAGTGTGAAATGATTGAGAAATGGGCCGCTAGTCAGAAGGTCGAGCTGCATTTCTTTTTAATGAATGCTAACGACTTCCGCCAAGGTAAGCAGCAGGAGAATGTCGATGCTGAGCATTCTGGTTCAACTCAGCACTTGTTATTGCTCGACGAGTTCTACCGTTCTTCGTTATGGCTAGCAGGTCGTCAGCCTAGCTGGTGGCTGATCCCGACAAAATACGAGAAGCACAGCCAGCATTATTTAGAACAGCTATCTGACCGGCAGTTAATTCACGATAGCCATTGGATCAATCTCGGCAGCATCTCGACCATTGCTGCCGCTGAGTTTGTCGGGGCTGGCTTATGGCAATTAAATAAGGGCTTAAAGAATCCCTATAAGTCATTACTGAAATTATTACTCACCCAGCACTATGCTAGCCAATACCCAGCGACCCGCCCTTTATGCTGGGATCTAAAAGATCTTGTTCATAAAGGCAACGTCGATCCACTTAGCTGTGATAGCTATCTACTCATGCTCAATAGGGTGAGTCAGCACGTTGCTGCGGAGCATGACCATAAGCGCTTGGATTTACTGCGTAGGGCTTTTTATTTTAAAGCTCAATTACCGCTGACTAAGGCCAGTCAGGGGCAGAAACGCCAATGGCGCTTTCAAGAATTGCAGCAGTTGATAACCCAGTGGAATTGGTCCCAAGCGATCTTGATGCACTTAGATAACCGTGAAGAATGGCAAGTTCATGAAGTACAAGCTGAGCGTAATGCCTTGGTCAACGAAATGCTCACCAGCTATCGTTATTTAGCCGCGTTCAGCAACAAGTACGCTAAAAAAGTCCGCATAAACCGTCAAGACCTGACCTTACTGGGCAACCAGCTATACGCGATTTATGATGCCAAGCCAGGCAAGGTACTCACCATAAATCCCAATATTGTTAGTGATTTAGTGCAAGACAAAATCTCACTGGTATTAGTTGATGATCGCTGGCAATTGATCTCTGGCACCTACAACAAAGAGATTGAACACAAGGTGATTAAGCAGTCTCTTAGCTTGATCGAATTATTGTGTTATGCCCACTTCAATGGCCTGCTTAGTAATCATACTAACTTTGGCATTTACCCAGAGCATAATTCATTAAGTAAGTATGAACTCAATGAATTATTACAAGTTGTACGTGGCCTAGCAGCGCCAAAGCATATCGCCCCCGCTAATTTTTTACGCCCCAGCATTCCCATTCAATGGCAGCTATTTATTAATGCGGGCATTGATCCTATGCATCAATTTACCCGCAAAGGTATGCAAAAACTCAGCAGTCGTGATGATGCTTTAGGCTACAGCGCACTGAAAGAAAACCTAGTACAAAGTATTGATCTATTAACCATCAATAGCTGGGGAGAATGGCAAGTTCAACGCTTCCGTAGTAAAACCGCAGCCATCGACTGTCTACAATACTTGTTACAGTTTACTCCTCTAGCACGTAAGCAAGGCTGGCCAGAAAACCAGTGTCACTGCTTTTGCGCCAGCCGAGCAGGTGCCATCAGCCAGCGGGTAGAGAAAATACTGGCCGATATCACCACCCACGCAATTGAACAGCCCAATGTCGCGTATATTCTCGAGGCAGGTAAAAATTATTACATTTGGCAGCAAGACAGACAGGGGGTGCACTTAACCCGAGCCGATTCAGTGAGCAAATTTTTGGCCCTATTATCAATACCTCGCCAACACTATGCCCATTACCGTTTAGATATTAATGCCCTTAATGGCAGCCCATTAAAAGCAATATTCAACCATCCTCGTCCAGGCAGCTGGCAACTATTTTTTTGGTGTAAAGAGAGTACCTATTTTTACTATTTGATTGATGAACGCGGGATTTTATTACACCAACAACAGCAAGCCAAAAGCGATAGTGAAGTGCTTATTCCTATTATTCGCTTCCTCCGCCAAGTTGATCAACGAATGCAAGGGCAGCTATTACGCCAACGCGCGCGCCCGATTTTATTATTTGAATTAAAGCGCAATAGTGAAACCACTGAGTTTGAACCTCATTCTCGCCGCTTGCCTCCTTTGCAGAGCCAAACCAGCCAGATACAGTTGAACGCGACGTTGGATGATCAAGATCAGGTCACGCTCTATTGTAATGGTGAAGAATTCAGTGTCTGGGAATGGGGTGAGCAACTGTATAATAAGGTTGCTAAAACCTTACTAGCAATGCGTTCTAGCAGCGATTCATACCCCGCTTATTTGACCGATTTATCCCTGCACAGCGATCAAAGTATTATTCAACACATCAAGCTCAAGCAAGTCATCGAAAAGCAGCTAAATACTGCGATAACCAGCCAAGTAAAAATTCCCAACTGACGCAGACAGTCTCTCAGTTAAACCGTATAATGACGACAAATCTGGGAGACTGATATGCGCTTATTATTTTTACCTGCTTTCGCAGGAGTTTTACTGTTAGCTGGCTGTGGCCAAAAAGGTGATCTTTATATTCCTAAAGATGAAGCCGCGATCGAAACGGTAACAAAGCGCCCACCCCAAAGTGATACTGCAACTTTTTAGAATTAGAAGCCCATTATGAGCATTATTAACGACCCTATTTTTGATTATCGCAACGGCGTTTTGCACGCTGAATCTGTTTCTGCAGCTGACATCGCAGCCCAGTACGGCACTCCGTGCTATGTATACTCACGCAAAGCGTTTGAGCAGCATTACCTAGCCTATGAAAACGCCTTACAAGGCCGTGATCATCTTGTCTGTTATGCGATGAAAGCCAACTCTAATTTGGCGGTACTAAACGTATTGGCAAAATTAGGTGCGGGTTTTGACATTGTTTCTATTGGTGAACTTGAGCGTGTTATTGCCGCTGGTGGTGATCCTAAGAAAGTCGTCTTTTCAGGTGTAGGAAAGAAAGCTTACGAAATTCGCCGCGCCTTAGAAGTTGGCGTGCATTGCTTCAATATTGAATCGGAAGCCGAGCTAGATCGCGTCAACGACGTTGCTAGCGAAATGAACATGCAGGCGCCGATCTCGATTCGTGTTAATCCCGATGTCGATGCTCAGACTCACCCGTATATTTCGACGGGTTTGAAAGAGAATAAGTTCGGTGTCGATATTGATGACGCACCGCGCATTTATGCCAAAGCCAATGCCATGTCGAATTTAGACGTACAAGGCATCGATTGCCATATTGGTAGCCAGCTAACCGAAACTGCTCCTTTTATGGATGCGTTAGATCGTGTTTTAGCTTTAGTTGATATTCTAGCCGAGCAAGGCATCGCTATTCATCACCTAGATTTAGGGGGTGGTTTAGGCGTAACTTACAATGACGAAGTACCACCAACACCTGGTGAATACATTGCCGAATTGACCGAGCGCTTAGGCGATCGTCAGCTGAAATTGATCTTCGAACCTGGTCGTTCTATTGCTGCCAATGCGGGTATATTCTTAACTCAAGTTGAGTTTTTGAAGTCGAACGAAGAAAAGAATTTTGCCATTATCGATGGCGCGATGAACGATTTGATTCGCCCTGCTTTATATAGCGCATGGCAGGCCATCGTTCCTGTGGTTCAGCATAGCGATCGTGATGAAGCGAATACCAAGGCATGGGATCTAGTCGGCCCAGTCTGCGAGACTGGAGATTTCTTAGGCAAGGATCGTCAGCTGAATTTACAGCCAGGTGATTTGTTAGCGGTTAAGTCTTCGGGTGCTTACGGTTTTGTGATGGCATCTAACTACAATAGCCGCCCTCGCCCTTGTGAAATCATGGTCGATGGAGAGACTAGCTACATAGTTCGCGCTCGTGAAACGATTACCGATTTATACGCTGGTGAGCAATTGCTACCCGCTGAGTAAAGTGCAGCAAAAGGTTAAATAGAATGTGGATTAAATTTAATAAAATGCACGGTTTAGGCAACGACTTTATGGTCGTTGATCTAGTCACTCAGCATGCCTATCTCACGCCAATGCAGATTCGCCATTTGGCTGATCGCAACTTTGGTGTTGGCTTTGATCAGCTGCTATTGGTTGAAGTTCCGACTCAGACAGACGTGGATTTTAAATACCGTATTTTCAACTCTGATGGTAGCGAAGTTGAAAACTGCGGTAACGGCGCACGCTGCTTTGCTCGTTTTGTCTATGAGCAAAAACTAATTGGCCGTCGTAATATTCGCGTTGAAACGGCCAATGGCAATATGGAATTAGAACTGACTGCTGACAATGACGTTATCGTTAATATGGGGCCGCCTGTTTTGGCGCCAGCAGAAGTCCCTTTTATTCCTGAAAGCAGTGATAAGACACAAGCCATTAGTTATAAGATTGCAGTTGAAGGCCACGGCACTATCGAACTAGGTGCTGTCTCTATGGGCAACCCTCATGCGGTAATGCTAGTCGACGATATCGAAACCGCTGCGGTTGAGACCCTTGGCCCTCTAGTGGAAGCTCATAGCAGTTTTCCACAAAAGGTGAACGCGGGCTTCATGCAAGTCATTAATCGTAATCACATAAAACTGCGTGTATTTGAACGCGGCGTGGGCGAAACTAAAGCGTGTGGCACTGGTGCTTGTGGCGCTGTGGTATCAGGGATTTTACGCGGTTTATTAGATAATAACGTTCAGGTCGATTTACCCGGTGGTTCATTAACCATCGAATGGGATGGTAAAGGCGATGTCATCATGACAGGGCCAACCAGTAATGTATTTGAAGGCCGAGTCAATATTTAGCGACTGGCTACTCAAGCGCAAAGGAATTAAAGGAAAGTAGGATGAGCGATTCATTACAACTGACGGATGCAGATGTTGTGCAGTACTTGCAAGACAACCCAGATTTTTTCATCGCTAAAGATGAATTACTCGCAAGTCTTCGCATTCCTCACGACTCTGGCCAAGCAACCAGCTTAATTGAACGTCAGCTAGCGGTTTACCGTGAGCGTAATGTTGAGCTGCGTCAGCGCCTAACCGACTTACTAGAAAATGCCCGTCGTAATGACAAGCTATTCGGTAAAACTAAGCGCCTGGTGCTAGCACTGATTAATGCCCAAAACTGGATTGATATCGAAGCCGCACTCGACGATAGCCTACGCCAAGACTTCAACGTTGATCATTGGACTCTGCTGTATTTTTCCGAGCAAAAGCTTGAACATCCAATGCACAGTATTAGCAATAAAGATAAGCAGCGTGAGATTCATCGCCTGTTTAAAGGACACCGTGCTTTCTGTGGCCAGCTGACTGATGAAACAATGGATTTACTGCTAGACGAAAAACAAAGCAGCGCAGAATCCATCGCTGCAGCGCAAATTCGTAATGGCCAGCAAACCGGTGTGTTGAGTGTTGCTAGCGATGACCCTAAGTTTTATCGCAGCTCGATGGATACCCTATTCTTAGATTACATTGCAGATGTACTAGGGCTAATCCTACCGACTATTCCTCAGAGCTAACCACTAAGCTTATGACGATTAAGCTGATCACCTTTGATCTAGACAATACCCTTTGGCATACCGATCCCGTAATAGTCCGTGCAGAGCAGATATTATGGGATTGGATTCAACGTCATTGCCCTCCTGCAAGCAATCGCTTCAACCCCGAAAGCTTACAAATATTAAAAGCCAAAATAGCAGAACAAAATCCACAACTGCGCCATAAGCTCAGCCAATTAAGATTAGAATTTTTATATCAGGTGTTTAGCGTCTGTGGCTGCAAGCCGATACAAGCAAAAGAATTAGCACAGCAGGCCTTCGCAGAATTTTTAACGGCCCGCAATGCCGTTGAGTTATTTCCTAACGCGCTTTCTATGCTGCAACAATTAAAAGCAGACTACCAAATAATCGCCTTAAGCAACGGCAACTCTGATCTTAAAATCATCGGCATCGATCATTTATTTGATGGCCATTATCACGCAGAAAACGTTGCTAGAGCAAAGCCCTATGATGATATGTTTGTTGCTGCAATGAAGCAGGCAGGGGTATCGGCCAATGAATGTATTCATGTGGGGGATCATCCTGAGCAGGATGTCTTGGCGGCAAAACAGCTTGGTATAAAAACAGTTTGGGCCAACCTACTGCAACAGTCGTGGCCACAAGAGTTAAAGCTAGCTGATCACGAGATTAATCATCTTGATCAGCTAATCGCTAAAATCAAACAACTCTCTTAACAGCTAAGCTGCTTTCTTAAAACAATTAATAAAAGATTAAAAGCCCGAACTCTGCTTGGTCATTAGGACAACTATCCATAGAGCCAACAAACCAAATGCGACAGGTAATGCATGTAAACGACGACGAATTTTTACTGGGGAAGCTATCTTAGCCATGAAACAGTCCTTCAGGATCCATCCTGATGTTTATTAAAACTTCTTATTGTTTAACTAGTGTAAGCAGATATTAACAAAAGCTACAAAAACAATACGAAAAGTGTGACAAGGTTGACCAAATTTACTTTGCTTTGACACATTCTAGACATAATCTATCACTACGTATCCCTAAAGCAGTGATAGATAGATCTATATCAAGTTAGTTTCAACTTTTTATTAGTAGATTAAATAGGTCGACTGCCATAATTTGATTCTGGCTTTTTCGGTGGGTCAGATCGCACATTAGCATCGACCGAAGTAATGCCTCCGCCATGTGCTAAGAAGGCTTCTACCTCAGAAGCCACCTCATCACGCTGGCGCTTACGCTCAGCAATGGTCGCACTATTTGGCATATCATCATTATGACTGTGATAGCCCTCGGCATGTACTTTAGGCTTATCTGCTTTTGCCGCAGTTTTCCCAGTCTCTTTAGCATCTTTAGTTGCTTGCTCAGACATAATGTCAGCTCCCTCTATTAAATATTGATTTCCAAACCCTGACACAGGTTGTTCATATTTATAGTAGAGTTTCAGAATTTTGCCAGTTTCTAGCCTCGCTGACCCTATGATTTAACCGTAGAAATATTGATTATTTGCAGTTTTTATTAATCGCTTGTCGATATTCTTCGATTTTTCGCGCACGTTTTTCTTCCGAAAAATAAACACGCTCACCCTGATCATCCAAAGTATAAAGTAGCCCTCTCTCGTAGTTTGCAAGCTTATCTTTCGCCCTTAAACAGTTGGCCTTAAGCTTTTCCTCATTTGCTTTATCAAGCTTGGCTTGCTGCTGGTCTTTTTCAGATTGCTGATCTTGATCTTCATAACGCTCCAAGAGATCACGCTGACGATTTAATACATCGCCACCACCATAAGAATTCTTCGTGGTATCGACCTCGATGGTATTCGTCGCCTGCCCTCTTACGGGTCGGTCTGAAAACTGTGTTTTGCCATTTTCATCTACCCAGCGATAAATTTCTGCCGAGGTATTTAAAGACATAATAGAGCAGGTAAATAAGGTGAGGGAAAGTATCAATATTCGAAACATCATTAAGTCCTTTTAATGCTCGCTATGAATAGTAGCGATGAAACCGATATGAATTCTTCAAATCAGTTAACTGAATAAGCCACATTATAAAGCAAAAAACCCCAGTTAGTTTCCTAACCGAGGTTTTTTTAAGTATTGCCGTAAGCCTTTTAGCTTAGAGCGTACTTATTTTAAAGCTATTTATTGGCGAGCTTACTTATTTGTAAACTCTGGGTATGCTTCCATACCACATTCAGCCAAATCAACACCTTCGTATTCTTCTTCTTCAGTAACACGGATACCCATAACGGCTTTTAATACCAACCAAGTTACGAATGAAGTACTGAATACCCAAGCGAAGATTGTTAGAGCACCAACAAGCTGACCAAGTATCGTTGCGCCATCGTTAGTGAAAGGAACAACCAATAGGCCGAACAAACCAACAACACCGTGTACAGAGATTGCGCCAACTGGATCATCTAGCTTAGCTTTATCAAGGGCTAAGATAGCAACAACAACAATCAAACCACCGATGAAGCCAATTAACGTTGCTTCAAGTGGAGTAGGAGTAGAAGGCTCAGCAGTAATTGCTACTAGACCAGCCAATGCGCCGTTAAGAGCCATTGTTAGATCCGCTTTCTTGAACAAGATGCGAGCAAGTAATAGAGCGCCGATTAAACCACCAGCAGCCGCTGCGTTAGTATTCATAAATACAACTGCAACAGAGTGAGCGCTAGAAATATCACCCAACTTAAGAACAGAACCACCGTTGAAACCGAACCAACCCATCCAAAGGATGAACGTACCTAATGTAGCCATTGGCAAGTTAGCACCAGGAATCGCGTTAACTTCACCGTTTTTACCGTACTTGCCTTTACGAGCGCCAAGTAAGATAACACCTGCAAGAGCAGCTGTTGCACCCGCCATGTGAACAATACCAGAACCAGCAAAGTCAGAGAAACCGAAGTCATCACCTAGAGAGAACATGCCGAATACAGAAGCACC
>Ga0105356_10007364_pt1 | contig 10124 bp, 9 predicted proteins | sample GOMGulsemesocosm_3_FD_83502 | JGI IMG/M metagenome (GOLD analysis project Ga0105356, IMG submission 83502) | Methane-oxidizing microbial communities from mesocosms in the Gulf of Mexico - GOM9D Gulf of Mexico | ecosystem: Environmental > Aquatic > Marine > Cold seeps | place: Gulf of Mexico...
CCGTGAAAGGACATTAATAATTTATCGGCCTGGCCATGTTGTTGCCAGTAATCGCGCACTGAACAGGCCAAGGCCTTGATATAAGTTGGGTGGTCACAGTAGGACTTAACAAACCGTAGCTCAGGCACATCGCGCACTTGACGCTGAGAAGCCATAACCGCATCCATCACGGCTGCCGTTGTGGTTGCTGAATATTGCGGATAAAGCGGCAACACCAGAATACGCTCGCAGCCTTTATCGCGCAGTCGCTGTACCGCCGCTGCGATGCTAGGCTTGCCATAGGTCATGGCTAGCTCAACCTGCATAGCTAGACCACGTTGTTTAAAACTGCGCTGTAACGCCGCTGCCTGAGCCTGACTACCCGTCAGCAAAGGCGAGCCCTGTTCGGTCCAGATACTTTGATACAGCTTGGCAACCTTGGCAGGCCTGATCAGCAAAATCACACAATTGAGAATAAACCACCACAGGATACGCGGCGTATCGATCACCCGCGCATCACTGAGAAACTCGCGCAAATAACGCCGTACCGCTCCGGTGGTTGGCTCATCGGGCGTACCCAGATTAACCAGCAGCACGCCGCTGGGCGCAGCGTTATCAGACACAGCTACTCTCCGGTAGTTGCTGCAACTCACAGAAAGCCTTCAACGCACCATACAAATAGAAAGGATCTGCGGCACCCGCCATTTCACGAATCGAATGCATGGCAAAACTTGGCACGCCGATATCCAGCGTTTTAACACCCACCTCAGTCGCAGCAATCGGCCCAATAGTGCTACCGCAGCCCATATCGCTACGCACCACAAAGGTCTGTAGAGGGATATCATTTTTCTCACAGAGATGGCGAAATACTGCACTGGTTTCAGAGTTTGAGGCATAGCGCTGATTAGCATTAATCTTTATCACCGGGCCCTTATTAATGAGCGGCCCATGATTATCGTCGTGCTTATTAGCGTAATTAGGATGAATGCCATGGGCATTATCCACCGAAATCATCATCGATTGCGCAGCCATCTGACTCAATTGAATATGGTTAGTGCAAAAACGCTCCAGTACGGTATTCAGAAAAGTACCCTGCGCGCCGGCTACCGAAGCACTACCCACTTCCTCATGGTCCGTACAAATCAACAGTGCAGGAACCTGCCCATCACTGTTAATCAACGCCTGCAACCCCACGTAACAACTCAGCAAGTTATCAAGACGAGCGCCGGCAATAAACTCCTGCTTCAGACCAATCATCGCTGGCGGCTGCGTATCGTAACAATAGATTTCGTAATCTAGCAGCTGGCGAGCCTGATCGCCCTGCTCTGTTAGTTTCGCTAACAATAATTGACGGAAATCATCAAGATTGTCAGCATCGTGCAACGACAACACTATCGGCATATCCGTTTGCACGTTGACTGTACGGTCTTCATTGGCCTTTCGATCCAGATGAATCGCCAGGCTCGGCACCGTAGCAACGGCACGCTCAAAATCAATCAAGGCATTGCAGACTTCACCGGCTGTATTCACGAAGGTAACACGCCCTGCCATGGAAAGATCACGATCAAACCAGGGGTTCAGCAACATGCCGCCGTATTTCTCAACACCGAGCTGGTAAAAACCCTGCTTGTTAATATCTGGCTGTGGCTTCACCTTTAAACAGGGACTGTCAGTATGTGCCCCCAACATCCGCACACCCGTGGACAGTGGCTCACCCGAGCCATAGTCAAAGGCGATAATGGATGAGTCATTGCGGATCACAAAATAGCGCTTACCCGCTTGCAGACTCCACTCGTCTTTCTCATACAAACGCACAAAACCATGAGCAAGCAATTGCTCGGCCATGGTTTTAACAGCATGAAACGGCGTCGGTGATGCCCTTAAGAAATCCAGCAGCCCCTGATTTAACAAGGCCTGAGTTAACTGAGTTTGCTTCATAAGATATGTGGTCTAGTAATGAATCAGGAGTTATCGCTTTTTACTACAGCATCTGCCTCAGCAGCAGGCGCCTTAAAGCTCAACAACTCAACTTCAAAAATTAACGCCGACTGGGGCGGAATCTCAGGACCCGGCGTGTATTCACCGTAGGCCAGATTTGCAGGTACATAGAGGCGCCATTTAGAACCAGGTTTCATCAGCTGAAGTGCTTCAGTCCAGCCCGGAATGACTTGATCCACAGCAAACTCAATGGGCTCACCACGCTCTACTGAACTATCAAACACACTACCGTCAATCAACGTACCGTGGTAATGGGTATTGACGATGCTTTCAGCACTGGGCGAATCACCTTCGCCAGTTTGCAAAATTTCATACTGCAAACCCGACTCAGTCGTCACAATGCCTTCACGTACGCTATTTTCTTTCAGGAAAGCCTCACCCTTTTGCAAGTTATCAGTCGCTAGCTGTTGTTGCTTGTCAGCTTCGGCTTGTTGTACTCGACTAATAACCGCTGTCAGTTCTTCCTGAGTAAGACGAGGCTCTTGACCGCCAATAGATTCACGTATGCCTGCTACTACGGCATCAATATCTAATTCAGGCACGCCCTGTTGCGCAATGCCACCGCCAATATTAAGGCCCAGCCCATAACTGAGTTTTTTGTAATCTGTATCCAGCGTAATCTGGCTGGAAGTATCGGTTGCCGTTGCAGTGTCATTACAGCCCGTTAAAATCAGTGTTGAAGCCAACACGACGGTTGAGAAGGTACGTAACATATAGTTAATTCCTGTTTGTAAAATACAAAAACGCTTATGAATGCTGCTGTGTTTAAGCTAACATCTCAAGCAGGCTGGCAATTAGCCCCTACACTCAAAGACATAGCGAATTCTGGAAGTTGTCCCGTCACCAAAAACCGGGCGGAACCCCACACCGCTGAGAGAGTCCATAGACAGCAAGACCAAACAATTGTTTCCAGGCAGTCACATTATTGAGGGGCTATTCTAGCCCGAAGGGACGTTACACCGAAATAGGTTATTTATGAGAATATTTAAACCTCGCAACATCGTACTCACCGCGATATCCGTATTGTCATTGGCAGCATTTCCGCTATTGGGCAGTTCAGCGAGTACCAGCGACAAAAATCTTCAAATCAAGACTGCCGATCAAGAGCTCAAACTCACCAGTATTGAGATACTCAACGCTCTTAAATCCAATCACTATACCTATATCGATATTAACGATGCCTTTTCCAATAAGCTGCTTAGTGCCTATATAAAGGAACTTGATAATAATAAAAGCTACTTCTTACAGGCCGATATCGAAGAATTCCAGCAATACAAAAACCAGCTTGATGACGCGCTTAATAAGGCCGATTTACGACCCGCTTTTATGATCTTCAATCGTTATCAGCAACGGGTTGAATCACGCCTAAACTGGCTGTTAACCGCATTGAACGAAGACATAGCTAACTATGATTTCAGCACAGACGAAAGCTTCAATCCCTATGATGACAATGCCCAATGGGCTATCAGCGCCACTGAACTTGACGAGCTGTGGCGCAAACGTCTAAAAAATAACGTATTGGATTTACGCCTAGCCGGAAAAAATGGCGAGGATATTGCCGAGCTTTTGAAAAAACGCTTTGATCATCAACTTAAACGTTTACAGCGTACCAACAGTGACGATGCATTTGATTTATACATGAATATCGTCACCAAAAGCTACGATCCACACACTAGCTATTTGGCACCCCTCCAATCTGATAATTTCACTATCAGCATGAGTCGCTCGCTTGAAGGCATTGGTGCCGTTTTACAATATGATCAGGAATACACCAAGGTCGTGCGTTTGGTACCGGGTGGCCCTGCCGATGATGCCGGTGATTTACAGCCCGCCGACCGTATCGTTGGAGTTGCTCAAGGCGAAGACGAAATCGTTAACGTCATTGGCTGGCGTCTTGATGAAGTGGTTAACCTAATCCGTGGCCCCAAAGATACTGTTGTGCGCCTGCAAATCATTTCCAGTACAGCAGCTGCCAATCAATCACCCACGGAAATATCCATTGTCCGTAATCGTGTTGAGCTTGAAGACCAAAAAGCCAAAAAACAGATTATAGAAATACCTGATCGGGCAGGTGCTCGCAAAATTGGCATCATCAATATTCCTGATTTTTACATGGATTTTGATGCTTACCAACGCCAGGATCCTAACTACGTCAGTACAACACGTGACGTACGCCGCCTGCTTGAGGAGCTAAAGCAGGAACAGGTTGATGGCGTGATCATTGATCTGCGTAATAACGGCGGCGGCTCACTGCCCGAAGTGAATTCGCTGGTTGGGTTGTTTATCGATAAAGGTGCCACCGTACAGATTAAGGATCGCAACGGTCGGGTTAATGTCCTGTCTGATTATGATTCCGGGGTCACTTATGGCGGGCCGCTGGCCGTCATGGTAAACCGCCTCAGTGCCTCGGCATCAGAAATTTTTGCCGGTGCAATTCAGGATTATCAGCGCGGCATCGTGCTGGGCAGCCAGACTTTCGGCAAAGGCACCGTTCAGACTTTAATTCCTTTACGTCAAGGTCAATTAAAAATTACCCGTTCCAAGTTTTATCGTATTTCAGGCGCCACCACTCAGAATCAGGGCGTTTTGCCTGACATTCATTTTCCAGGACTTATAGACGTGAGTGAAATCGGTGAAAACGTACTGGATAACGCCCTGCCATGGGATACCATTCGGCCGGTTTTACACCGTAAAAGCGGACAAATTCAGTCATTTATCGCGCAACTTGAAGACCAGCATAACAACCGCATTAAAACCAATGCCGATTATCAATACCGCCTTGATCAAATTAAAAAGATCGAAGAAAACCGCCAACAAACACTGGTTTCGCTTAATGAAACACAGCGTAAACAACAGCAAAACGACTTTGAAAGCTGGCAATTAGCGCTGGAGAACACTCGTCGCCAAGCCAAAGGCCTCGACAAGATCAGCACCTTGTCTGAACTGGATGATGCCGACAGTGAAGATGTCACCAACAACGATCCTTATTTGACGGAAGGCGCTTATATCCTTACTGATTTTATTGATCTAACCAATAAACAAATTGCGCAATATTTATAATCTGCGCCGCAATATCACCAACCGTCATGGAAAAACCAATGGCTAACAATGCGATTTACAATGTCGGCCAACTAGTAAGGCACTCATTATTTGAGTATCGCGGCGCGATAATAGATGTTGACCCAAAATTCATGTTGTCTGAAGAGTGGTACGAATTGATGGCAAAAAGTCAGCCTCCCAAGGATGAACCCTGGTACCGTGTATTAGTACACGGTGCGCAGCATGAGACCTACGTGGCAGAAAGAAACTTGGAAGCCTGTGATTTGGAGGAACCGATCAACAACCCTAGCATCGACACCTACTTCAGTGCCTTTGAAAATGGAAAGTATATTCTAGATAAGAGCCTCGCCAACTAACGTGCCGATCAATCTAGCCAAACAAAGCTGGCTAGATTGATCAGTCGCCACCTCGCGGCGTCATCATGGCATCAATAATCATATCCTCATTAAGAATACGATCGGCCAAAGCCTCTCCTAAGCTGGACAAGTCATGTTCAATACGCTCCATGTGTGCCGCAATATCTGCGTCATCACCGTAGCGATCATTGAAGACCAAAATAAGATCCGTAGTTTTTGAAATCGCCGAATATACTTTATTAGCAACAGTCATTACTGGACGACGGCGCTCTTTATTTTCATCAAGGTGCTGATAAAGCTGAAAGTGCGCCCGAGCCGTATAGTCAATCAGCGCCTGGCAAAATTTCTTCAATTCCTCTGGAAATGGACCATTTTCGGCGTAAGGACGATGTGAGGCCAAGTCAGCATAAAGAGACAACGTTTGAGAGCGAGCAAGTACTAACGCGCTCACATCCGTCTGTGACTGGGAGCGTCGATCTGCTCCAGAGTGGTTTGCTTGACTCATAATATCCCTTAATTGATATTAAAATAGGATTTGATGGCGCATAAACAACGAAAATTGGAGCAACTTCCATTTTTCTGACTCTCTACATTTGTACACTGTTTTTATAATTTTAAACAGCTTCTTTTAAGCTAGCCGTTATTTTCAGCATCATCTTCAGGGACTTTGTAACGAATACGATTAAGACCATCCAGCGCAGCAATACGATAGGCTTCGGCCATAGTTGGGTAATTAAAGGTATGCGCGGTGAAATACTTAATCGTATTACCTCTACCCTTCTGATTCATAATAGCCTGGCCGATATGGATAATCTCGGCGGCCTGGTCGCCAAAGCAGTGAATACCCAGAATTTGTAATGTTTCACGGTGAAAAAGAATTTTTAGCATACCCAAACGCTGACCGGTAATCTGTGCACGGGCGGTATTTTTAAAATGTGCCTGACCAACTTCATAGGGTATTTTAGCTTCCGTTAATTCCCGTTCATTCTGACCAACCGAGCTAATTTCAGGAATAGTATAAATTCCGGTGGGAACATCGTCAGACTTCCAGTAACTCTTTTTACCCATAATGCCAAAGGATGCGGCACGTCCCTGGTCATAAGAGGCACTAGCCAAACTTGGCCAGCCAATGACATCACCCACAGCAAAAATATTGGGCACTTCTGTACAAAATGCTTTATTGACCTGCAATTGACCACGGCTATCAGCCTTTAAGCCGACATTTTCAAGCCCTAAACCTGCGGTATTACCAGTACGTCCGTTACACCAGAGCAACGCAGTGGAATGAATGATTTTGCCTGACTGCATATGCAGCGTGACACCTTCATCATCAGCTTCAATTTTGCTGTACTCCTCATTATGTCGAACCAGCACATTTTCGTTACGTAGTTGATAACTCAAGGCATCGGCAATTTCATCATCCAGGAAAGACAACAGCCGATCACGAGTATTCACCAAACCAACACGAACACCAAGACCGGCAAAAATTGAAGCGTATTCACAGCCAATCACACCAGCACCGTAGATCGTTAGACGCGGTGGCGTATGCTCCATATTGAGGATAGTGTCGCTGTTATAAATACGTGGGTGCGAGAAATCAATATCATCTGGCAAGTACGGACTTGAACCGGTGGAAATGATAAAGTTATCAGCACTTAACTGAACCTCTTTATGCTTCTCCTCATCGGTAAGGCTGACGTTGATCGTGTTGATATCAATAAAGCTTGCGAAGCCAAATACCAGATCAATTTTATTACGAGAATAAAAATCAGTACGTACACTCACCTGTTTAGAGGCTATATCTTTGGCATGCTTTAGCACATCCTGATAACAAAAAACACGCGGTTCTCCAATGTCACGAAACATCGGGTTGGTATTAAAGGCAATAGCTTCACTGACCGAATGACGTAAAGCTTTTGAAGGGATTGTCCCAAGGTGTGTACAGGCACCACCAACAACGCGGTGTTTTTCAACCATCGCTACTTTTTGACCATGCTTGGCCAAATTCATGGCCGCTGCCTCACCACCCGGGCCACTGCCAATAACAATTGTATCGTAGTGCTTGGAAGCTCCAGACATGCCTATCCCCTAGCTATTATTAAGAATTATTTTTATTAGACTCTGCCGCATTGTAGGTGAGGTCCTGCTCATTTTCACCAACAACACCGCTATTTTTCAGTTTTTCTTTTTCACAGACTTCGTCGTCGCCACCACACACATCGCACGCGGATTTCATACCGATCGCACTGAGACCGCCACAGGAACCAGTAATGGGCCTTTTACCCATTAATACACCGACAGCCATTGCTACGACAATAAACAACATAAAACAAAAGGCCATAATTACTACAGTTATCATAATTCTTTCCGGGTCATTGCGATGAAGGCATCTGATGCCTTACCAACGAACCCCTCCTGCTCTTTAACAATAAAATATGCAGCCACATTATACGCTTTTGCGTACTGCATTGCTTGATCTAGACCTAATACGGAAAAGGCTGTTGCCAACGCATCAACCTCTGCCGCTGTTTCACCAATTACGGTCACCGATGCCAAATTATGGGTGATGGGATAGCCCGTTTGGGGGTCAATAGTGTGAGAAAAACGCTGCCCGTTCTTTTCAAAATAATTGCGATAATCCCCAGAAGTTGCCACCGCATGATCGGTTATATCAATGATGCTATGTACATCACGCTGACCAGTGCTCGGCTCCTCAATGGCGATGCGCCAGGGTTTACCGTTAGGCTTTAACCCGCGTGTGCGTATCTCGCCACCCACTTCCACCATATAAATCGTGATGCCAGTTTCATCGAGAAAATTGGCCACCTGATCAACGCCGTAGCCCTTGGCAATTGCCGATAAATCTATGCGCAGCGATGTTTTTTTGCGAAGCTTTAACTCACTACTATGCAGCTCAATCTTTTCGTAACCAACTTCAATTAACACCGCAAACAGTCGATCCTCATCAGGAATCTGTACAGCTTGATGATCCGGTCCAAAACCCCATAAATTCACCAACCGAGCGACACTGATATCAAAGGCACCGGCAGTTTTATCGCTGATCGCTTGTGCTAAAGAAACAACCTCGAAGGTCTGTGCGGAAACCTCAAACCACTCATTCGGCAAAGCTCTATTAAAACGGCTGACCTCGGAGTCCGGCTTGTAGGTGGACATCAGTTGATCCACATGACTCAGCCGAACGTGTATCTGATCGTCTAATTCTTTAAGAGATAGGACAGCGGTGGCAGGTGGTAAATACTTTACGCTGTACCAAGTCCCCATCACCTGACCGGTGAAGGTATGTAAGCTGGGCGGATTTTCAACAGGAGATTCTTTTCCACAGCCCTGTATAAATAGCGCGCAGAAAAAAACTAAGGGGGTAAAAAAAAACGTCTGCGTCATGGCACGACATGCCATAACGCAGCGTTGAAAGACGTGCTTAACCGCCAAAATCATCAAGTAGAATATTCTCTGGCTCAACACCCAGATCCTCCAGCATTTTGATGACAGCAGAGTTCATCATGGGAGGTCCACACATGTAGAACTCACAATCCTCTGGTGCTGGGTGATCGCTCAGATAATTTTCCATCAACACGTTGTGAATAAAACCCGTGTAGCCTGTCCAGTTATCCTCAGGCTGCGGATCAGAAAGTGCCACGTGCCATGTAAAGTTCGGATTTTCAGCCGCCAGCTTATCGAAATCTTCAACGTAAAACATTTCACGTAAACTACGTGCGCCGTACCAGAAGGTAATCTTGCGCGTGCTGCTTAGACGTTTGAGCTGATCGAAGATGTGTGATCGCATCGGCGCCATACCGGCACCACCACCCACAAACACCATTTCAGCATCAGTATCTTTAGCGAAGAATTCACCAAAGGGACCAAATACATCAATCTCATCACCCTCTTTGAGGTTGAATACATAGGATGACATTTTACCCGGTGGTAAATCTGTACCAGGAGGCGGTGAAGCGATACGAATGTTGAACTTAACAACACCCTTCTCTTCTGGATAGTTAGCCATGGAATAGGCACGTACAGTCGTATCACTAACCACTGACTCGTACTTCCAAACATCGAACTTGTCCCAATCAGGGCGGTACTCTTCCTGAATGTCGAAGTTTTTATAGCTAACCTTGTGTGGAGGCACTTCCAGTTGCACATAACCACCGGCACGAAAATCTACATTTTGACCTTCAGGCAGTTCCAGCACCAACTCCTTAATAAATGTCGCTACGTTTTCATTAGAGCGAACTTTACAGCGCCATTGCTTAACACCGAATACCTCTTCAGGAATTTCGATTTTCATATCCTGCTTAACGGCAACCTGACAGGACAGACGATGACCTTCACGTGCTTGACCGCGTGTAAAGTGGCCTTCTTCAGTCGGTAGCATAGAGCCACCACCCTCAGTAACAACACATTCACATTGTGCACAGGTACCACCGCCACCGCAGGCTGATGACAGGAAGATGCCATTGCCAGCCAGGGTTTGCAGCAGTTTATCGCCGGCCGGTACTTTTATAGATTTTTCAGGGTCACCGTTGATTTCAATGGTCACGTCACCTGAGCTAACCAGTTTGGAACGGGCTACAAGAATAATTGCAACAAGGAGCGCAACAATTGCTGTAAACATGCCCACACCAAGATAAATTTCCAGATTCATATTAATCCTTACGTTTTACCCAGTTGACGAATTACAGCTGAACACCGGAGAAGGACATAAAGCCC
>Ga0105356_10007365_pt1 | contig 10124 bp, 8 predicted proteins | sample GOMGulsemesocosm_3_FD_83502 | JGI IMG/M metagenome (GOLD analysis project Ga0105356, IMG submission 83502) | Methane-oxidizing microbial communities from mesocosms in the Gulf of Mexico - GOM9D Gulf of Mexico | ecosystem: Environmental > Aquatic > Marine > Cold seeps | place: Gulf of Mexico...
GTGTTGGCGGTACCTAAATCGATAGAAAGATCGTTAGAAAACATGCCGCGAATTTTTTTAAACATAAGCTCAAAATGTCCTGTAGAGTGCTAATTAAGTTGACGCTGTTAATGTGCGAATAACAGATCGGATAATCATACCTTAGAATTTGGCTAATGTGTTGCTTTTTTAAAGGAAAGCATAAAAGAAAAATTAAAAAAAATGAGACATAGGTCTCATTTTTTAATCTAGAAGTATTTATGGGGTTTATTTAGCTATCTCGCGCTGATAAATAATGCGGTCGTTACCACGGAAAATACCGAAAGTTAATTTTGCTGTCGGGTTATTTGTGAAGTTAGTATCATTATTCCAATCATACTGTAGCCAAGGTGGTACTTGATACTCAAGCTCAAGAGAGCCCTGCTTATTACTCCCTGGCGCAGAAAATAATAACCACTGGTATAAGCCAGCACTAAAGCTTTTGCTTGGGTCTGCAAAACTAGCGCTTGTATCAATAGGGAACAGACCATCACCACTATCAAGATCAACTAAGCGATAATCCCATAAATTCAAGCCAACATCTCCAATATTACCGCTAGTCACCTTAGTGCCAATATTAGGTACTAGACAGGTTTCTTCAACATTATTGATAAAATTATTGTCATCATAATTAGCACCATTAAAATATTGCGTAAACATAGTAACGGGTAGCGGTGAAGTTTCCGGACCATAACTGTTTTCAAGTAACCAGCGGCCAAAGCGAATATCAACACCCGAAGTAATAACTTTTTCAGTAACAGGAATACTACTATCACTACCAGAATATAGCTTGATTAAGTCGCCATCTTCTACATTAGTAACAATGAAAGGAATACTGGCAGGAAAAGCTTTCAATTTTGAATGCTTGTTATGCTCATAATAAAAATGGTCTAGCTTATTAAAAGTATAGGTAACTACACCATTAGTGCCGCTAGCAATAGGGGCCTCTCCAGCTACCATAGCTGAGTCAATTTTGACTTTCTCACCAGCTACATCAGGAAATAAACGTGGCTTTGCATCATCTTCTATTGGCAGAGGAATACTTATGCCCGATGCCGCTAATTTCATGAAACCTAGCTCTGTATAATTTTGTGTTATTTCTCCCCCAAAATTAAAGGCTGTAACGGTTATTATTGGCTCAAAAGGTTGCTCATATGAAATTGCTCCGACATTAATTCCACTGCGGTTGCGGATTTGTCCGGCATAAGTCCAAGTATTAGCGATACAAGTATCATAGTGATAGGCATTGAGTTTGCCATGACTTTCAACTGCCTGAGTAAAATAAGCAGGAGTAAAGCGACCAACATAAGGTTCATGACCTTGTACATCACCAACTCCCAAGTAGCTATTATCTTTTAAATTTGCAGAAAAACTAATAATACCTACTTCAGCGTAACTAACCGCGCTATCACTGGCGATACCATTACTAAAAGTAAAGGTTTCACTAATGGCTAAGTCACCGGGTACACCAGAAACTGGCGCAACATTCGCATATGACACTTCAGCCGTTTCAGCTGAGCTTTCATGTCCAAAGCCAGGGGTCACAGCATTATTAGATAAATCAGCACCAATATCAGGCACACCATCATTATTTTGGTCATCAGCACTTTGCCAAACTACCGCTGACAACTCAACAGTAAAATCTTCTCCCGCTTTTTTAAAAACTCCACCGCTGTAGTCAATTGCTTTCGGGTTATCTATAGCATTAATGAAAAAACCAAAAGGTCGTTCAACAAAACTATTTGAAACTCCATTCAAGTCTTTAATTACTTTATTACCATCGCTATCTTCGACTTCGATATCCTTTTGCGCATTTAGAGATAATTTTGCTGCATCGGGGTAGTTAATAACAAAAGTTGCTGTTGAATCTGCACCAAAGCGTAGCGGGTAAGAAGCTAAAGTGGTGCTAACATTGTGTGTAGTAACGTCATTTGTTAATGCAACTGCTTGACTACAAGCACCATCATCACAGCTATATGAAAGGTTAACTGGAATGTCGCCTCCTTCAGGAAATATTCCAATACACGCACCTGTATTATTATCTGTTTCAACTGCTTGAAGTGTTAATGTTGTTCCATTAAAACCCTCATCAGATGATTTCCCAGAAATTTGGGTCGGGATAGCATTAAAAAGAAAGGCACTATCAGTAAAGGTGACAATACATGGTGTACCATTACTATTAGTGCACTCATAAGTTTGATCTAAACTGAGCGCAGCATTGCCCACTGTGGTATGGGAGTAACTTGTTGTTGTACCACTGTCTCCTGAAACAGTTATTGTTTTATATGTCGTGTTGTTAATTGATAAAACCACATCAACTGCATCAGGGTTTCTGACGCTACATGACACGTCGGCACATGCTTTGATAACAATCTCATCAGCCTGACAGGTTACCCCTACCTGATCTTTAGTATCAATTTCAAAGTGATGGACTTCTGAGGTACAGCCGTTATTATCGTTCATATCAAGCTGGATTTCGCTTTGAGATAACACCTTGTTATATATTCTGACTTCGTCAAAATCACCACGAGAGGAGTAAGGTGAAGGGAAATATGAATACCCAGCCTGAGTATAGTTTGAAGAATTATCACCAAAAACAATAGGAATTAGCTCCCCTAAAGCACCATTAGTACTTCTGCTTTGCTGTGTGGATAATTCACCATCAAGGTATATTGCAAAAGTATTCGCGGTAAAATCCCAAGTGACCGTTGCATAGTACCAAGTATCTGCAGTTCTACTATTTAATGTCGGCTCTACTAAAGTAAACTTCGAGTCTGCTGAATCTTCAAAGGCAAACTTTAACCGACCATCTTGTTGTATTTCGAAGACAAAGAACTTATCAATAACACCGCCGAGCCCTGTATACCTACTAGCATCGAATAATACTCTTTCATCACCTTGATTCCAGTTGATTGTACTCTTGAACCAAAAGCTAATTGTCCCCTGTAAACCAACATCATCATCAAGATCTAAACTTGAACGAAAAGCATCGGTAATGCCGTTATAGTTATTCCAACTTTCACTCTCAAAGCCACGACAATACTTACCGTTAGCAGTAGATAAACCGCCAAAAATATTTTGTGCATGGTTACCATTACCGCTGGTATCATCAATTTGTGTACTAAAGTCAGTTTGTTCAAAGCGGTGCAATGCTAAAAGTGGATCTGTTGGAATTACTGGGTTACAAAAACCATGGGGGTCAAAGTCACCTAGATCTGAAATATCATAATTAAACTCACTGTCAACTTCGACAATCAGCTTGTCAGTGTCAACAGTGATAGCGCCATTAATTTCAACTTCTTTATTGATTTTAATCTCAGGAGCAACAAGATAGAGAAAGGCATTAATTTCTGATTCCTCCCCGATTTCTATTTTTGTACTACTCTCTAAAACCAACAAAACATTGGCTGGTATACCACCTGAATTAAGCTCAAGTTCATTGGGAACGATAATATCAGAGGAGCTTTTTACATAAATAACCGCAGTGCCTGAACTGTCATCATAAGTTACTTCTGTGTTACCACTATTCCAGCCATTATAAAAATTATAATCGGTATCTGATAAGCTGCCTCTATTGAACTTACCTAGGTTGCTTCCCCCTGTCGGAATCGTAGGTAAGCGTGCATTTGCAACATCTTCAACATCATTCTTCTTACATTTACTGCCATTACACTGACTTGAATCTTTAAATTCACTATCACTATTTAATGAAGTTATTGTGCCAAAAGGGTTATCGCCAGGAAATAAGACCTCACAACTTGGTACACCAACTACTATGGCATCATCGACTGAAAAGTTATTACTATCATTTCCAGGGCTACAACCATTATTTCGATGAGCATAAAAGGAAACTGAGTAATTACCATCCGCTGAAGGAGCTGTAATATCAAAATTATTAGTATAAGTTCCTGAGCCACTTTTATCAGCTGTGTTTACACAAATAGTTGAGCCATCTAAAGTATAAGATGTAGATTTCCAACGATTATTAGCACCATTCCCTGAGGTTGTTACCTGCATAGTTACCGTTACTGTACTACCGCCGGTAACGATTGTAGTTGCACTTCCATTTAACAAAACACTATTTATCACCCTGCCAGCATTCGCAGACAACGAAAGACAAGATAACAAGCTTACCAAGATTAGGATTAAGATCTTTTTCACTACTTACTCCTTATCAAAGTAATAGAGAGAAATAGAATGATAAAAAACATATTATAGAATGGACTTGTTGCGAAACATGTATTCTGAAAAGGTATCCTCACTTACAAGCTCCTCGCTTCAACTTGAATGGTACGACTGCTTTTAACAATAACTTTGCTATTAGCGTCCATAACACCACTGCCACATTCACCGGTACTAGTTAAGCGATAATATTTAGTGCCATCAACACCTATATGATAATTTTCACAGCTTGTTGCTGCTGTGCAATCATAAAGTCCTGAAATATCTTCACTCAACGCTGTTTGCAAGCTGTAAGGTTTGTCAGTAAATGGCGTATCACAGCTGGAGGACGAGGTAGTATTTAATGGGAACAATATTTGTAGTTCAGCCTGCATAGCAGAGTTTGCCGCCATATAAGCCCTAGTACCTAGCACCTCTTGCGACATACTTTCACTGCTGGTTGATATCATTTTCATTAAAGCGCCCCCAAGAAGGGTTAGGATAATAATGACAAATAACGCTAACACTAATGAGCTACCACACTGCTTAGTTTTACTAAAAAGGAAGGAGTGCGTTTGTTTATCAGAAATTTTCTGATCACAGTTTGGCGTAATGGCGCTAAGTCTATAATTCATAGAGATGAAGTTATTCAAAAGTAACGCTCAGCAGTTATTTTTGTAATATCAAGCATACATTACCCCTGTAAGGTATTGATAGACACATAAGCAGTTTAAGGAACATTTGTTATATGCACTTCATGATCAAAAGTATAATTTTCACCTTCATTGGTAAATTCCAAATGAAGTTGCACAACAGCATTTCGCCTCAATGTAGCCGGTTGATAATTAAAAGGTGGATTACCACTAAATTCATCGACCAAATAACCTGCCATATAAAAGCGAGTCGACGTTGGTATACTTTGAGCACCACTGCTAATAGAATCTGTATAACGAATAATTAACCCCGGATGCGCACAATAACTAACTTGCTCATTAGTTATGTAGACTCGCTGTGTTGGTGAGTTTTCATCAAAAGCTACGTTATTAACGACATTAAGTTTCCAAGGGGTTATCGTACTATCAAGATTATCAACAGGAAATATTTTTCCATTAGTTGTTGTAGCATCATCATAAATATCACCCTCATTAAGTGGATAAACAGTCACAAGATCTGAGCAGCTCGCATCACATTGATAAGGGATTCCTTCATTATCATTAAAAGGGATCACCGACAGTATTTTACTCGCTGGCTCAGGAAAAACTGGTATATCGGTATAAATAGTAGAGGCTTTAATTGGGGTAAACTGAATACAATGTACACCACCATCATTTTTAATACGTATGCTATTTGGCACCGCATTGCGTAATTCTCGGTTTAGCCGTTCAATAACAAAGCGGGCGTTACCTATTAACTCATCTCGGCTACTAGCATTAACATAAGTTTGCGTCGATAAACTGATAAAGCCACTAATGCCTGTTGCCATAATTCCTAATATCATAATAACTAATATTAGTTCCATCAAGGTGAAGCCTTTATTAACCTTTAGACCTTTTATGCACCATTTCAGATGAGACTGTAAGCGACTACTAGTCATTAAAAGTTCGCCTTATGACTAGTAAATTCAATGGCAGTACCTAATGGCGTAGTTACCGTGACAGTAATTCGTTTTGCCAAGGTATTAGTCAAGCCCAAATCAGCACCGGCGTAGCTAACACTGACATTAATGGTGAATTGGCTGTAACCTACATCAATGGCATCACCAGTGGAGTTTACCTTGTCAGTAAAACCATTAAAGTCATCAACATCATCAAAGGTATTACGATCCGCAGGGTCTTCATCAGCTTCCGGTCCAAAGTCAGCTTCAGCCGTACAGTCATTTGTGCCACCCGCTGGTTCTCCGCACCTGACTAACCCACCTGACATGTCAGAGTTATCATCAAAGGCTCGGCTAGTGATGTCATTCATTAAACTCTGACCAAGTTCTGATGCTTTAATTTGCAAAACATTATCAGCACTTTTTTCTTCTGCTGGTGCAATTAAGGTACTAACTATTGCCAAAGCTATGCTTAATACAACAATGCCAATAATAAGCTCAATTAAGGTAAAACCTCGCTGAACACTTATGGAAGATGAGTGACGGATTTTACGGCAGGTCAAATACATGAATATAGCCCTCCGGCTCTACTGTTATCTTCAGTGTTTGTACTGTACTGACTACATTGATTACACAACCACCAGCACAAGTGCCTGTAGGGCGTCCCATCCAGTCAAAGCCAACTGTACTAGGGTTAGTTAAGCCATTAATATCAAAACTTATTTGATAACTGCTATCAACTAGGTGCCCTGTTGCATCGGGCTTCCAATCGTTAGGGAAAACGGGGCTTGTTTGTGTGCAGTCAGTTCTATTTGGAATACCATAGCGAGTTTCATCATAATCAAAGACAATCTCATGGCAGTAGCCATCACTAGCATTTGTTTGTTGCATAGCGCGTTGTTGAGTTAAACGTAAAGCTGAGATTAATTGCACTCTGTGGCTATGAGCTTCGTAACTGGCACTTCCGTCGAATTTCGGCGCAACTGATACCGCTAAAATAGATATTAGGATAATCACAACGATTAATTCGATTAAAGAAAAGCCTTTGTTATTCATCATATATCTCTATGGGAATGGAAATATTTACTCATTTAAATAGTGACATAAATATAGTTAATATCTTACAACACTTTAGCTATAGATTGTATACTCAATCAATGCATTTACCAGCCAGTATTTATTTTGACTTTATTACCTTATTTTAAGTTCTTCCTCATACTTTATTTTCTTGTCGCCATGCATATTATTTTCGATACCCCTGGTGGAGTAGGTTTGTACTTTTCCTATAACATTTTTGCTTGGTTAATCACCTCCATACTTATTGCCCTAGGTCTGTGGCAAATAACACTGAATAAGAAGCTTTACTATAGCAAGATGTTGGTATGGCTAACTTGGGGCTGTATATGCTTGATCATTCCAGTCTTTTATAACTTTGAGTTTACCGATCATGCTATACCTCGGATTTTAGCTTTAGTAGGAGGTTTACTTTTTCTCTTTTCTCTCTATCAATTTAATCTAAGTAAACGTGACTCCTTACACTTACTAGCAGTGATATTAGTTGCTGTAGTCATTGAAGCTCTTTTTGGTTTGGTTCAATTTTTCTTATTAGAAGCAGGTGATTGGGGCGGCTATATCGTAGGGAGTAGTCGGCCACACGGTGTATTTTTACAGCCTAATGTCATGGCAAGCTTTATGGCAACTGGCCTAGCTATTTCATTATTTCTATCAAAAGAAAAATCACTATTTAAGAGTGCCTTAGTTTTTAAAGGTCTGATTGTATTTGGTCTCTTTGTTACTAGCTTTTTACTTATTCTACTGCAATCACGTACCGGTTTTGTTGCTGCAATTGCAGTACTTATGCTCAGTACTCCTTACCTATACCAGAAGAATAAAAAGCAATTAGCCGTTAATTTTTCCATTATCGCTATTGCAGTCATTAGTGCTCTAATATGCCTTGATAATTCTGATACACCTATACGTGGTCAGCAAGTTTATGAAAACGTTGGTGCTCGTGATGCTCAATTTATTGTCAGCTTAGATATGATTAAAAACCAGCCATTAATAGGTTATGGCTATGGAGGTTTTGAGCGCAGCTTTATTGATCATTTTAATGAATATGCCATCGAGCATCCTGAAATAGGGAATACCATTACCCGTTTATCCCATCCACATAACGAAGTACTCTTCTGGGTAGTTGAAGGTGGTATCATAGCTCTGATTGCTTTTATCTTTTTTACCATTGGCTATATCACTACTTGGCTAAAAGCCCCTCTACGTAAAGGACTAATGCTACTAGCACTCATATTCCCATTGCTGTTACATAGTCAGTTAGAGTTTCCTTTCTATAGCTCAGTCAGTCATTGGTTAGTATTTTTAATTATGCTCTGGTTAGTAGACAAGTATGCATTAGCTGAAGACGAACAGCACAGCTTTATTGCTTGCCCGCAAACATTCTTAATTCGCTTCTTTGCTTTGCTTATCCCTGCTATTTTTGTGCCCTTTTTACTAACCACCCTACAGACCGCAAATATTTTAGTAGAATATGAAAAGGATCCAAGCAGTCCAAAGGCACTTAAGCGATTAAATAACATTATCAACCCCATAGCATGGCAAAGTCGTTTAGATGCCGCGGTATATGCGCATATTCTTATTTCAGGGATACGTCAGCGGGATGATAATAAATTGGAAAAATATTTATCTTGGTCATTAAAACGAATCAAGCATAAACCTAGGCAGAGCCTTTATGAGAATAGTCTCTTGGTATTAAAGGTTCTTGGAAGAAATGAGCCATACCAATTACTGCTAAATGAGGCTGAACGCTCCTATCCACAACATACTAATTGGCAGAATAGTATTTTACAGCCAGAAATAACTAAATAAACTATGGGATTATTTTGTCACTTTTCAAAATTTTAGATATAAAAAAACCGAGCTAAGCTCGGTTTTCGCAAACATAATATTCTAAATTTATAGATTATTAACAACCCGTAGTAACACTAGCAATTACTGGTTTAACATTAACATCACCTGTTGCAGTATAGGTTGCTACACAGTCAGTTGCTGTAACGGCTGTAGGGTGTGTATAAGTGGTTACACCAGTAGCTAAACTCCCATCTGTTGTATCAATATAAAATTCACCATCACCAGTACTAACTGAAGAATTAATATCCATCAGATCATTAATAGACCCCGCAGTAGGGTAAGAATTAATAAAAGTGATATTTTTACCGGCAATACTTAGGTCATCACTTACAATACCAGCAACTAACGCTTTAGCATGCGCCATATCTGCAGCTGAGTTTAATGAGCCTTTTACTGCTTCAATAGTGGAAGCTTTAGCATCACTTGTTAAATCAATAAATTTAGGTGCTGCTGTTACCGCTAAAATACCTAAAATAACGATAACTACTACTAATTCAATTAAGGTAAAACCCTGTTGATTTGCTTTTACATTGATACTACTTTTCATGTTTTTTCCTCAATTTACTAAAATTTAATTTAACTTTTCTAACTTTCTTAACTTTCTAACTTATAAAATCCATTTAAACACTTACTTTAATAACAACTAGTACTTTCCAGTGCTACTTGCTATTAATATAAATAATGACTGAGCTATTAGCTGGCTGATAGCTAAAACTATTACCTGTTGTCACCAAGTCTGATGGTGCAAGATAATTGCCGTTACTATCACGAGCTAATGTTTCTTTTAAGTGATAATGGCATAAGGTAGTAGCACCACTGCTTGATACATTTGCTAAATACCTAAAGCTGCCATCATTATTAATATCTGCAACACTACTCGCTAAAAGTGGTGGCTGTTGTAATAAACTATTCCATACCGCAATACAGGCACTAGTATCCATAGCTTGACCTATGCCATTAATCCCCTTACCACTATCTGTACCAACGATGTAACCTGGACTAATGGTTGGTGTAGATGACTCATCTACACTAGTTAAATAAACGATAGTGCCGTCGTAATTAACCATATTTATACCAGCGGTATCTTTTGGACGGGCCTCGGCTTCCCATTGAGAACGGGCTAAAGATACACCAGTAGCAAAACCGCCCGCCATACCTTCAATGTTTGCTTGTTTTGCTTGCTCTGTTAAATCGACAAACTTAGGGATTGCTGTGGCAGCTAAAAAACCTAAAATAACGATAACAATAACCAATTCAATTAAAGTAAAGCCTGCTTGTGCACGGCTCTTATTGATAATTTTGCTGTGAGATATACTTTTTATCATTGAGATAACCTTAATATGTTCTAACGCTTTGAGGTTAGTCTCAGTGCGTTAGCCTCAAATTTCTATCTTTAATTGTCAATTATCATAATCTTAACATTATGAAC
>Ga0105356_10007366_pt1 | contig 10124 bp, 8 predicted proteins | sample GOMGulsemesocosm_3_FD_83502 | JGI IMG/M metagenome (GOLD analysis project Ga0105356, IMG submission 83502) | Methane-oxidizing microbial communities from mesocosms in the Gulf of Mexico - GOM9D Gulf of Mexico | ecosystem: Environmental > Aquatic > Marine > Cold seeps | place: Gulf of Mexico...
AGAAAGTGAACTAAAAACAACTAAATGATTCGAGGGGAATCCTGTGTTAGCTAAAAAATTTAAAAGAAATCTATTAGCAGTTAATATTGGTCTGGCAATGAGTGCTGGTTTTACTGGTACTGTTTATGCCGCTGATGAAGCTAAAGTAAAAGAAGATGTTGAAGTAATTGAAGTGCGTGGATTACGTGCATCAAATAAAGCAAATATCAACTCCAAAAGATTTGCAAATGCGGTTGTTGATGCTGTAAGTGCAGAAGATATTGGTAAGTTTCCTGATTCAGATGTAGGTCAAGCACTAGGTAGTGTTCCTGGTATCACTGTTGGACGTTCATTTGGTCAAGGTGCTTCAGTTTCAATCCGTGGTACAGATCCTACAATGACTTTAACAAGTTTAAATGGCCAAAATGTAGCATCTACTGGTTGGTATGACCAACTAAATATAGATCGTTCATTTAACTATTCAATGCTTCCTTCTGAACTTATTGGTAGTATGGAAATTTACAAGTCTTCACAAGCTAATATTGTTGAAGGTGGTATCGGTGGTACGGTAATTGTTAAAACACGTAAACCACTAGATATGGATGCAAACACAGTATTCGCTTCAGTTAAAGGTGAATATGGTTCAGTAAATGAAGAAGTTTCTCCAGAGCTTTCAGCTTTATATAGCTGGAAAAATGATGACGAAACTTTTGGTGTACTTGTTGCCGGTTCATATGTTGACCGTGAATACGCACGTACAGGAACGGAATCAGATTTAGATTGGGGTGGTCGTTCTTCTATTCAACCTTCAGGCTTTGTTCAACAACAAGAACGTACTGCTCTTGATGCAACTTTTCAGTTTAGACCTACAGAAAACCTAGAGTTTGGTGCACATATTTTAAGTTTAGAATTAGGTGCTGATAGTGTCGGTGCAAATATGTACATTAATACTGATACTGATTGGGGTGAAGGCGCATCTAACTGTCAACAGTTCAATGCAGCTGGTGTTTGTACTATAAGTTCAACAGCACCTGAAAATGCTTCCAAAGTTTTCTTTCAAAACTGGGCGCGTAAAGGTGAAATGACTTCAGATACTTTCGAACTAAATGCTAAATATTTAGGCGAAGGTTTTACCATCGATGCTGTTGTAGGTAATACAAAAGCTGAAGGTGGTACTCAAATGAGTTCAAACTTCGGTTACGGTTGGTGGGGCGACAACTTTGGTGCTGTTAAATGGCATGGTGATGTTGATGCTACTGGTAAGAAAATCAAAATCGATGGCGCTGATTTAAGTTTCACACGTGATCAGCTAGATACTGCGACTAACACTTCAACTTGGACTGGTATTCAAGGTCCAAATACAGATGAAGAAACTTATGCTCAAATAGATGTTGATTTTGACTTAGACCTAGGTGCAATTAATAAATTTGAAATGGGTGTTCGTTATACTGAGCATGAATTTGAAAAGTCAGAAAATAGAGCTGTATATGCATTTCCTGAAGGCGCAAATTCTTTCCCAACAGATGAGTTATACAGTACTGATACAATGAAAATCGGTTCAAATGGTTGGACTGTGCCTATGGCAAACTTAGATTACATGATTGATAGTACATTATCTTTAGTAGATGAGTTTGTTTATAGCCGTCCTGCTTACGGTCAAATTAAAGAAGATAACTTCTCAGCTTATGGTATGTTCTCATTTGATGGTGATGGCTTCCGCGGTAATTTTGGTCTACGTTATATTCAAACTGATGTTAGTTCAACTGGCCATGTAATTGATAACTCACCAGCAGATGCATTAGCTATTAATACTGGTTGGAGCACGACTAAATCGACTGAGAAAGATAGCTATAGCGATGTATTACCAAGCTTTAATGCTGCATTTGATTTACAAGATGATATAATTTTACGTGTATCAGCAAGTCAAGCAATTACACGCCCAAGCTATGATAACTTATTCTTATCATCTTCATCAGGTTACCCGGATGATCGTGGTGGAAATGAAGAAATTACATACGGTAATCCTGGTTTACAACCAATGAAATCTTCACAAGCTGATGTGAGCTTTGAATACTACTATGGTGATGGTAATTTAGTTTCAGCTACTTATTTTGTAAAAGATATCAGTAACTTCATTGTTGCTTCATCTGAGTTTAATCAGCAAATTGGTGTTGTTAATAATGACCTAGAAGTACCTGCTGATGACTGGACTGTAAATCGTTACAATAATGCTGGTGGTGGTACTATTGATGGTATAGAGCTACAAGTTAACCATGCTTTCGATAATGGTTTTGGTATTAACGCTAACTATACTTATGCTGATGCAGATGCTCCTGCAGAAGTTTACACAGATAGCATAGGTGTATTTACTGAGTCTTCAAAACATAGTGCAAACTTAGTTGGTTACTGGGAAAATGAAGAGTTCTCAGCACGTGCGGCTTATAACTACCGTTCTGAATACATGGTTCGTGAGTATGGTAAATACTACGGTAACCGTATGCATGACGACTTCGGTACTTTAGATGTAACGCTAGGCTGGAGCTATAGTGAAAATATTGCTATTCGTCTTGAAGTAGTTAACTTACTTGAAGAAGATGACGTTCAATACGGTGCTGCAGAAGCTGGTACAGATGTAAAACCAGCACTTCAAGATGGCTACCCTACTTGGTCGTTTGATGGCGAAACAACTTATAAATTAGGCGTAAGTTTTAATTACTAAGCCAAATTTGTAGTTTATAAAAACCCAGTCTAGACTGGGTTTTTTTATGTGTGAGAATAATATGAAAATTAAACGTATTGCGATAATTGGTGGTGGAACAGCGGGTTGGTTAGCTGCAAATCACTTAGGGTTAGAGCTTGATTCTGATCCTGAGATAGAAATTACACTAATCGAATCCAAGGATGTGCCAACAATAGGAGTAGGTGAGGGCACAGTACCTTATATTATGAATGGTCTAAAGAAGTTTGGAATTTCTGAGGCTGATTTACTTCTGACATGTGATACAACATTTAAACAGGGCATCAAGTTTGTAAATTGGCTTGACCCAGTTCTTCACGGAGACAATTATTATTATCATTCATTTGATGTTCCATACCCCAGTGGTATAGATGTTAGCGGCTACTGGATGTCGCACCATAAAGGCCCATTTGATGATGTGGGTATTCAGGCTAGAGTTTGTGAATTAGGATTATCACCTAAATTAAAATCATCGGGAAATTATGAAGGCGTACTTTCTTATGCTTATCATTTTAATGCTTTAAAATTTGCAAACTTATTAGCGAAAAATGCGAAATCTAGATTCAATGTATCCCACCAATATGCAACTATTACTAGTGTAACCAAAGATAATTATGGAAATATAACACAGTTAAAAACAGATGAAGGAGATACGTTAGATTTTGATTTTTATGTCGATTGTAGTGGTTTTTCATCAATATTAATTGATAAGGAATTGGAAGTCCCCTTTGTAAGCAAGTCTAATGAAATTCTTACTGATACTGTGTTAGTACAACAAATGCCCCTGAAAAAAGATGAAGAAATTAAACCTTATACAACTGCCACGGCACATAAAGCAGGTTGGATTTGGGATATTCCTTTAACAAGTCGTAGAGGAACAGGCTTCGTATATGCGAGTAAATATATGAATGAAAAGGAAGCCATAAATTTATATGCAGAATACTTAGGTGTTGATGTTGATTCTCTTTCTCCCAGAAAAATACCAATGGAAATTGGTTATCGAAAAGAGTTCTGGCATAAAAACTGTGTTGCTTTAGGTTTAGCTCAAGGATTTATAGAGCCGTTAGAGGCGACTTCAATTCTTGTAACTGATTTTTCAGCTGAGCTATTAGCAAGTAACTTCCCTAGGGAGCTGTCAGATATAACAACTTTTAAAGCTGAATATAACAAGGTTCTTACATATGTCTGGGAAGGAGTCATTGATTTTATTAAATTACATTACTGTTTATCGGATAGAAGTGACTCTCAATTTTGGATTGATAATCGAGATGAAAAAATCATGTCTGATCAATTAATAAAGAGACTTGATAAATTCAAACTGCGTCCACCAAGAGCATCAGATTTCTTCTCTTCACGGTTTGATATGTTTGATGAAAAAAATTATATGTATGTCTTATATGGCATGAAGTTTAACACGAGATCTAGGCCATTATCTGAAATTGAAAAAAAACAAAGTCACAAATTATTTGAAAGTAATAATTCATTTGTTAAAAAAGCGAAAGAAGATTTAATTTCTCATAAATCTTGGTTAATGGAATTACAAGCGATGGTAGAAAAATGAGTGTTTTAAATCAATGCATGAAAACATATATAAAGTAGATGTAATTTATTTCATGTAAAAGAGGAAAGTTAAGTTGTTAGTACCAGTATTCGATAAAGCTATATGTGTTTTTGATTTTGAAAAATTTGATACATTTGATGGCAAAAAGAAAACATATCAAATTATAGATGCGCTATTTAAATTACCAGAAGTCATTAATAAAGATAACGTACCAGATGCAAAAGGAGGTAGGGCATTATCGACAGTACATTTATGTCAATCTTATCCAATACCTCAACTTTTGAACTTTAAAGAAAGCCCTCTCGGCCAATGGATTTTAAAAAGTATATTTGAAACCGCTATCCAGTTAGGTTTTCATAAAACACGAGATATTCGAAAACTTAAATACCACCGAACTTGGGTTAATCGAATGTCAAAAGGCTGTGATGCAGTTGCACATCGGCATGCTGCAGATGATTGGCATATCCCACATTTAGTCGCAATTTACTATATGGACGTTCCTGATAATAGTGCTGATTTAGTTTTTATAGATGATGACAACCAAGTTATGCGTGGAGGTAAGGTGGAAGATTACCCTCCAAGGGAAAAATATACATTAAAATCTCAAACGGGTCGCTTAGTGTGTCATGACGCGCGATTTTTACATGGTACAACCGTACACCAAAATGAAAAAATGCGTACGTGCATTATAATTGAAGTTGGTTTCCCTCCTTTGTAACAATAAATTTATATTTATAGAGAGTCTATCCACACTAAATTAACATTTTACTAAACGAAAGAATTGTACTGAACACGTGAGTTATGTAGTATGGAGTCAATTTTATTCTATAGTCACTTATTTTCAGTCTTTTTATAATAATATTTCAAAAGAAAGTGACATTTTTCAATGATGGAGAGTAGTACCATGGCGGATAATATCCAACCTTTACACAATAAAACACATGCTAATACAAAAATAAAAAATGGCATCAATATCGAATTTATTAAAACTCAGCATTTAGTGCCAATTGTTGCACATGAGTTTTCACGTATTGCTAACGAGTACCCAATTGTATTTGTTAAAAATTCAGAATCAGGTGAGTTTCAGCCAGTTGCTATGCTAGGCTTAGAGCCAAATGAAAACCTAATGGTTAAAGATGACCAATGGCAAGGTGCTTACGTACCACACGCTTTGACACGTTACCCATTAGTATTATCAGCAACACCAGAAGATAAAACAAAACTAATCGTAGGTATTGTAGAATCAAGTGATTTAGTTGGCGAAGAAGAAGGCCAAGCATTATTTGACGAAAAAGGCGAAGAAACTGATTACCTTAAGCGTCGTAAAGATTCTTTAATTTCTTTTGTTGAATTCTCTCAAGTAACAGCAGCATTCTCTAAGTTTTTAGCAGAAAAAGAACTTTTAACTGCGCAAACACTTACTTTAGAAATTAAAGGCGAGAAGCGTGATATCAACGGTATTTATTTAATTGATGAAAAGAAATTAAATGAACTTTCTGATGAAGATTTCTTAGATATTCGTAAACGTGGCTACCTAGGTCCGATTTACTCTTTCTTAACTTCAATGCATCAAGTAAATCGTTTAGCACGTGTTAAGTCTGCACAAGCTTAAATAAAGATTTATAAGTTTAAATAAAACCCAAGTTTTCTTGGGTTTTTTATTTTAAACTACCCCTCCTATTAAATATCAATTCTTATAAATATTCTTGAGACAAAAATCTAAACATTAAAAACCAATTTCTGGCATCAGATATGCTTAATTAATATGCAATACAAAAATAAATAATATTTCATCAATTTGAGGAATTTAATTATGTTTAGTAAAGAATATTGTCGCGCATTAGAATTAAGAATGTTTAAAAAAAGCAAAGAGATCCAGAAGTTAAGATCTCAGTTATTTTTCTTAAAAATTATTAGTTTTACTTTTTTATGTTTGTTTTTTGTCAGTCAGATGCAAATTGCAACTTAATTTGCATTTAACGCGTAAGTTTTTTGACAAAGACAACAACAAATAATGCTAAAGTAAAACTGCCAGAAAAAGCTTCGCAAGCAGCTATGACCCTAGAGAAGCCTACAGGTGTAATATCGCCGTAGCCTAATGTCGTAAACGTGACGATACTAAAATATAAGCTGTTTAATAATGCTGATAGGTTATCAGAGGAAGAGTTTTCAAAACTGAATCGAATAATATCGTTTGCATAGCTGACACCAGAAACGAAATATAATAGTGCGCAGCAAAATATTAAAGATAATGAGAAAAATATTACATTTAATGGCTTTTCTCCATAACCACACAATACATCTATAAATTTAGAAAATATTCTTCGTTTAGACCACTTTGGGTACTGGTAGCGACGCATAATAAGCTCTTGATGGCTAAATTTTCCTGATAACTCAAAAAGGCCTTCAAATTCCGCCGCTTTACGCAAATCTCGGTAAATCTCTTCTGATTGCTCATAATAATCCAACGCGACATCGAGTTTTCCCTCTTTAATTGCGCTATGGGCTTGCTGCTGCTGTAATATTTTTGAACCAATATTAATATTATCAATTCGCGTATTGAATAACTTGATACCTAATAAATTAGTATTTATTAGGCTGCAACAATGTAAATTGGCACTTTTTAAATTGGCTTTCATTAAAGATGCATTTTCTATTTTTGTATTGAAAAGATGTGCCCCTTTTAAACTAGCGCGATAAAAATCACTCTCGCTTAAGTCATATCCTTCTTTAGAGCCTCTTTTAACTAAGTTTAAGCCATCTAAATTAGATCTCTTTAACTTTAGGCCGCGTAAAAGGCCACCAGATTTAGCGTACCTTTCTAGTTTATCCTTTAAATCTAAACCACTTTTATCGAACTTTTCATCATGCCAAAAACAAAAGCCAGTGCCCATATCAATTTCTTGGCAATGTTGGCCATCAGATGAGTGGTATTTACATATTGGTTTTTCTGTCATAAGCATCAGAAATTATGTGATTTATATTAATATAATGGTAGCAGGAATCTTACAGCTTGCTAAAAAATCAATTGTTGAGTTACTTTTTTTTGATTGTAGCCGAAATTCTTTTATAGTCATTTCTTAAATTAATATAACGTTCTTCATGAAGGTGAGGCAGTTTTATGCCATCTACTAATTTAAATGTTTCTATACATTTGTGATTAGTTTGTTGTTGATCTTTTTCAGAGTGTTGCAAAACTTGTAATAAGGCTTGAATTAAATTCAAAGCACTGCCGGTATTAACTGGTGCATATTGCAAAGCATTTTCAAAGGATTCTATTGCTAAACTAAAGTTGCCTTTTTTATACTCTTCAATTCCCTTTTTATTATGCTCTTCAAATGAATTCATATTATCTTGTGACTTTGCAGCTTGATCTTTGAGCATACCATCTACAAAATCCGTATTTGAATTATGATCACTTAGGCGTGACTGTTGCTCTGATGCTGCTTCAAATTCACCAATTTGCATTAAAGTGAGAATTGACTCAGGATATAAATCAAAAGATAAATCTTCATTTTTTTCTTCTAATTTAAGCTGTAAATTAGCGAGGTCTTTTTTTGCGTTTAAAAACTGGCCTTGAACTGCGTTGATCCTTGCTTGGCATAAAATTTCAAATGTTGAAAAAGATGTTTTATCGAATATTTTTTTTTCATTCTTAGCTTGTTGGATCGCTAATTTGGTTTCTTTTAAATAATGCTCTTTATCGGGAGCGTTGTCGGTATTTTGCGCAGCATCAAGTAGAGAGCGAATATAATTTAACTGATGTTCAATCGACTGGTGTATTGATTTTTTACTCATAGCCAATAGCGATTGGCATGCGTTTACTAAACTATTATAGGCATTGTTTTGTCTAGCAATATCGGCCAATAAATATTGTCTGGAAAATGAATATGGGGAAATAGATGAACTTTTTTTGATGGCCTTTAAGGCCTGTTTTTTTTCACCTTGGGCTAATAAGCATTTTGCTTTTATATCATGTGCTTCTACACGAAACCTATTTTGTTCTAATACTTCTTCACATAATTCTAATGCATCATCAAATAAATCTTGTTGATAAAATATATTAGCTAAAGAAGTCAGTGCCCAAGGTACCCGCTTCGTATTGAGTTCATTGACAAGGATTTGCTCAGCTTCACTAAAGTCTTTTTTTTCTATATGTAGGTTAGATAATAATTTTGAACAATATTGTCTATAGCGGTTATTTTGTGAAACAATTTTTTTTACTTCTTCAATTGCAGTATCTTTATCATTGTTTGAAAGTGCAGTTAGTGCTGGTTTGAGTACTAATTTTCGATTATGAACTTTATCAATTCGCTTTTTTAATACGCCTTGTGAAAAAGGTTTTATTAAATAATCATCAGGCTCAGCTTCAACAGCCCCTAAAACCATAGGGCGTGTTGTTTCACCTGATACGATCATATAGATAGCATCAACAACTAAGCAGTCTTTAGCTCTGAGTTCTTCTAATAATTGACGACCATTTTTTCCTAGCCCTAAATTATAATCGATAAACAGCAGGTCAAATTTCACTTCCATACACTGCTGAATTGCTGATTCACCGGTATCCGCAAAATGTATATTTCTGGCACCTAAGCCAAATAACATGCCTTTAAGCAAAGTTTGAAAAGAGCGTTGATCATCTACGATCAAAACTTTCTTTTCTTTAAAATCAATAATGTCTTTTTTTGGCATTTTGCTTATATGTTTAGCCTTTCACTATTATGAATAGTAAACTATTTAACTTAATACTGCGTTAGAAATTTAATTAGAGATGACTTTGCATATAGATTACCAGTTAAAAAAAAGCAAAAAACGTAAAACAATTACCATTAATATTAAAAACTCTGAAGTAACAGTATTAGCACCTCATTTTGTTCCAAAATCGTATATTGATGATTTAATTATAAAGAAACATAAATGGATAAATAATAAAATTTCTGAGCAACAATTAAATGCAGTTGTAATTGAGAATAAAAAATCTCCGTTAGAAAATAAATCATTTAAATTATTTGGCCAAGATATTGCAATTTGCTTGCTGCGCTCAAAGGTGTCAAGTATCGAGTTTGATGGTGAAATTTTATTTTTATCTGCAGCAAGTAGAGTCAAAAATATACAGGCGCATTATCAAAAACAGTTAAAGGATTTTTTAAAACAAAGTCTTCATACATACTTAGATATTAAATTAATTGAAGTCTCAAATTCGATGAAATTGAACTTTACTGACTACCAAATAAAAACTTATAAGAGAAGATGGGGCTCATGTAATTCAAAAAAAGAATTAAGTTTTAATGTTTTATTAGCAGGGGCACCTAAGTGGGTGATTGATTATGTAATAGTACATGAAATATCACATCTTAAATATTTAAACCACAGTCAAAGGTTTTGGAACCTTGTAAATAGTCATTATCCAAATGTAACTGAGGCTGAATCTTGGTTGAAAATAAATGCGATGAGTTTGGATATTTAAATTGGGATTAATATTATATGTAACTGATAAATTTAACTGTAAATAGCGTTTTTAATATATTAGGAATTATGGAGATAAGACAGTATTAAACTGAATATACATTTATGGGAGATTAAATAAAATAGAAACTGGTGGAGGGAGGTGGATTCGAACCACCGAAGGCTGAGCCGTCAGATTTACAATCTGATCCCTTTGGCCACTCGGGAACCCCTCCGCAGTATGCGGCGAATAATAAAACTTAATTATTCTTGCTTGTATTCACACTTAATTCGGCCAAGAAAAAAGTGGTGGAGGGAGGTGGATTCGAACCACCGAAGGCTGAGCCGTCAGATTTACAATCTGATCCCTTTGGCCACTCGGGAACCCCTCCAGAACACGAA
>Ga0105356_10007367_pt1 | contig 10124 bp, 12 predicted proteins | sample GOMGulsemesocosm_3_FD_83502 | JGI IMG/M metagenome (GOLD analysis project Ga0105356, IMG submission 83502) | Methane-oxidizing microbial communities from mesocosms in the Gulf of Mexico - GOM9D Gulf of Mexico | ecosystem: Environmental > Aquatic > Marine > Cold seeps | place: Gulf of Mexico...
ACCGATAATTGTCGCACAAAGTGCTTTTCTTATCATAAGGTTCTCTTTTATTATTATGTGTAGTTAATGGTACAAATAGTAGCAAGATACTTTAATGTAAGGGGGCCGATATGTCATATGAAACGCCCGTGAGATGGCATAACAAGTGTAAGGAAATGTAACGTTTAGGTGCGGATGACACGTTCGATCGTATAATGTATATTACAGGCATTATTTATCAGGAAATTAAGCATTTATGCCGCATATTATCATTGAACATTCAGCTGATTTAAACGCTAATGAATTAATATCATCAGCCTTCGAAGCCGCCGTAGAGTCTCAACTATTTACTCAAAGTGATATTCAAGTTCGCGCCATTAGTTATGCCGCGTCTATTCCTAAACAATTTGTTCATGTTCAAGCTAGAATTTGGCACGGCCGAGATGAAGAGCAGAAGCTGCGACTATCTAACTTTATTGGTGAGCGTATCAAGGCGGTAGTCGAAGTGAGTTTGCCTATCACCGTTGAAGTAGTTGATATCGATAAGGTTACCTATTACAAAATTTAAGGAATAATATGACCAATCAAGGAAGTTGTTTGTGCGGCGCTATAAAATTTGATGTGCTGGCTTCGCCCGTTAAAGTGTCACATTGTCATTGCACTATGTGCCAACAACAGCATGGCGCGGCATTTGCCACTTACGCACGTTTTCGACGTGCAGACATAAAATATACCTGCGGTGAAGATAAGCTTACGGTTTATAACTCTAGTGATGACGTGCTGCGAAAGTTTTGTGCTACATGTGGCTCTAACATTGAGTGGGGCTGCGCCCAGCGTATGCCTGAGTGGGTGGCTATCGCACTAACATCGCTCAAAGATCAACATGTTGATGGTGAGATTAAAGCGCTGCATAAATCCTCTGCCGCTCCTTGGTTAAGTAACATTACTATTGATGAAGATGATTAAAGAAATTACGGAGTTTGCAGTCAGCTTTGATTCATTTTGTGAGGCGTAACTTGGTGCTTAGTCGTTATCATCAGCATAAGATTATTAGTCTTAGCACCTTTTCAGTTATCTACTTTCTGCTAGGGGACTTGATTGGCTTGGACTGGGTGTTTGTTATCGTTGGTTTTATCTTCCCATGGATCGAGTTATCTTGGTATAAATCTGACTATTGGCAAAGCTTTCCTTGGGAGTTATACCTGTTTTATGCCTATCTCTTTATCGGTTTTTTTGTGGGATATGATGATGTATTTGTATATGCAGGTTGTGGATTTTCATTGTCGAGGTCTCTAATATATTTTTTGATGAGAGAAAGTAAACAGCAATAATTACAATCGATTACGAATTAGAGACAGAAATTAGCGTAATATATATTCATAAAATAAAATGATGGAGAATATGATGAGAAATACTATAGGGTTGTTGATGGGCACCATGTTGCTCTTAAGCGGATGTAAGTCCACGCCTAATTATGATTATGACAGTACGGCTAATTTTTCCAAATTGAAAACCTATGCGTGGATTGTTGAATCTAAACCGGCTGGTGGTCAAGATTATTTTAAAAGTGATATAAATAATAAACGCATAGTCAATGCTATTGAGCGTGAACTATCGAGTAAAGGTTTGCGTAAGGTTGCGCCTGGTGAGGCCAATGTCTTAGTTAACTTTCATACCGCAATTAATAAAAAACGTGAACGAGACATTGCTAATACCCATCCTTATTTTTGGAGTTTTGGTCACGGATACCATGGTTCACATTGGAGTGCGACTATGAATCTTAATAGTCTGCAACGTGATTATAAAGAGGGCTCTTTAGTGGTAGATTTTGTTAGTCCCCAAAAACAGTTGATTTGGCGTGGTTCACAAGAAACACGTTTAAGTAATAAATCGACACCTGAAAAGCGCTTAGAAAAAGTAAATAAAGCCGTGGCTGATATTTTAGTCAACTTTCCGCCGCTTTAGCGTGACATGTTATTTCTCATAAAAAAGGCTATCAATCGATAGCCTTTTTCGTTTAAGTGCTTTGCTAGAATGGTATTAGCTACCGCAGCTCTCGCCTTCACTATGATCGTGGCCGCATCCGCCTTCTTGATGCAGATGACCATGTTCTAATTCTGTAGGTGTTGCGTCGCGAAGTTCAACGATTTCTACTTCAAAATGTAGTGTTTGGCCAGCAAATGGGTGGTTACCATCAACAGTAACAAACTCGTCAGTGATTTCAACAACAGTAACTGGCATAGGACCTTGGTCTGTGTCAGCAGTGAACTGCATGCCCGGTTGTGGGTCTAGTCCTTCAAATGCTTCAGCAGGAACTTGTTGCTTACGTTCTTCAACATATTCGCCGTATCCATCTTCTGGAGACACAGTTACATCAAGTCTATCACCAGCTTGTTTACCTTCTACAGCCGCTTCAAGGCCTGGGATCATCGTATTGTGACCGTGAAGATATTGCATTGGTACGTCACCAAATGAGTTTTCGATTTCTTGTTTTGTTTCGTCAGTTAAACGATAGTGCAGGCTAACTACAATGTCTTTTTCGATATGCATAATTACAGGCTCAATGTTGAGATTAGAATAAGAGCCTAGTTTAACCTCTAGATTACGAGCTTTAAAGTATTTTTATGTGTGGCCGCTGTTGTTTTCTTTAGGGAATACTGACGATATTATTTGAGAATGCTTTGATGTTCATTGATGAATGAACGATGAGAAAGCTAATCACTTTAATTTATGATTGGATTACTGTTAAAAACTGGAATGTAGGATAGGTAATTATCAACGAGAGGCTATCTAATAACATAGTGATTACAATAGTGACTAAATAACAGACTTGCTAAGTTAATTGTCAGGCTTTAATTACTCAATCATTATAACTAAATACTCTAAAATAGACGAAATACCACGGTATATCTAAAAACATGGCCAATTATGGCTAGCTCCATCAATGGGGCCGTTAGAGTCGACTAAGGTCGCAAAATTTGTTAACTATTTGTGATTGACAGACTGTTTTTATCTGTCATTCTAAAGACAACTTTAAAACAGAGCTGTAATTATGTCACTAATGACGACCACCCATATTATTATTACCACCGGAATTATTACCGGAGGTTAGGGTGTTTGCGCTGTAAATAAAATGAGCAAAACCCGCGCCTTAATCGACGCGGGTTTTTTTGTTTTTATGGGATAATTTTTTACATAAACGATTAATGAGTAGGCTGGAGTAAACAATGCGCGTAATGAAGTTTGGTGGTTCCTCGTTAGCAGATTTAGAACGGGTAGAACGAGTAGCAGATATTTTAGTTGAGCGAAGTGGTAAAGGCCAACTCGCTGTTGTGTTATCGGCACCCGGAAAAACGACCAACAATATTGTAGAAGCAGTAGATTGTAATTGTATTGCAGACAGTGACGCTGATGCGCTAAATCGTGTTGAAACAACGTTCAGACAAATAGTTGATGGTTTAGCCGCGAAATATCCTGCATTTGATAAAACAGTCGTCGATACTGTGTGGGCTGTTGAAAGCGAATTGATTGCGCGTACGTTAACAGGCGTTAAATTGTTGGCACAGTGTCCTGACAATATTAGGGCTCAGTTATTAGTCGTTGGTGAACGTTTATCTATTGCTATCATGAGTCAGCTACTAACGGCTCGTGGACTGTCTGTCGGTATATTAGAACCTAAAGAATTCATGAGTGGCAACAGTGATTATTTAGAAGCGCAGGTCGATATTGAACTATCTCGCTCTAAAATGGAAAGCAAAGATTTGTCATTAGCCCGAGTTTGGTTAATGCCGGGATTTACTGCCGCGAATAGTGACGGAGAAATAGTGACTTTAGGACGTAATGGTTCTGATTATTCTGCCGCTTGCTTAGCTGCTTGTCTACGCGCCGATTGCTGTGAAATTTGGACCGATGTTGATGGTGTTTATAATGCAGACCCTCGCTTAGTTACAGACGCGCAACTTATAGAGCAACTCAGTTATCAAGAGGCAATGGAATTGTCTTATTTTGGGGCCAAAGTGCTGCACCCAAAAACGATAGTGCCTATTGCGCAGTACCATATTCCCTGTCTTATTAAGAATAGCTTTAACCCACAAGCACCGGGTTCACTGGTATCTAGTGATCGCCAAGATGATGAAAATCAGGTGAAAGCCATCTCAAACCTAGATGATATTTCGATGATAAGTGTGTCAGGCCCCGGCATGAAGGGCATGGTTGGCATGGCGAGCCGCATCTTTGAATCAATTTCACTCGCAGGTGTGTCAGTGAGTTTGATTACGCAGTCATCGAGTGAATACAGCATTAGTTTTTGTGTCTCATCTCAGGACTATTTAGTAGCAAAGAGTGCCCTAGAAAATGAGTTTGAATTAGAGCTGAAGAATGACCTCTTAGAGCCCTTAGAAATTCGTCACCAACTGGCCATAGTATCCCTCATTGGCGATCGCATGAAGACGGTGCAAGGCGTTGCAGCTAAATTCTTTCAAGCGCTCACACAAGCCCGCGTTAATGTGGTTGCGATCGCACAAGGAAGCTCTGAACGTTCAATTTCAACGGTAGTTGATCAACATCGCTGTTCTCGCGCCATAAAAGCCTGTCATCAGCGCTTTTTTAATTCATTACAGTTCATTGATTTGTTTTTGGTTGGTGCTGGCAATGTTGGAGCAGAATTACTTAATCAAGTAAACCAACAGCAAGCTTATTTGGCAGAACAAAATATTGCCATTCGTGTTTGTGGCATCGCGAACTCTCGTCAAATGTTGTTAACAACAGAAGGGATAGACCCCAATGACTGGCAATCAGCCTTGGCCAATACAAGTGAAGGCTATGATGTAGCACGTCTCATTGCCTTTGCTAAAGACAACCACTTACTCAATCCATTAGTGGTAGATTGTACGTCTAGTCAGGTCATTGCTGATCAATACGTATCTCTGCTTGAGTCTGGTTTTCATGTGGTTACGCCAAATAAAAAAGCCAACACAGCGTCTCAAGCTTATTATGAAAAATTGCGGGTTGCTGCATTAGTAAAGCGTCGTCGATTTTTATATGAAACAACCGTAGGTGCTGGTTTGCCTGTTATCGACAATTTACAAAACTTGCTCAGTGCCGGTGATGAATTAGTGTCATTTAACGGCGTATTGTCAGGGTCTCTATCCTTTATCTTTGGTCAGCTCGATGACGGCATGACATTATCGCAAGCTACGCAAATTGCTAAAGATAAATGTTTCACAGAGCCTGATCCTCGTGATGATTTAAGTGGCATGGATGTCGCACGTAAAGTACTCATTTTAGCCCGTGAAACAGGTATAGAGTTGGAGCTTGAAGATATCCAAGTTGACTCTGTGTTACCTGACGGTTTCGATACTTCAGGGTCTATTGATGACTTCATGGCTAACTTACCTAATGCTGATGCGGCCATTGCGCAGCGCGTTGCTAACGCAAGTGAGCAAGGCAAAGTATTGCGGTATGTTGGCGTGATAGAAGGCAAAAATGATGAGCGTGTGTGTAAAGTACAAATTAAAGAGTTTTCACCTAACGAGCCGCTGTTTGGAGTGAAGGGCGGTGAAAATGCGCTGGCCTTTACTTCACGCTATTATCAGCCTATTCCCCTAGTTTTACGTGGGTATGGAGCGGGTAATGAAGTGACTGCCGCTGGTATATTTGCCGATATGCTGCGAACACTAGCTTGGCAACGAGAGGTTTAATTGATGAGTATTCGAGTTTTTGCGCCTGCATCTATGGGAAATGTGAGCGTTGGTTTTGATCTGTTAGGCGGTGCAATCGCGCCCATCGATGGGACTTTATTAGGTGACTTTGTCACTATTTCAGCACAAGATAATGGCGATGAAAATGACGCTATCTGTGTAGAAACCATTGGCCGTTTTGCGCATAAACTGCCACAGGATCCTAAACAAAACATATTGTATGATTGCGCTGTAACTTATCACGAGTCGCTCATAAAAAAAGGGCAGCGTGCCCAAAGTATCAAAATGGTGCTTGAAAAAGAGTTGCCTGTTGGCAGTGGTTTAGGTTCAAGTGCTGCCTCGGTTGTTGCGGCGCTTTATGCACTTAACGAGTTTTACGATAATGCCTTATCAAAGAATGATTTATTGTTAATGATGGGACAATTCGAAGGCCAAATTAGCGGGAGTGTGCATTATGATAATGTCGCGCCGAGCTATTTAGGCGGCTTGCAACTGATGGTTGAACAAGAAAATAAGTTGTGTGCAAGCATTCCTACCTGCGATGATTGGTATTGGGTAGTGGCATATTCAGGCGTTAAGGTATCAACGGCGCAAGCGCGCAGCATTATGCCAGAGCAAGTTGACTTAAAAACGGCTTTAAAATTTGGCCAAAATATCGCGTCTTTTGTGGATGCTAGTCATCGTGGTGACAGTGAATTAGCAGCTCGTTTGCTGGTGGATGTTATTGCAGAGCCTGTTCGCGCAGGCATCATTCCCAAGTTTATTGAGAATAAAAATGCGATGTTAGCGCTTGGCGCTTTGGCCAGTGGCATCAGTGGCAGTGGTCCAACATTATTTGCCGTGACAGACAATTTAACAAAAGCAGAGCAATTATCGCTTTATTTGCAAGACAACTATATTCAAAACGATGATGGCTTTAGCCACATTTGTAAACTAGATAATCAAGGCGCCCGTCGGGAGGCAAAACGTGGAACTGTATAATTTAAAGAAAAACGAACAAAAAGTAACATTCGCTCAAGCGGTTAAATTAGGACTTGGCGACAATCAGGGCTTGTTCTTCCCATCATACATTCCTACGTTAGGTAACATTGATGAACTGCTAGAGCTTGATTTTGTGAGTCGTAGCGTCGCAATTTTAACTTCTTGGTTAGGTGATGAATTAGGTAATGACACTGTTGAAAGCATGGTGCGCAGTGCCTTTAATTTTCCGTTAGCTGTGCAGCCTGTACGTGATGGTGTATATGCACTCGAACTGACCCATGGCCCGACGCTAGCCTTTAAAGATTTTGGGGCACGCTTTTTAGCACAGTGTTTAAATCATTTATGTGAAGGCGAAAAAGCCACTATATTAACAGCAACTTCTGGCGATACTGGCGCTGCCGTTGCCCATGCTTTTTATGGTTTAGATAACATCAATGTGGCTGTACTTTATCCACGTGGCAAGATCAGTGTGTTGCAAGAAAAGCTATTTTGTACCTTAGGTGACAATATCCATACCTATGCAGTAGAAGGTCGTTTCGATGATTGTCAGCAATTGGTTAAAGATGCCTTCGATGATGTAGAGCTTAAAGAAGCTATTAGCTTAAACTCGGCTAACTCCATTAATATCGCTCGACTATTAGCACAAATTTGTTATTTCTTTGAAGTAGTAGCAAAAATTCCAGCGGCTGAACGTAAAAATGTTGTGATTAGTGTACCTAGTGGAAACTTCGGTGACTTAACGGCTGGTTTATTGGCTAAAGCAATGGGACTGCCGGTAAAACGCTTTATTGCTGCCACTAACTTAAATGATACCGTGCCTCGTTATCTTGAGTCTGGAGAGTGGTCACCTACGCCAACAGTTGCAACGCGTTCAAACGCGATGGATGTCTCGGCGCCAAACAACTGGCCGCGCATTGAGGAATTACTCAAAGTTAAATATTGGGACAAATCGCTTATCACGGGCGTAAAAGTTGATGAAGCACAAACGGTTCAAGGTCTTAAAGACCTATATGCCTTAGATTACTTATGTGAGCCACATGGCGCGATTGCATCTTATGCGCTAAATAATTCATTGCAAGATGATGAAACGGGCGTATTCTTATGTACTGCGCATCCTTCTAAGTTTCAAGAATCAGTGGAAGAGATTTTAAATATTCATATTACGTTGCCTAAACCTTTAGCTGACGTGGCTGATAAAGATATTTTGTCAGTTAACATTCAATGTGATTTTAGTGAACTACGTGGACATTTAATGGCTATTTAAGCCAACAGTTTCCTCTATATTAAGCTCATGTAATTCACTTTACATGAGCTTTTTTTATGCCTGTGGTTAACCACTATAGACATTGATCTTCACAGCAGACCGCCACTCACACTATATAAAACCCCGTTACTTGAATTATTCCTTTACATGAGAATGGTTATCAGTTACAAATGGTAATTATTTGCATTAGGAATCATTATGAATCGTTGGAAAATGATAATGGCACAAGGGAATGACAGCTATGCTCAGCAATCTTGGCTAGATGCTGAGCAGTCTTATTATCAAGCGGTAGATATTATTGAAAATCTATGGGACGAAGATCTAGAGAATGTTGAGCTGTTACTCGCGTGGATTGCTGGCCTGCATAATCTCTCTGCATTATTTGAGCAACAAGGACTCGAATGTGAAGCGCTGCGATATTTAGCAATACCACATCAACGGATATTGAGAATGGTTGGTGATGCAACACGCACAGATGAATTTCATCAAGCGTTAATGCGTACAGCCAAAATCACACTCCAACCATTATTAGAATTTAGCCAACGTAATGTTATTTGCGAAGGGTGTTTAGCGTCCTTAAAGCTCAATAAAGAATGGCTAGCGACGCCCACTTACCAATTTCATTAACTTTAAAAGACCAATTACATTAATGATGTGATGTTTGTGTGGAAGAGGTTTAGGCGCCTAAATTATGCTTGTATTGAAGCAGGCATCAATGACAGCACCTTTATGATGATGTACAAGCACAAGCAATTATATCCGATGTGTAATGGTAAATATCAAGGATAAAAAGATGTTAAAAAAGATAAATATGATTGCTGTTACCAGCCTATTAGCGATGAGTTCATTGAGCGCTTTAGCGCATGGTGGACATGATCATAGTGACCCTAGTTCGGGGTTAATCCATTTAGCATGGGCTGCACCTGTGTTAATTATTGGGGCCTTTATAAGTTACCGTTTACGAAAAAATAAGCTGTCTCAACAAGACAAAGAGTCATAAGGAGTCGATATGTTATTTAATTTATTAGAAACCGTTAATAAGAAGCACCCATTCACAGTATTGTCGGCGCATTGCGATATTCCTTGCAAGATCTATGACCCCATTACGGCGCAATTAGCTGTTTTAACAATGATCCGCATGGTTGACCTTTTAACTGATTTAGATGATAAAAAAGATTTATCACTCAACGATAGAGCTCAATTCTCTCGATTAGTGAATGAGAAAGAGAGTCATGGTAATAAAGTCAAAGAGGAGATCAGAGTAATTTGGGGTGACTACATCAAACAACCTCAACTCGATGCTTACCCTGAAATTCATGAACTTGTACATAGCATTATGCTTGGCACATCAGCCGCCAAACAGCACATAGACAAGGGCGTTACCTTGGCATTGCTTGGTGAAGTTAATCGTTTCGCTGAAATATTTTGGGCTACAAAAGGCATTGAAACTTTTAGTGCCATTTCTCCTTACCCACCAGAACAAGAACTTGTTTACCCTAAGCTTAATAGTACGACTAATTAATAGTAGTATGTTTGGTTTTTCTATTGTTAAAGCATCGGGGGATAGTATGTCTCCCGCAGTGAAAAGCGGTGCATATTTACTCATAAAGCATCGCTTGCATTATAAGGTCAACGACATTGTTCATGTGCATCATGCGCTTTATGGTCACATGGTTAAACGCATTGTTAGCTTGCATATGAACAATACGTATCATATCGCCGGCGATAATGCGGCGAGTTTATCGATTGCGCAAATGGGAATAATTGAAAACACACAAATTTTAGGCAAAGTTCGTGTTGTTATTAACCCATCACGCTAAAGATAGCGCCTTTTTCCATGGTGCTAAATAAAGCTCTTGTTGAGCAGAGTCTTGAGAATATTCACAACAACCAATGTGCCTATTACCACCAGGGTCTATGCCCGGGACAGGCGTAGACAGCGGATGATTAAAATATCTGTCATGAATCAAACTATGTTGTTTGATGCTTGGCCAGATAACTTGTCCTAAGAACCACTGATCAATATGCTGTGTTTCCATCTTTCCACTGTGAAAGGCTTCGAGTAATTCCTCAATATTAGGCAGCACACCCGCAATGCCTCCCCACATGCCTGCTAATATTAAATCGGTATGTGTCCACCAATCACGCAGAATATGAAAAGGGCGCTTTGACACAAGCCACTCTTGCACACAATGATATTC
>Ga0105356_10007371_pt1 | contig 10121 bp, 3 predicted proteins | sample GOMGulsemesocosm_3_FD_83502 | JGI IMG/M metagenome (GOLD analysis project Ga0105356, IMG submission 83502) | Methane-oxidizing microbial communities from mesocosms in the Gulf of Mexico - GOM9D Gulf of Mexico | ecosystem: Environmental > Aquatic > Marine > Cold seeps | place: Gulf of Mexico...
AAACAGGACGTAAAGTATCTTACTGGTATGGGGGGCGTTCTAAACGTGAATTATTTTACCTGCATTATTTTGAAGCTTTAGAGAAAGAGTTTCCTAACTTTAAGATGCAGTTGGTATTGTCTGAGCCAATGGAAGAGGATAACTGGAAAGTTAAGAAAGATGTAAATGATGAAGGTGATTGATTCGTAGGATTCGTACACCAAGCATTAATTGATAATTATTTAGAACTTCATGATGCGCCGGAAGATATAGAATTCTATTTCTGTGGACCACCGATGATGAACCAAGCGGTTATTAAAATGTGTGATGACTTTGGTGTACCACCAGAAAATGTTCGTTTTGACGACTTTGGAGGATAATTAATTTCTTCTTATATAAAATTATAAACCTAACAGGTATCTAAGACCTGTTAGGTTTTTTTTTACTAGCTATTCTGATAACGACTCTCTTAAATAATGTTATAATCATTAGTGTTTTCAAATAAGCAAGCAAATATAGTTGCAGCCAATCCATGTAACACTAAATGCATTGTATTTCTATATTAACTTGAGTAGGATCTAAGATTTGATGAACTTTTCCCAATTCTTGCTCTATTTTATCAAACTAAAGTGCTAGTCTTTCTAAAATTCGACTTCGTATTGAATAAAAATTCATTCAAACTGAAAACAAATATTAGGTTGAATTCAGGTTGTTAATTTAGAATGTTTAAAAGGAACCGATAAATACATTATTTGGAAGCCTTATGTTAAGAGGTTGTGTTAGGCCGTTTTAAAAAGTATTCGAAAATTAAAAAAGTAAAGAGCACAAGTCTCTTTACTTTTAATGGTTTAATTTATCGATTTTTATATGAACCCTTTTTGGAAAGTAGGATAACTTTTATATAGAAGGGACAGTCTTCATTGTTGGTGTAGACTGTTTAATTTGTTTTACTTTCTTGCAAACAGTTGCTTAATTAATTTATGAATGAAAATTTATGTGTGAATTTTGAATCAGAACTTTCTGCAACAAATAATTCGTATTGGCCAACTTCATTAACATATTCCAATTTGTCATTGTAAAATTTTAGGTCTTTTGCAGACAAAGTAAATTCAACAGTTTTAGAAGCTCCTTTTTTCAAGAAAATTTTCTTATAACCTTTCAATTCTTTTATGGGTCTTGTTATGCTTCCAAACTTGTCTTTGATGTACAATTGAACAATTTCTTCCCCATCAAAATTTCCGGTATTTGTTATTTCTGTTGTTATTTTTAAAGGAGTGTCTTTTGATATTTGGGTACCGCTTATTATAGTGTTTTTATAAGAAAAAGTAGTATAACTTAGACCGTATCCGAAAGGGTAGAGCGGAGTATTCTCAGAATCTAAATATCTAGAAACATACTTTGGATTGGCACCTTTCATATCTTTAGGTCGTCCTGTGTTTTTCATATTGTAAAAGAGAGGAATTTGTCCAATATTTCTTGGAAATGTAACTGTTAATTTACCAGCAGGATTGTAGTCGCCAAATAAGACATCTGCCACGGCATGTCCACCGCTTGTTCCAGGAAACCATGCTTCTACAATGGCATCTATATTTTTGGATTCCCATGATAGATCTAAAGGTCTTCCATTTATTAGTACCAATACAATAGGTGTCCCCGTTTTTTGAATTGCCTTAAGTAATTCTTGTTGTTTACCTGGTAATTTGATATTGGTTCTACATGCTGCTTCTCCACTCATATTTTCCGATTCTCCCATTACCATGACCGCAATATCTGCATTTTTAGCATTCTGTACTGCTTCGTCAAACCCACTGTTGTCTCCGTTAATAATTTCACAACCTTTGGAATAAGTAAAAGTATTCCCTCTGGCTTCAAAACCTTCTTTTACACTTACAGCAATGCCTTCTCTATTTCCGTGAGCGGCCCAATTTCCTATAATATGAAATTCATCTGCGGCTAATGGCCCTATAAGTGCTATTTTTTTAGAATTGGTTAGAGGCAGTACTTTTTTCTTGTTTTTTAAAAGGACCATAGATTTTCTAGCTGCGTCTCTAGCCGCTTCTAAATGTGCTTTGTTTAAAATTATGGAAGCTTCTTTCTCTTCATTACAATATTTGTACGGGTTGTCAAAAAGGCCCAATTTAAATTTCATTCTTAAAATGTCTCTTACAGCTTTTTCCAAGCGTGTTTTTTTTATTTTTCCTTCTTCTATGGATGTTTTCATATGATTCAAGTAGACGCCACCTTGCATATCCATGTCAACACCTGCATTCATAGCAAGTTCTCCAGCTTGTTTTAAGTCCTTTGCATAGCCGTGTGGAACCATTTCATTAATGGATGTATAGTCGGTGACTACAAAGCCATTAAACCCCCATTCTTTTCTTAGAATGTCATCTAATAAAAATTTGTTTCCAGTCGCAGGAATTCCGTTTAGTTCATTGAAAGAATTCATAAAGGTTGCCACTCCTGCTTCTTTGGCTGCAAGAAAAGGAGGTAGATAAACATTTCTTAATGTATTTAGAGACATATCTACGGTATGATAATCTCTTCCAGCTTGTGCAGCACCATACGCAGCGTAGTGTTTGGCACAGGCAAGGATTGTATTGTTTTTATTTAAGTCTGCACCTTGAAATCCTTTTACGCGGGCTTTGGCAATTAAAGTTCCTAGATAAGTGTCTTCGCCCGCTCCTTCTGAAATCCTTCCCCATCTAGGGTCTCTTGCAATATCAACCATAGGAGCGAATGTCCAATGTACCCCTTCTGCAGAAGCTTCTATAGCAGCAATTCGGGCACTTTTTTCCATCAAGTCTAGATCCCAGCTAGCAGATTCTCCCATAGGGATAGGAAATATTGTTTTGTATCCGTGAATTACATCGTATCCAAAAATCAATGGAATTCCGAGTCTTGTTTCTTCAACAGCGATTTTCTGTAATTTCCGAGTAAAAGCAGATCCTGTAGCATTGAAAATGGCTCCTACACTTCCGTTTTTTAAATATGTTAAATAATTTTTATCTAATACGGGGCCTGTAATATCTGCTCCGCTGGCATATAAAACCGTTTGACCAATTTTCTCATCCAAAGTCATTAACTCCATTATGGAGTCAATCTTAGATTCTATTTTCGGGTCGAGTGGAATTGAGTTGTTAGTTTGTTTTGTATTGCTAACACAACTTACAAACAAAGTGTAAGCTAGTATGATTGAAAAATAAGTTTTCATTTAATAGAATATTAAGAGTATGTAATTTGTTAAATTTTTGGACTTGTGAATCCTAGTTTTCGTAAACCACTTTTAACATTAGGGTCTTTCATAAATAGGTTCCAAAGTAATTGAGTACGGTAATTTTCTATCATAGCAACGATAGGACCTTGATCAATGGCTAAATAACCATTCGCTACCCAGTTGTGTTCGTCAGAAAAGGCATCGTAAAAGCCATATTCTCCCCAAAGTTGATCTTTGCGTGTATAGAAATATTTTAATGCTTTGGTTGATTCCTCTGGGGTGTAAGGAAAAGAAGATAGTGCAGCAGTAGGAGTAATGATTCCCAAGTCGTTTGTTGGACTGTGTGCAGAATATCCATTATTATTGTCACTTGCTGTGAGTCCCCAGCTATTTTCACTATAACCTTTAAATCCTTTCGGATTGGCTTTGCAATATTCATAGTTTATTAAAGAGTGCGCTCTGTTTTGTGCAAAATAATTAGTAGCATACTGATCGCTTAGGTTTCTAGGATCTAATCCGATAAACGAATAATGAGCAAAAAATAACGGCCCTCCTAATGCTCCACCCAATGGGAGAACACGCCCGAAATAACTTTCTGTATTTTTTATGCTACCATTTCGTGCCCATCCTTTTTCATAAGTTTCTTTATCAATGGAATGCGTTGGAGATGCTGCTGCCAATACATATACTATCAATGCTTCATTCCAGCCACTTACTGTATGATTCATCGCAAACCCATAGTTTTTGGACCAATGCCAAGTAATTGCCTTTTTACCTTGGGTATACCAGTCCCATTCTACAGCTTCCCAAAGGGCTGTGATTCTGTTTCTAATTTCTTTTTCTTCAACATTATTGCTAGAAAAATATTGCCTGTTTATGAGTAAGCCTTGAAACAAAAAGGAGGTTTCTACAATATCTCCTCCATCATCTTTTGAGCTGAAGGGTACGGTGCTTCCTGAGCTATTGTACCAATGAGAAAAAACACCGTGATATGAGTCTGCATTTTCTAAAAAAGATAGAATTTTTTGCAATCGCTGTATGGCGTCATTTTTGGTAATCCATCCTCTTTCAACAGCAGCAGGAAAACAAGAAATACCAAAACCAGAACCTCCGCTGGTTATGACAGCGGTTTGTGAGCGTTCTTTTGCCATTCCACTTGCATTGTCTGCAAAATCCCAAAAATATTTAAAGGTTACTTGTTGTGTCAAATCTAGTAATTCATTATCTGAATTAGTAGAAGTACCACTTGGAGGATCGGAAAGTTCATAAATGGAGTCTCCTCCACATGAAATTAAAAGTGATAAAAGTAGTAATAAATAAATTGCTATATTTTTCATGATTGTTATAATTTATGAGTTGATAGAACTAAATTTTCTTTATTTGTAAATAAATAGTATTGGAACTTCATTATTGTTTGTAATGATTATATAATTTTTATCTTTTCCCTTAGCAATTTTAATACTCCTGCTGTCATAAGGGACGTGAAATCCGCTTTTTGTAGGAGCTATTGGTGTAAAGTTATTTTTACCATCACCCATAAGAACAGTTCCAATTCCTGAATCATACCGAATGGTTTCAACTTCTGTCGCGTAATGATTTCCTACGACCATAATATCTTTGTTTCCATCATTGTTAAAATCTTCAACTATTGACGATTTAATAGGAGAAACCTGTGCTTTGATGTCTAAGGGTTTTTGAACCAGTTGATTATTGTTGTTGATTAAAATGATACTCTCAAAATTATTGACTGTATATTTTACAGCATTTTTTAAATTATGTTCGGTTAAAATATCTTCAACATTTGCCATAGCAAAACTGTGATAATCTTTAAATTTTTTTGATACAAATGGCATCTGTTGGCTAATGCATTCTTTGCCTCTTACAGGAACATAATTATTTTTGTAAAAACTTGCCAATACAATATCATTGGTGCCGTTATAGTCAAAATCATGCGCATAGATTTTGAAAGGATGCTTTTTAGAAGCTTTAAATTTATTATTCTTTCCAAGGTTTCCTATAACATAGTCTTCATCACCGTCATTATCTAGATCACTTGCTGTAATTGACCACCACAATCCTCTGGTGTCTTTTAGTCCCCATTTGTTTGAACTATTTGTGAAGTAGCCATTTTTATTTTCTAATAGAACAATCTGCATCCATTCACCAACAACCATCAAATCATCATCTCCATCTTTATCAATGTCGGTAAAAACAGCATCGGTAACCATACCAATATTTTGTAAATATGGAGCAGTTTCAGAAGTTGTATTTTTATATTTTCCTTTTTCATTTATTAAAATATAACTACTTGCTGGAAACAGGTATTTGCCAGCTATAAGACGCGTACCTATAAATAAATCTAAATCACCGTCATCATCAATATCAGATGCTTTAACGCATTGTGAACTGGTATAGATATTTGGTACTGCGGATGGATCTTTAACAAATTCTCCTTTTCCATTATTGAGGTAAATTCTATCTTTTAATAGAGGAGAGTTACTCTCAAATTCATAGCCTCCGCTTGCTACATATAAATCCATGTCATTATCTCCGTCAACATCCAGAAATAAACAGTTCAAGTCTTCCGAATTTTTATCTTGCTGCCAAGGTTGCGAAGAGCTTATGGTAAATAGACCCTTTTCATTTTGCGTATAGAGAATTCCTGATTGTCCACTTGCTCCACCAATAAAAAGATCATCCAATCCATCTTTATTAATATCGGCAATAGTAGAGAATGGACCGTTTTGCGATAATTTATGAGGAAGAAGTTTTTCTTTTTCAAAATCATTAAATTCGTTTTCTTTATGAATATAGTTAATTCCTAATTCAGATGCTGCGGTTTGAGTAAAAAGAGGTTTGATTTTATTGGGTTCTTTTTTTACAAATTTTGATTTTGAGTAGTTGGCAATTAAAGTTGTATTTGCTTTAATGTTTTTAAAATTACTTACTTTTCCATCGGTCCAAAATACTTCTATTTTTTCAACGTTAGTGTCTTTTCCTAGCCCAAAAAACACTCCAGGTTCTACCGATGAGAAATAACCTCTGGTTACAGTATTTTCTGCAATTTGTGTTTCTCCGTTGTGATGAATTATCACTTTGGCGCCATATGCGAACGTATTTTTGTCTGAGCCTTTGAAATCTATCTTCAAATAATTGCCAGTTGCTTTATTTTCATAAACAAATGCTGGAGCGCCCATGTTATTGGTTACAATATCTAAATCCCCATCATTATCTAAATCCCCGTAAGCTACACCACTAGAATATCCAGGAGTGTCAAAACCCCATTTTTTTGTCACTTTTTCAAATTCTAAATTTCCTTTATTTCTAAATATATAATTAGAAAGTGGAGAAGAAGGAGCTTGTTTACTCAAGTTAAAAAGATCTATTGTGTTATTGGCTAGTTTGTGATAAGCTTTATTTAAAAAGTCATTATTTCGAAAATCTTTCTTTATTCCATTAGTTACTAAAACGTCTTTCAGTCCATCATTATCCAAGTCTACTAATAAAGTAGCCCAACTCCAATCGGTTTTGGCAAGACCTGCCATATTGGCTACATCATAAAAACTACCTTTTCCAGAATTTATTTGCAGCGTATTGTACATGTATTGGTAATGTTTGCCCCAATCAACTAATTGATTGAAGTTTTCCGAACTCATAGAGCCCATGTTGGTTTTAGCTCTATAATGATCTTCGGCAGCCATATCAAGGGTCATTAAATCTATAAAGCCATCATTATTAATGTCTCCTGTGTCACTTCCCATACTGTATTTAGAAATGTGTTTTAATTTTTTATCAATGACATTTTTAAAAGTTCCATCTCCATTGTTGTAATACATAAAGTCTGGTTCATCGTAGTCATTAGTTACGTACAAATCCATCCATCCATCATTATTAAAATCCGACGAACTAACACTTAATCCATGTGCTAGAGAGTTCGATATATGTGCTTTTTTGGAGATGTTTATGTATTTACCGTTTTCGTTTCTATATAATTTATCTTTATGAAGTTTTTGTCGTTTGCTAGGTATTTTATATCGGGTAAATAGTTTTGGATCTGGAGGTTGATTCACTTGATACATATCTAAATCACCATCGTTGTCCATATCAAAAAATACTGCTTGTGAAGAAAATCCAGTATCGGCAAGTCCATACGATAGTGCAGATTCAGTAAATGTGAGATCTTTATTGTTAATATATAATTGGTTGGTTCGGTCTTTTGGGTTCATCGATTCCCCGTTTCTACTAATATAGATATCTAAATATCCATCGGCATTTACATCAGCCATAGTTACTCCCCAAGACCAACCAGGGGTTTCTTTTATTCTAGAGTTTTTGGTTATATTTTCAAATTTAAAGTCTCCTTTATTTAGGTACAAGCGGTCATTTACCATGTTACCACAGAAAAAAATATCTGATAAGCCGTCGTTGTTTATATCTCCAATAGCTACACCAGCACCATTGTATATTTGGCTATAATAAAAATGATTTACTTTTTTTGATTCGTCAATACTATTATTAAAGTCAATTCCTGTTTTTTCAGGTGCTAATAATTGTAAATAACCAGTTAGTTCATCAGGAAATAAACTACGTTGCTTATTGCAAGATATCACTAGTACAGTTACAGTGATAGCAAAAAAAGTAAATTTTAGATATTTTATTTTATTTATCATTTTGAATATTAAGTACCAGAGACTAATTCTTCTAAATTATTTAAGCTAATGAATGTTATTTTTAATTGAAATATTTTGTTAGTTCTTACTGTAATAAAAATACTCTATAGAGTATTTTAGCTGTATTCTTTAAAAGAAATACAGCTAAAATGAAATTAATCAACCTAAAAAAGTTAAGAATTACTCTATAAAAACAACATCTTAATTTCAGCTTTTTATAAGATTTTATATTTATTGTGCCATGATAGTTTGAATTTCTGTTTGTGTGAGTTCTTTATCAAAAAGGTATAGCTCATCAAGATAACTTAAATCAGAAAGATGTCCCCATTCTGTAAAGCGTGGAGCTCCAGACATGATTGATAAAAGATCACATCCTGTCCAATCTACACCTGAAATATCGCCTTCTTTTACAACAGTTCCGTTTATATATACTATAGCTTTGGTAGCCGAAATAGTAAATGCCAAATGTATCCATCCTGCATCTGTTGCTACATCGGCATCTATACCACCGTCAATCCAAGCTTCACCTGTACCATCACCAACATTTAATTTAAATCGCTGAAACCCTGCTTCTCCATTTTCACGGAAAAGTCTAAATCCATTTGTTCTTAAGTTTTGAGTATCAGGAAACCCACCATTAGCGGTATCCTCTGGTCCGGCGGTCAAAATGCCTCCTCTATCTGGACTGGCATCTAGTTTGTACCACATAGCTGCACTAAAAGCTTGGTTAGTTAAGCCTGCTGTCGGATATGTTAAATATGAATCTGCTGAACCTAAAAAGGCATTGGCACCTACTTTACCTTCACCGGAAAAACCTGTAGTTCCAACAACTGTTGCTGCAACATTATTAGATTTATTAATATTGTCATCATCAAAAGGCATGTATAAAGTTGCACCAAAGAATGGAGGTGTAACATCACCGCCAAATACTGAAGCAACCTCTTCAACAGATAATGCTTTATTAAAAAATCGTAATTCGTCTATTAAACTTCCATCAGAATCATGTCCCCAATAACCAAATGTTGGAGCACCTGAAGCAATTGAGAAACTATTACACCCTGTCCAATCTATGGGAGCGGCTAAATCTGCAGTATTCATTTCAACTCCATCAAAATAAATCTTGGTTTGTGCATCTGAAATAGTCACAGCAACATGAACCCATTCATCAGCGGTAACATTTATAACACCACCATCATTCCAGCTTTCTGCGTCACCAGTTCCTACATTCAATTTAATTCGTTGCTCTGTATCGCTACCTTCTCTAAACAGTCTAAATCCTTGATTTCTGTTTTCAGGAGTATCATTTCCAATTACCAAAATACCTGACCTGTCTGGATTGGCATTTACCTTGTACCAAAAGGTAGTACTAAATTGATTTGTTAATAGTCCTTGGGCTGGATAGGTTAGATAAGCATCTGTTGCTCCAATATATGCACCTGCTCCGTCATGAGTGTCATCTGTCTTTATTTGAGGTGAACCAACTTGGACTGCAGAAACATTACCTACTAGATTAATAAAACCATTATCAAAAGGCATGTAGAATGATTCTCCAGGAAATTGAGGTACATATGGATTGAATGCGTTGATCATAATCTGAATTTCAGATTGTGACAAGGCTTTATTGAAAATACGGAGTTCATCCATATCACTACTGTCAGATTCGTGACCCCAGTAGCTAAAAGTAGCTCCACCAGAACCTATAGTTAAAGGCCCTACGCCTGTCCAATCTATTGGGCCTCCTAAAGCACCAGTATTCATTTCATTACCGTTAAAGTATATTTTACTTTCCGTTTGTGAAATTGTAAAAGCAACATGAACCCATTCGCCAGCCGTAACATCTATAACACCACCATCATTCCAGCTTTCTGCTGCGCCAGTTCCGACATTCAATTTAATTCGTTGCTCTGTTTCATTCCCTTCTCTAAATAACCTAAATCCTTGATTTCTGTTGTCAGGAGTATCGTTTCCAATCACTAATAGACCTGCTCTGTCTGGATTGGCATTTACTTTGTACCAAAAGGCAGCACTAAATTCATCACTTAACAGTCCTTCTGAAGGAAAAGTTAAATACGCATTAGTTGTTCCTCTATATGCATTTGAACCAGTAAAACCAGCGTCTGAAAAACCAGGTGTTCCAAATTCACTTGCCAAGTCAAATCCGATCAAGTCCCTGTAATCACCATCAAAAGACATGTATAGAGCTTCTCCCTCAAATAACGCACTGTATGGAGATTCTTTACTGAATTTAGATTCAG
>Ga0105356_10007372_pt1 | contig 10119 bp, 4 predicted proteins | sample GOMGulsemesocosm_3_FD_83502 | JGI IMG/M metagenome (GOLD analysis project Ga0105356, IMG submission 83502) | Methane-oxidizing microbial communities from mesocosms in the Gulf of Mexico - GOM9D Gulf of Mexico | ecosystem: Environmental > Aquatic > Marine > Cold seeps | place: Gulf of Mexico...
ATATTAATACTTGGATGAAGTATGCTCACTCAGAGGATCTAAAACATTCAGCAGAATTATTAGAGCAGCATTGGAATGGAGAAAGTGAACAATATAACTGTGAAGCCAGAATGAAGCATAAAGAAGGCCATTGGATATGGGTACATGATTCAGGAAAAGTAGTTGAATGGCATGAAGATGGCAAGCCAAAGCGAATGATTGGCACTCATATTGATATTACGGCGAGAAAAAATAATGAAGAAATGCTTATAAAAGCTACAGAGGAGGCAAAGCAAGCTGCAATAGCCAAAAGTGAATTTTTAGCCAGTATGAGTCATGAAATTCGTACGCCAATGAACGGTGTACTTGGTATGTTAGGTTTAGTCATAGATACAGAGCTAAACAAAGAGCAACAGCATCGAGTAAATATTGCCATGGGGAGTGCAAAATCATTACTTAATTTAATCAATGATATTTTGGACTTTTCTAAAGTGGATGCTGGGAAGGTTGAGCTTGAAAATATTGACTTCAACCTCAGAGGCATGTTGGGCGAGTTATCTGAATCTATGGGTCTGCAGGCTCAAGTAAAAAATTTAGAACTTATTCTGGATGTAACCAAGATAGAGGAGTCTATGGTCAAGGGGGATCCAAATAGGCTTCGACAAATCATATCGAATATAGTTAGCAATTCAACAAAATTTACCGCAAAAGGCGAAATTAAAATTCTTGCTGAGTTAATTCATACAGATAATGATGCATGGCAATTTAATTGCCAGATCAGTGATACTGGCATTGGTATTCCTCAAGAAAAAATGCCGCTATTATTTGACTCATTTAGTCAAGTCGACTCATCAACAACAAGAAAGTTTGGTGGCACAGGACTAGGCTTAGCAATTGTTAAAAAGTTATGTAACTTAATGAATGGCGACATAAGCGTTACCAGTGAATTAGGAAAAGGCAGCTGTTTCAAATTTAATATAACCTTAGAAAAAAGTAATAAATCGCGTCAAGTGATGCCAAAGCTTGATATGAATAGTCTAACGCTACTTATTGTTGATGATAATGTTACCAACAGGGAGGTAATACGAGGACAACTTGAGCACTGGGGATCCGCTGTTGTGGAAGCTGATAGTGGTTATCAAGCATTATTGTTATGCGAGCAAGCGCATCAAGAAAATAAAAATCCCCCTTTTGATATTGCCTTTCTTGACATGCAGATGCCTAGTATGGATGGTGCGGAGTTAGGAAAAAGGCTCAAAGCGGATGAGCGTTTTAAGGACATTAAGTTAATTATGATGACCTCAATGGGGCACTTAGGTGATGCTCGCTATTTTGCTGATTTAGGTTTCGATGGCTACTTCCCTAAACCGGCCACCACGGATGATATCTTTGGCGCTTTATCTGTTGTAGGTAAGGGGGGGGGAACGCTAGAAGAGGCTGAACCACTTGTGACCAGTCATTACCTGAAAACGTTTATATCTGAAGAGAATGAAGCTGATATCAATAACTTTAAAAATTTTCATATTCTCTTAGTGGAAGATAATCGAGTTAATCAAATGGTTGCAAAGGGAACTTTAAATAAACTTAATCTGCATAATATTGATATAGCTAATAACGGTTTAGAATGTTTAGAAAAATTACAGCAAGATAATTTTGATCTCGTCTTGATGGATTGCCAAATGCCTGAAATGGATGGGTATGAAGCAACTAGAAAAATAAGAGTGGGTAATGGCGGGGAATCTCATATCGCAATTCCTATAATTGCTATGACAGCAAATGCCATGTCTGGTGATAAACAAAAGTGCTTAGACTCTGGTATGAATGATTACTTGGCAAAACCTATTGAAGCAGATTTATTAGTTACAAAATTGCAACAGTGGTTGATTGAAAAGTGAATATCTAAAGCAACCTAAATATGCTTAGATGCGATTATTAGAAATGGTTTCCCACTGTTTAGTTTTAAATAAAAGGGAAAAGAATGGGGGCTAATGGAACTTGAACCCACGCTTAACTTGGACTAACGGAATCACAATCCGGTTGTCAGAATAATATTTACTCAAATTAATGTATATCAAGTTAGTTATTTCAAATATTGCTCATGCCATTGCTCGGATTTAAACGCAATTAATTGGTTTTACAAATTTACAGAAAACTCCTAGAGAGTTAACTTCCTTTTAAAGAAGTTAATCGTTACTGTATTCGCTTTTGTTTCGCCATACCAGAGTTCTTTGAATTGACCATTAATCATTTGCTTTAACGGCAGAAAGAGAATCATTTTTAAAGTATGTTAAGCCATAACAGTATGTTATTTATTAGTTAAAAAGGACTATACTCAAATGTGATGCCGAACGTTTTGGTCATACCACTGTAGGCGGCTACCATTTCATTATTTTTAACAACACTAGAGACAAAGTATTCATCATTAAGATTTTTCACCCATAGATAAGCTCTCCATTGATCACTGATGTTTTCAATACCTATTCTGGCGTTGATAATATTATAGTCGTCTTGGGTAAAACGATTATCGTAAGTGTAGGCTTGTGGTGGAATATTTACTTCAACAGGACTGCCAATAAAGTCCGCGACTTGCGTAGTCATGGTTACATTGGCTTTAAAGTCGGTATTGTATGCGCTGACATAAGCGATATCCAATGCAACAAATGCGCGCATCGAGTCATTAACATTCCATTCATATTTCGCTAAGAAATTTGATTGTAATTCAGAGGTAAATGGTAAAGGAGAGCCAGAGAAGTCAACCGATTGTCCTAGCTGATTAAATCCATTACCCTTGCTGATTTCACTATCTAATAATCCTATTGCGGCCATTATCGTCAGGCCTTCTGTAGGCAGCCACTGTAAATCTAATTCAATTCCTTTGACGAACGATTCATCCATATTACCCAAGGTAAATGCGGTTTTAAATACAGGAATGGTTTTCTTAGTTAATAATTGTTTGTCTTTATAATCATAATAAAAAGCACTCATGTTGAACTGGGCTTTACCCTGATTTAACAATGATTTCATGCCTATCTCATAGGCATCTAATTGTTCTTGCACCACCGGATCTAGTTGATTACTGACGATTGCTGCAAGCGATGGGTAGCTACCGGCTTTAAATCCTCTGCTATATGAGGCATATACTGAACTGTGTTGTGTTAGTTGGTAATTGGCAGCTAAACGCCAAGATAAGGAGTTTTCAGCGAGGGTATCGACAATTCGGCCTGTCTTTTGACTATCCATGGCAAAATCAATAACAGTGACACAGCCATCAATTGGTGTGTTGGAGTCTTCGCCAGCAAAGAAAAATTGATTGAACAATGCAACGCCAGGTCCTCCAATGTCTTCGGTACAGCCAGCATAGTCAGCTGTATCATCGGTATATCTGAGCCCAGTGGTTAAAGTTAACTGATCAGAAATATTCCAGTCAGCATTGGCAAATATTCCATAAGATATTGTTTTTTGTTTGATAGCATTACGAAGTTTATTAAAGCCAAAGCCAGAAGTCGGTAAGATGTTGACATTGGTCGCCAATCCCCAATCTTGAGTCGTTCGATAATCAACATTACTTTGACTGTAATAAAGTCCAGCTAGCCAAATTACATCATTTAGGGGCTGGGTAATTCTAAGCTCTTGTGAAATCGAATCGATCGATCCATGTTGAAAGACATAATCAGAAGGAACATACTCATTATCTGCTATGGTGAAATAATCACCATGTAAATGCCCCTCATAAAAGTTTGCTAAAGATCCACCAAGTAATGTATCTAAAGGACCTCCAGTTAGATTTCTTATATATCCCGCCGTTACACCTGCCGTACCTCCACGTTCATATTCAGAGCCATTATCTTTAAATTCAGTGTATCCAGTTAAAGCAGTTAATGTCATATTATTCGACAGTTCATGGGTCAGGTTTAACGAAATAGACGTCGTTTGGTGAGCTAGAGCCGGATTTCTGTCTGCCGTCCAGTCGGCCGCGCTAATATCATCACCATTTCCTGGAAATAAATGTGGGTTTGCATTTACGTCAAGAATAGGTACGAAAATAGGGTATGAAGCATTGACTGGACCACCTGCTCTTGCAGCTAAATACTCTATGGCTTGAGGGGCTAAGCTATCGGATTGGTCTTTCGAGTAACTTAAACGAATCAAGGCATTAGTCTTATCGCTTACGTTAGCATCAAAACTTAATCTTGCGGAAATTTTATCCTGCTTTCCTAGGGTATCGTCACGAGAGATACTGTGCTGCCACCCTTCACCTGAGTCTGTGAGTTTGAATGCCAATCGAGATCTAATATTTTCTGATAGAGAACCGGTAAGGTAAGCTTCCCCACTGAAGGTTTCAAAACTTGCTATCGTTGCTTTGAAGCCTGCTTCAAATTCTTCTCTGGGTTTGGCGGCAATATAATTTATTGCTCCGGCTGTAGCGTTGCTTCCATACAAGGTCCCTTGAGGCCCTTTTAATATTTCAACTCGTTCAATGTCGATATTTGCACCTTTGGTCATTATTGGAAATGGGATTGAAACTTCATCGATATAGATACCTACTGTGGCTGTGGCTTGCGCACTTGACTCATTAAAGCCAACACCACGTAAAGTATAAACAGGAGGGCCAAATGCGGTATTGCTATAGTTAAATCCCGGTATCACAATGGCAAGATCTGTGGTGTCTTCAATACCCATTTCACTTAATTGATCAGCATTTAAAGCGGTGATTGCCATGGGGATTTCATTAATAGATTGAGTACGTTTTTGTGCTGTTACTTCGATGATTTCAATCTTACTTTGATCCGTCTGAACGTCTGCACATAAAGGTATACAACTAAAAGTCGTTATTAGAAATATGGCTAACTTAATTTGGGGATAAATATTACTCATCATATTTTCTCAAAAGGTTGTAACTAGTAAGGATAACCAGCGTATATAATTAAGAAAAACTCGTATTAAAAATATAGTTAGGGCTTGTAGATAAATCAACTTATGCAATAAATGTTTGCATTAAATATAGTGGAGTATTCAGTATTTTGTTGCTGGTGAAATGTCTACTTGCTTCACGTCCTTTGGAAAGTTAATCACAATTTTAACTCCGTATTGATATGATTCGTCCCAGAGAATGGAACCTCTTAATTTTTGGGTTATGTGATTATAAATGATTGGCAGGCCAAGCCCTGTGCAGTCTGTTCCTCTTTTAGTCGTATAAAATGGTTCAAATATTTTTTCATAATCACTTACGGGAATACCGCAGCCATTGTCTGTATAGGTTAGGCATACCTTTTCTCTTATTTCACTCACGACAATTTGTACGTGAGGGTCTTCTGTTGATGAAAAACCGTGAATGTAAGAGTTCATAATCAAGTGTTTTAATACTTCTATAAGTGAAGATTTGTAAGTAGACACGTCAATATTATTTTCTATGACTGTTGTTATTTTAATTGAACGTTCGGAGAAAATAGTTTTATGAGACTCTATTAATTGATCAATGAGAGAGTTAATTGAAAACGTTTGCACAACATCGGTTTTTTCATGCAAAGAAAGGGACTTAAAATTATCTATAAGTCTAACCGTTTTTTGAATGTTGATTTTTAATAGAGCCAAACCCTCTTGGTAGGAATTATCTAGTCGGAGCATTTCTTTTCGCGACAGGCTTTGTGTATTTATCAGTTCGAACAAGTGTTCAATTTTATTTTCTATATGGCTTATTGACGTGGTGACCACACCTAAAGGGGTATTTAGTTCATGAGCAACACCTGAAACTAATCCAACAAGTGAGGCCATTTTTTCTACTTCGATTAATTGCGATTGAGTATTTTTAAGTGTTTCAAGCGTGCTAGATAGTTCATTGGTACGTTCTTGAACTCTCGATTCCAATTGTTCATTGAGCTGGCTTAACTGTAGCTGAGTCGTGTTAATTTTATCTTCATAATTTGTGAAACGTCGGGCCAAATATTTCGTCAATAACAATGATAAACCAATAAGAAATAGTGTAACAAATAGACTTAAGCCTAAAAGGTGGATGAATTGGTTTTTATTTTGTTGCGCGATAGTTTGTTCACGCTTGGCAAGGTAAGTATCAGTTTCACTTTTATAAAATCCGGTCCCTATGATCCAATTCCACTGGGGGAAAGCGCTTATAAAGCTGAGTTTTTGAGCAGACTTTCCTGTACTTGGCATTACTGGACTAAGGTAATTCAAATATCCGCCTCCTTGCTTTGCTAATTCAATAACTTGTTTGCCTGACGAGACGACATTTTTATCGCTATTGTCATGTAAATTAGTCCCTTCATAGTTTTTTCGATAATGAGAAATAACTTTACCTTGAAAATCTAATATAAAGATATAGCCATTCAAGCCAAATTTAATATTTGAAATCCGCTGCACCATGCGTTGTTTAATGTCGTTTTCAACATCTATCAGGTACTCTCCTGTCCCTATGAACCAGTCATAGGGGGCAAAATATTTGCCAAAGCCAATCTTCTCAAACTCTTGCTCTTTATTGTCAGGTTTGACAAACCACCAGTGATAAAAGGATTCGCCATGTTGTTTTACTAATTGGCCTAAATCACTAACAATGTAATTTCCTCTAACATCTTGAAAGTTTGCTTTTGATGTTCCCTCCATCTGGGGAATAACTGGATGCATAATACTTAATCCATTTGTTTTGTATATGAAGAAGTAACCTCGTCCTTCATTAAAACGAACGGTCCTTAAGGCGTCAGTAATTAACTTGGTTACCTCAATTTCTGGTTTGTGTTTATTGTTCTCGTAGATATTAGTTGCAATGCTATGGGCTTGATAAATCTGCTCTTTGATATTGTTTTTTAAAATTGTTTCTGTGCTATTTCGTTCAAAAGTAATTTGTTGTACGAGTTGCTCAACCTGTGCTTTGATCAGCTCTTTTTCTGAGGCAATAAAATCTTGTTTTAGGCTCTGGATATCACTGTCAAGTTGCGCCTTATTATGATTGATAACGATAAAAATTGTTAAGCAGGCGAATGCAGTAACTATAATGGGGGGGATAATTTTGATTAGCCGAAGTAGCTTTTCATCATGGATTATTTGCATGGTTCTAATCACATTTAATCATAAAATAATAGGTAGTTCCTGTATGCCATATGGCTTATAAACAAAACGTTATCAATATATTGAAGGTGTATTGCTGGCTTTTACTAATTTGTCACCAATATTTAGCTCTCTTTAATAGTATATACCTAATATTAAATGTTGGTATTAAACAGCATTCGTTTCATACTTTTTTCTGAATACGATACGACTCATGCATTTAGCCAAATAGCTAATGTTCTGTGTTGTCCCTCTGTTGTACTTCTGAAACTTCTCCGATAAGCCTTTGTTGTTATTGTTTTATCGCCTAGAGTGAGACTATGTGGTTTTGAGATAGTTGTTTGGAGACGGTTCTTTTAAAAGGGGGGGTAATCATTGCGAAAGATCAGAGGCTGTTGCTTCTGGTCTATTTTTGTAAAACTGACTAGCATCAGGCCGTAAATTTCAAAGGTGAACAATATGAATTACTTAAACCTGATGGTGACATTATAAACGTTGGTTTGGACATACGCGTAGAGTGTACGATTAGCTTTGCTTCATGTACTGACAGAATATGCATAGGGGCGGTTTATAGTGTAATGCTTTTATTTGAAATATTTAGTGTAAAAAGCTTTATTAAAAAGGAAAGGTAGCTTAATGCCCGTATGACTATTGAACTGATGGATAGCCTATAAACTTTTAGAAGAAAGAAAATAATGAGGTGGCTAATCGGACTTGAACTCCACGCTTAGCTTGAACTAACGAAATCACAATCAAGTTGGCTGTATAGGGTTAGATTGGGTTAATATGTATCGAGCTAGAAATTACGAGTGTTGCTAATGTTATGATTTGGATTTAAGTGTAATTTATTCGCTTATACATGACACAGAATAGTACCAGAGCGTTTATTCTGAAAACTATTAGAAATGCTTTGGTTATCTCATACGTGGATGAAAGAAATTTATGAAGCAATACCCCTTTATATTATTGATGTTTTTTACTTATTTTTAATAGTTCGTCGCTTACTCTTTGGGATGTTGGGTTCTTAGTTAACTCTGATTTGTATAGACGCATTGCTTTTTCAGTTGCGCCATTATTTGAATAAAATTTCCCGATTTTCATTATAAAACCAGTAGAGTAATTATTACTTTCAATAAAACCGTCAAATTGTGAAATTAGCTTACTGAAGAAGCTAAAATTATCTTCATTTATCGCTTGATTAAGTAAGTAGTGCTTTGTTTCCGAGTGAATATTTGTACTAATTTGATAATGTTCCCCTCTTTTTTTATAGTGCTCTGTTAACGCCTTTATACCACCAAAACTTTTAAATTCTTTGATTGAATAAAACCTAATTGGCGCATAGTCATTAAAATAATTGGTAAGGCCTTTATTTATCGTATTAAGTGGGGTGGTATAATGATTATCACTGGATGATAAGTAAAACTCCCACTCGTCATCTTCTTTGCTTGTGTTGGAAAATACTTTAGAGAGTTTTTTGTGAGACTCTAGTGACCAAGTTTCAACACTTCCTAGCGTATAATAAAAAAAATTCGGCATTGTTATTTTACTTTTTAATATTTTCTCAACATTATCAATACGCTTTTGAGTAAAGTGAGTTGAACTTGCTAAAAAATAAGCATCGATCAGCTCAGGCTGTTTTGCAAATAAATCTAGCGCAAAGCCTCCGGCCATCTCCCAACCAAAATACATTCTTTTATTATTTGTTCGATAATTCTTTTCAACATAGTCAACTATCTGGTGCTGAAATATGTCTATATATTCATTTGACTGACGTCCTAGCAGTTCTCTGCGTTTATTTTTATCAATATTGATCCCAATAACAATAAAGTTAGGGGATTCAACTTTCCAAGTCAGTGTTTTTTGATAAGCAATAGAGTGGAGAAAATATCTGTCTCCATCTAAAACATACATCACAGGGAATTTTTCCTTACTCGATTCATAATTATCAGGCAGATAAATGGATATAGACTGATGATTTTCCAGCTCTAAGGAATGGATAGTGCCGATACTTGGAACACTTCTTTTATCCGTTAATTCAGTTGCTAATAAATTAAATGATAAAAATATTGCGATTATCATAATGGCTTTTTTCATAAAAATTCCTTTGGGTCTATGTGACTCAATTAATACGCTTTATTTGTTTATTTGTTTATTTGTTTATTTATTTATTTTATTTTTCACGTTTTTTAATGCTAATTTAAATTCAGGTAATCGTTCGCTTTTTTGCTCTGTAGCTAATATCACTAGCTGTTGATACTTTTCTGCGGATTCTTTATATTTTGCTAATTTATCCAGAGCTTGTGCCCAAGTTGATAAAGCGGCTAAAGATTTTGGTTGATATAAACTCCAACGCTGAGCCACAGAAGTAGCTTCACTAACTCGTTCATCTCGTATTAACTTCCCTGAAATCCATCGTAAATTATTCACGTTATTCCAACGGTCGGCATTAGGTAAAACTTCATATCCATATTTGGTTGATAATGACTGGTAAAAAGCATCAATATTGGTCATTGCATCACCCGGTTGCTTGATTAATTCGCGATATTTAGGCGCCCATAACTTTTGTGGGAAGATATTTTCAAATGCCGACATCATAGCTTTAAGAAATGCCGCGTAGTGGTTTTCGTTAGGGATAGTTTCAATGTCGAAGGTAAAGTCTTTGCCCTTAAAAACAGATAATTTTTCCGCTAATTTTTCCAAGTTCTTTATGTATTTTGAGTCTCCCTCTAAATCAGAGTCGGCTTGAGCTAGATATAAGTATTCCCTTTTCCCTGTTCCTTTGCTCAGACTTTCAGCCATTTCGTCTATAAAGGAATGTCCTTTTTTCAAGCCCATGCCTATCATGTCTTGGCTGGCCAAGAATAAATAATTAGTGAATGTTTTTGGGTGTTGTACAAACGAACTTAAAGGAAAGAGTGAACTGCCCGAAACGCCAATAATGGTCCGGAAGTCATTGGCGCGATATTTATCCTTTAAGAAAGGAAACAACTCTTCTTTAAGGTGACGTATATATAATTCTGGTTGCCCATATTGTTCAAATTTATCCCTATTCATGTTGACCCACATATCATTAATGAATATTTC
>Ga0105356_10007373_pt1 | contig 10118 bp, 9 predicted proteins | sample GOMGulsemesocosm_3_FD_83502 | JGI IMG/M metagenome (GOLD analysis project Ga0105356, IMG submission 83502) | Methane-oxidizing microbial communities from mesocosms in the Gulf of Mexico - GOM9D Gulf of Mexico | ecosystem: Environmental > Aquatic > Marine > Cold seeps | place: Gulf of Mexico...
AAGAAACGCGTTGCGGATCTCAGCTGTAGACATTGTCATGGAATCGTCCTGGGTGCTTTAATTATGAGCGATTGTTTAAATTAAATAATGAAAACGGATCTGTTAATGAGGTGATTATACCCAAACCGCGTCAAAATGCTAACTCAGAGAAGCCCTTGAGTCATGATTTTGTGTGTGTTAATCGACGGAGTCAGCTTAGATTTAGACTAGATTTACAGGCTAAAAAAAAACACCGAACATAAATGCTCGGTGTTTTTGTAAAATAATTCAACTTTCAGTAACTCATCTCACTGATAGTTATCAAATTGCTTCTTCGTTTTCTTCACCAGTACGAATACGGATCACACGTTCTACAGCAGTAACGAAGATCTTACCGTCACCGATTTTACCTGTATGCGCAGTTTCAACAATAGAGTCGATACATGCATCAACGTCATCGTCTTGCACAATCAGATCGAGTTTTACTTTAGGTAGAAAATCAACCATGTATTCAGCACCACGATAAAGCTCTGTATGCCCTTTTTGACGGCCAAAGCCTTTCACTTCAGATACGGTCATACCTGTAATGCCAATTTCAGCAAGAGCTTCACGCACATCGTCAAGTTTAAACGGTTTAATAATCGCTTCAATTTTTTTCATGTTCAGTCCCTGTTAGCCCCTAAATATAACTATTAGCATACCGAAGCAAACTCAAATTGCCAATCAGACAAGTAATTAAATCGATGAAATCGCTAAATTTGTTTTTTATAGAAAATCACCAGCAATCTGTTGTTACTGCATTTGCGCTATTCATCGACGCAGTTGAACCAAAATTATCAATAGTAAAAGAGGCGCAATTTGTATCACTAGCCTGCGTACTGCCTGCTTCGGCAGTCGCAATTATCGTGTAATTATTTACAGTGCTGCTCGCGCTAAATGAAAAACTGTAATAATCACTGTCATCATCCCAGCCAGATAATGTATTCGCCGCACCAATGGTTAATGAGGTTGCATACTGTCTATTATCTAAATAGAACTGCTCTTGTAATAACTGCGCTTTAAACAATGCCGTTTTTGCATCATTACGATTGTTATTCATAATATAAGCACTGTAAGAAGGATAACCAATACCCGCTAAAATGCCGACAATCGCGACGACGATCATCAATTCAACCAGGGTAAAACCTGTTTGTTTGTTTTCCATTATTGCGCCGCCTCATTGAAGTAGCGGTAGGTTGCATGCGGTACTAACAATACTTCTGTATCAATAGTGCCTTTACTAACGTCAACACCATCGACAGTTTTACTGTCCCCTTTACCCGCACCGAGTAAACGCAATACAGATGCACCATTAGTCGACGCAGCATGAACCGCAAGATCTTTAGCGATCACATTTTGTAATTTTTGATGATATTTTGTTGTGCCAACATTCAAGTTGAGTTGATAGTAATTACTATAACCAGACAGGTTCGCAACACATTGTCCATTCTCTATAACATAATCACTAGCAAAAGGAGTATAAGTATTAAAATGTACAACACCGTTAATAACAACAGCCGCACCAAGGGATTTCTCACCACCTTTATCCAAACTACTCCCTGTATCCAATTGATTTAATTTATAATGCCAGCCTGATAATGCAGTGCCTTCTGCAACATCCGTAATACTTTCATTACCAGAGTTGCTGCTATAACTAATCAAAGATAAATTATTGCGTCTTATTACTGGAGGTTCAGACTTTTTACCGATCCCTTCACCCCATACTGTAGGGTATATATCTGTATCTTTAATATTAAAAAAATAATTACGCACGGTAATATTAGAATTCGGGCTGGTAATATCTCCACTACCTAACAGCAAGCCATCATAGGAAGTACCATTTATATCTCTTGCTCTTACAATTGATGGCGGGTTGAAAAAACGCAGGTCGCTATCCCCCGAACCACCAAGACTAGCCAATTTAATCAAGGTATTTGTACCCTTGGTAAATTTACCAGCCTCAGCATCAAAGGCTTTCGTCATATCAATACGATAAATATTACCCGCGGTATCAGGCGCATAAATTCGGTCAGCATAATTATCACCATCACTATCCATGACAGCAACCCGACTGGCAATACTATCGCTAAACCCATCAAACGACTCTACAACAGCACCGCTAATTGCATCGACTATATACACAGTTCGGCCGGTTGTATCAGTACACGTGTTACTACTATCTGAAATGCTACTATTGGAGCCGCAAGTATCTTTGTTAGTATCATAGCCGCCACCAAAAATTAATACAGGTCTATCATTTTGATTCGAATCCTCTCTCAGAACTTTACTCACAATAGGCGTCGACCAAGTTTGAGCCAATTCTGGATATACTTTTGATATTGATGCGGGGTCATTTTCCATCACCCAATTTAATTCTGGGATGGTCGTATTTACCTGGCTACTATCAAGATTAACATTCAAAGAAAAGTACTTTTCCCCTCCTCGTCGCAAGCCAAAGGTAATTATATGTTTAAGATTCTCTGGACTTTCATCATTTTCATAATAATGAGCATCAACCGCGGTACCATCAATTCCGTAAATGCGATTTTCAGCTCTTGTGATCTGCAGGTTTAGCATAAGTGCCATGGCGAGATTTTCTTTCGGTATAAATGCCCATTCTTCTTCAACACTACGACCGTTATCTTTAAACGCATGGAAAAAACCGGCATTCGTACCAATAAATATCCGAGCTTTAGATAGTACAGTTTTACCATCAGAACCTTCAATACCAACAGAATCTGGATACTCAACAATTAATGGCTCTGCATGCATAGGATCGCCAAAGATATCATCACGGTATTCACCCGCTTCATTCTTACCTTGTAACCAACTAATTGCAGTATCTAAAGAGGCTTCAGAGACACCTAGAGCACTCGCTAAATCCGCATCACTCCCCACAGATAAAGCTGTTTTTAAATTATCTTTACTCAAGGTTAATAACGCACTATTGTCAGCATTAGTAATATAAATATTACGTGTTTCCGTTGATTCAAGGGTGCTAAATGCTTCCACAACACCACCTTTATCAATATCATTGAGGCCTTTCTCTGAGCTCCATGCTGAATATAAGTTATCATTAAAGAAACTAGCATCACTATCAGCTAAGGCTGGCAATATATCTGAATAAGTTGATGTAGCATCGCTTGCGGATTGCGTCCATGCACTCAACGTACCGTCATCAATAACTCTAAATTTACGCAAGTTACCTTTCCAACGACTAGTTTGACTCGGTTTAAACATAGAATAATAAACAAATTCATTACTCTTAGTTGAATTGCTACTATTGATAGAAGTACCAACCGCGGCTGTAACACCTTGCTGCCTAGTTATAATATCAGCAAAAACCATTTCTAACTTTTGACGTAATTCATTAGCATCAAGTGCGTTATAAAATTCACCGTCTCCGTATTCAGCCGTTTTCTCTAACAAATTACGACGTTTATCATCCAGTTCCCCAATACCGACAGTGTAAGTAACAATTCGCTCCTTTACGTCCTTCGTCGTAGGGTTCATATCATTATTTGCTAACCAACCCGATAGTACAGGGAGTAAATTTTTATCACAGGTCGTATCCGCATCATTAACTTGTACCGCTTTATCTGCAATATCCTTTGCGGTCATTCCTGGTAATTGTTCAATCAATTTATTGGCTTTACTATCATGGTCAAATGCATCAATACGAATTAAATCACCGAAAATACCACCACATTTCACAATATCGGCAGGTCGTGGACTAACATCGTGATGTCCGGTTGTCACCATAATTATGTACGCTTCTGTTTGACAGCTATTAACCCAGTCCATAGGGCTAACATAATTATCTCCAGCTTCTATACTTGTATCACGCTGAGGGTTTTCTCCAATAAGTACATCATCGCCAAAATAAACACCTTTGCCATAAAGATAGCGATAACCTTCAAACAAACTTTCACATAACGCAGATTTTGACATACTAGTCGTAAAGATGTCTTGAACCCTACTTTTTAACAGACTTCTCTTATCGTTATAATCATTAGTCCCAGAATCGTAATCATCAGGGTCATAAGAACTGATCTTAGAAATTATTCGGCCACCATTATTATCTAAAATATCAAGTTTAGTGATAGCGTTATTGGGATTAAAAATTTCGAGGCCTGTATTAATTTCTTTTGTATCTAGCATAATATCTAGAACTACTTTCTTAGCTATCTGTAAGTTAGATAACTGAATAGTCGTTCCGCTACTCGGTTTTAATGCAGCCCATTTAACTAAGTTATCTGAATATAAGTACGCTTTGTTGCTACTATTACCATTAAACCGCCCCTGTTCCGAATCTTCATAAGCGTTCCAATAATACTCAGGACCGTTCGATGGGAAACCTTTTCTATCTGGATTTTCAACATACCCATCAGCTGAACCATCATCTGATTCACCATCGTCATTAATATCTTCAGGACTAAGCACACCACTATGTTCGTACCCGGGGTTTCGGTCTTCACCCGTCGCTATATCTTGGTCACAATCAACAAATTTTCGCCCAATACTGCTTTTACTACCAATAGTACGCCACTCATATGGAATCCCAACAACACCATCACCTAATTTTAAAGGTCCTGGTAACCACTGAGCAACATAATCTTGATAAGCTCCAAGATCCCCCTGAAAGTCGGCGACGGCTACGTAGCAATTCATTTTAGAAAAATCGAGTTTATCGTTACTATTTCGTGCAGGGATCGTGGTAACAAAGGTTTCGTATTTTGCTTGCTCTGCAGTCGTTAATGCAGCGCCGCCAGTATAAGTATCGACAGCTTTTTCAGCTATAGCTCGTAATTCACTATGGTCAAGACTTTGAGCTGTAGCGCTGTTATTAAAATAAAATTGCTCGCCGCCATAGAACCAACGATAAACAATATCTTGAATATTTGTGTCAGGTGTCGGTGGATACGCAATATGCGGATCATAATACTCAGGATAAGGATAATCTGCCTGTTCACGCATATGCTTTGAGGTATCTAAAATAATCAACACTTGTGGCTTGCCATTTAAACTAACAGAATAAATTTCACCTTCATCAGCTCTAGCATGCAGCGCTATTAGTCCAGTTAGAATAATGCTGGTTTGCTTTAAAATCCTTTTCATTGCCTATCCCTATTAATTTTGCGCTGCCAAAAATGGCTGTTCTACGCCAGCGGTCATTGCCTGACCTTTAACTCGCGGACCATCGTTTTGTGTAAAATCCATTTTCACATAACGACAGTTAATTAAATTTACACTCGAAGCATTTACACTTCGCTTGCAGTGCCCTTCTCCACGCTGCTCTAGAGCTACGGCAACATGCGGGTAATAGCTTGAACTTAAAGCGGAACTCGTTCCCTCACTCCACTCCATAATGTCGTTCATTAAATTAGGGTTGCTAATTACTTCGCTAAAGCCACCTAACAACTCTTGCTCATAGGTTAACTTTTCTTGTGTCAAGCCAATCGCATTTTGCCCTAACCGCGTTTGAGTTATCACTGCAGCAGCTAATGAAGTAACGACGACCAATATAATGATCACGATAAATAAGGTAACGCCTTGTTGATATTTCATTGTGTCACCGCCATCATGTTATTTTTAATTACGACCGTTGTTGATAATAAAAAACGACGATAATTATCATTATTCGGTGGGCTAAAAGGTTCAAACTTGTCGTTAAACGTCTCGTCATTATTTAATGTTAAATCTCTATTTTTAGCACGTGCTAATACATAAATACGCGCAGATACGATTTGGCTATTACTCCACATATCAGTAGTAACATTATTGCTCTCGTAGTAATGATTAGCGCGACCATCGCCAGAGGTATCTACGCCAAAATCAATCCGAAGTTTTTCGATATTACTAACCACTAAATCGCTCTTAAATCCACCATTAATAAGACTAAAACGGTTTAATCGGGTACCTTCTGTAGCATGGTTTTGTACAACGTAGGTATTGTGTATATAAGGATATATTTCAGCGTTAGCTATATTCGGGGCTACACCTGTAAATAGCTGCGCTTGCATCGGTGAAATCGCAACATAATAACTATTAGCATTAAGAACCGGATTAATAACTCCCCGAATACGTGCTATCGACAATACGTCACTGTTTTCTACAGCGCTATAGCCAACTTGATTACAACTAGCAGTATCAACCCCATTTGACTTAAGAATCCAATTCGCGAATTTAGGTACGTGATAGTTTTCGGTAGTCGTTCTTGGGGGAGTATCAGGAATAACTGTAGGTACTATATTACAATCTCCAGCAGCTATAGCTGGAGACTGAATATCAGTCAGTCCACCACCAGAAAATTCAGCAAAGCTACCGATACCTCGTACATCTTCAACTAATATTTGCAACGCTAACTGCGCCTGTTGCTGTAGATTGGAAACGGTTGAAGAGCGGTTAGCCGACACTTTAGTATCCACAAACATCGTGGTGATAGACACCATGAGCACCAAACCAATCACCAGTGCAATCATCAGTTCAACTAAGTTAAAACCCGCTTGCTTAACTGTCATATCGCCTCCTTGATGAAGCTAGTTAACATAACTTGTCGACGGTTCGTCACTGGGGTTCCACAGTTTTCACTCGGCTCTTCAGCGTCTGTGCCTTGAACTTGCCAGCTAACAGCAACCGTCACAGTGGTTCCAATATTACGGCATAAATTCATATTACTGCGCGAAGCAGAACTTACCGCATTAGAAAGAATATCGTAGATCATATCGTCTTGGGTAGGTGACGTACTTGAGGTGGCGTTGAGCCAAGCGGTATCCGCCCGCAATTCTTGTAACGCAGTGCGCGCAAGAAAAGAAGCTTCAATTTGCTTATCTGTATTTGCTAATGATTTCTTCGCAATCCCTTGCAATGCCACTATGCCTAACAGGCCAACGGCAAGGATGAATGATGTGATCATCACTTCAATGAGACTGAATCCAGATTCCTTTCTAGATCGCATATTTAACTCACTTAAATAACTTGTACACACATGTTACACAAATGTTTATTTTATGTAAACAGCATGCGTTTTTATTCTGTGAACACAACCTTAAATCAGGCAAAGCATTAAGATGTAAGTCATAATATAATGAGAGTAAACAAGGGGCCTAGCGGCTTTATTACAAATAGAGGGAAGTAAGGGGGGGGGGATTAACACAGCCCATCTAATCAATGACTAAACGAGCTGTTTTAATGATAAGACTTAGTTTACTTGCTTAATACGCAGTTCAGCAGGTACTTCAAATATCGTATTTTCTAGACGGCCTTCAACTTCGGTCACCAGTTTACCACCATACTCTTGTAACTTTTCAACGACTTGATCGATTAAGATCTTAGGTGCAGATGCCCCGGCAGTAACACCGACTTTTAATTTACCTTCCAGTAATGCAGGTTCAATATCACCGGCATTATCAATCAGGTAAGATGGTACACCAAGGTTTTCAGACTTTTCACGTAAACGGTTCGAGTTCGATGAGTTCTTCGAACCAACCACAAACATAATATCAACCATGCCTGCTAGTTTAGATACCGCATCCTGACGGTTCTGCGTTGCATAACAAATATCATCTTTACGTGGTCCCTTGATCTCAGGGAAACGTTCTCGTAATGCGTCAATGATGCCAGAGCAATCATCAACGGATAGTGTCGTCTGTGAGCTGAAAGTAAGATTCGTCACATCTTTTACTGTTAATGTCGCAACATCAGCAATCGACTCAACCAGATACATACCGCCATCAGCATTATCATACTGACCCATAGTACCTTCAACTTCAGGGTGACCCTTATGACCAATCAATACACATTCAATACCACGGCGACTCGCACGTGTTACTTCCATGTGTACTTTGGTCACTAGCGGGCAAGTTGCATCAAATACTTTTAAGTCTCGACGCTTAGCTTCAGCTTGTACCGCTTTAGATACACCGTGTGCACTAAAAATAACAACCCGACCATCTGGCACTTCATCAAGTTCTTCGACAAAAATAGCACCGTTCTCTTTTAAGCCATCCACCACATAGCGATTATGCACTACTTCGTGACGTACATAAACAGGGGTTTCAAACAGCTCTAGCGCACGTTCAACAATGCTAATAGCACGGTCAACACCAGCACAAAAGCCACGAGGATTAGCGAGTAAAATTTCCATCATAAACCTTATTTATTCTGCATTAATTTCTAAAATTTCGACTTCAAACGTTACTACTTGTCCAGCTAACGGATGATTAAAGTCGACAGTTACCGAGTCACCAATCACTTCACGGATCATACCCGGTAATTCAGCACCATCAGGCTGAGTAAAACCGACGATTAAGCCAACTTCCGCTTTCACTTCAGTAAACTTAGCACGATCTAAGTAGTAAATATTATCTGGATTAGGTTGCCCGAATGCGTCTTCTGGTTGCAGTTCAAACTTGTTCTTATCACCAATAGTTAGCCCTAATAAGCAACGCTCAAAGTTTGGCGTTAAGCTGCCATCACCAATCACTAACTTAGCAGGTTTACCTTGTAACTCAGTGCTATCTGCAACAGAGCCATCCGCTAAAGTAATAGTGAAATGCATAAGTACTTGGCTGTCGTCGCCAATTGTTGCTACGTTAACTGTCATTTGATGATTCCTTGTCATTCTTACTTTCCATAATGGCTTCCAGGATTAACATCGCGGCACCAATACAGATCCAAGTGTCTGCTAAATTAAAGATTGGGAAATGGCTCTTGTCCCAATACACATGTAAAAAATCGATTACATAACCATGAATAATACGATCATATAAATTACCTAACGCACCACCTAAAATAAGCGCGTAAGCAATGTTACTCCAATATTTATTGGCTGCTTGTTGTTTGAGCCAGTAAATTAATAGGCCTGAAACAGAGACCGCTATAACGCCAAAGAACCAACGCTGCCAACCACCGGCATCAGCGAGCATACTAAATGCAGCACCATAATTACGTGCATAGGTGAAGTTGAACACAGGCAATACATTGACCGATTCACCGAGTTGGAAATGACTGACAACAAAAGACTTGGTGCCCAAATCAATAATAAATGCAATAACGGCTAACCACAGCCAGATTAGTCCCGTTCTCTTTGTTGTACCTACAGTCATTATAATCCTCTGGTTCGTCAACATGATGACGAGAAATAGCATGCAATAGCTAAATTGTTATCATTAGCAATTCAGCATTTTGAAATAGATTACTAGCAATCATATCATTTTATATCGTGGGTTAAGCATTAATCCATAAAAAAATGCCTACTGTATTTGTCCTGGTTAAGCTAACCAGTACACAGTAGGCATTCTATGTGAAAGATAATAACAACTTAATTGCTATTACCCTTCTTTACTCGCATTATACTTACACTTGCAATAAGCGTAATTAATACATTAGCGATTAAGCAAATTGACGTTGTTCGCCTTCGCCATCGATGTTGTCTTCACAACGAGCACACAGTGTTGGATGTACTTCAGACTGACCAACAGTCTCGTTATGGTGCCAGCAACGTTCACACTTCTCAGCGTCACTCTTCGCCACGCTAATCCATAAACCGTCGATTGCACTTGCTTCAACGCCTTCTGGCGCGTCAGTCACTGCAACAACGGTTGTGTTTGACGTGAGTAGTAAGAAACGTAACTCGTTACCTAACTTATCAAGGTCAGCAGCAAGTTCAGCATTTGCATATAACGTTACGTCAGCTTGTAGAGAACCACCAACAACCGCGTTGTTACGCGCTACTTCAACAGTCTTGTTCACTTCACTACGAACAGCTTGTAGCTTGCTCCAGTACGCATTGTTTAACGCAGCATCATCAGCAAGTGGTGCTAGACCTGTGTACCATTCTTCAGTAAACACATATTCAGCACGTTCACCTGGCATTGCGTTCCAGATTTCAAACGCTGTAAAGCTCAAGATTGGTGCAGTCCAACGAACCATTGCTTCTAAGATATGGAACATCGCAGTTTGACAGCTACGACGTGCAATACCGTCTGATTTTGCAGTGTACTGACGATCTTTAATGATATCTAAGTAGAAGCTACCTAATTCAATTGAACAGAATGTCATTAGCTTTTGCGTTACATTCTGCATTTGGTAGTTTTCAT
>Ga0105356_10007376_pt1 | contig 10118 bp, 4 predicted proteins | sample GOMGulsemesocosm_3_FD_83502 | JGI IMG/M metagenome (GOLD analysis project Ga0105356, IMG submission 83502) | Methane-oxidizing microbial communities from mesocosms in the Gulf of Mexico - GOM9D Gulf of Mexico | ecosystem: Environmental > Aquatic > Marine > Cold seeps | place: Gulf of Mexico...
GTGCTCACTAAATTTTAGTAAACCAGGTAAAAAACATGAAACATAATAATATAACAAAAATCGCTGGTAGCATCCGAACAGTATTAGGTGGCTCAGCCATCGCCATGATGCTAGTTAATTCTGCTTTTGCGGCAGATGAAAAATCAACCATGATTGATGATCGCCAAGTCATGCAACAATTTGACGGTGCAGACTTAATGGATACGGTTACTCCAGCTAGCTTTTCTGGTGATGTGCGTGACCTAGCTACAGCGCCACAATGGATACCAGGCGATGCTGTTAAATCGATCCCACGTCGTATATATCCTAACTTTAATCGTAGTATTTTAACTGCGCCGATTAATGCGGTTAAGGGTAATGATAAACATTTAATTGAACGCCAAGCACAAGCACAAGGGAAATATCTGCGTGCAGTTAATGATGGTAACGTTAATATTGATGGCATTGGTTACACAGGTGTTAACCCAGCCGATACAACTGGTACTGTCGGTAAAAATCATTATATCCAATCGATAAATGGTAGTGCGGGCTCAGTTTTTTCTATTTTTGATAAAGTTACTGGTGGTAAAGTCGCTGGCCCAACAGCGATGTCAAACTTAGGTGTTGATAAATGTAAGGCTGCAGCCGGTGACCCTATTGTATTTTACGATGAAAAGGCTGAACGTTATGTTATGACTGAGTTTAGTAACGAAGCAGGTCGAAGCTTATGTATTTACGTTTCTAAAACTGACAACCCCGTATCCGGCGGTTGGTATTCGTATGAATTTCAAGCACCTGAATTTCCAGATTATCCAAAATTTGGCCGGTGGGGGGATTCTTATTTTGTCGGTACCAACGAAAGTGCTGGCCCAGGTATTTATGCTTTAGAGCGTAGTAAAATGTTGTCTGGTCAAACAGCTCGCATGCAACGGAAAACAGCACCTAAATTATCAGGTTTACAATTCCAGATGTTATTACCTGTTGATGTTGACACTGTTTCAGGACCTGATGCAAATACTCCGGGTCTATTCCTCCGTCAAAATGATGATGAATTGAATAATAAAGGCAGTAATAATGCTAGCCAAGATTATTTAGAGCTTTGGACATTTGATCCTGACTATAACAACAGCGCAAATTCAAAGCTAGTTGGTCCGATAAAAATCGCAATGAGCGAGTTTGATTCAGATGTTTGTACAGGAAACTCAGGTGGTGGTTTTGGTTGTTTAACGCAAAAAGGCGTGAGCACTAAACTTGATCCTGTGCGTGAAGTAGTAATGTACCGTGCGCAATACCGTAAGTTTTCTGCACACGAATCAATCGTTGGTAACTTCGTTCATGATGCAGGCTCAGATCGCGCAGGCATGCGTTGGTTTGAACTTCGTAAGGTAGGCAGTGGCGCTTGGGCACTTCACCAAGAAGGGACTTACGCACCATCGGATACTAACAATCGTTACATGGGCTCGGCAGCAATGGATTCAAGTGGTAATATGGCATTGGCTTACCATATAACAGGGCCTGAAACTTACCCAGGTATTAGTATGACAGGCCGTTTAACAAGTGATACCAATGGTACTATGACGCAAACTGAAAAAGTATTAGTAGCAGGTACTAGTCATATTGCCAGCGAGCGTAATGGTGATTATAGCCATTTATCACTTGATCCCGTTGATGGATGTACTTTTTGGATGACCAGTGATTATGGTAAAGATAATGGCCAATGGTCGACACGTATTGCTAGTTTTAAGTTTGCTGAATGTGGTTCCGCTATTAAACCAGAATTCACTATGCAAGCGACTAAGCTAACTCAACAAGTTTGTGCTAATACTACAATAGCGCCAATTACTATTTCAACGGCGGCCAAGGGTGGGTTTAACAAAGCTATTAATTTAAGTTATAGCAACTTACCTGCTGGGATTACAGGGTCGTTCTCTACTAACCCTGTAGCTACGGGGTCTTCGTCTAATGCTAATATTGCCGTTGGTAGTGTAAATGTAGGTACGTATAACTTTAAGATCAATGGTGCCGCGACAGGCACAACTGCTAAAGAATTAGCTGTTGCCTTAACTGTTGCTAACAAACCCGGTAGCGTTGCTTTGTCTTCACCAAGTTCTGGTGCAACAGGTGCAGCATTACGTCCAACCTTTAGCTGGGCTGAAGATAGTGCGGCAACTAGCTATGTCATTGAAGTAGCAACTGATAGCACTTTTACTAACAAAGTGGCGACAGGAACTGTTTCTAACGGATCTAACTACCAACCATCGGCTGACTTAATCGCGGATACAACTTACTATTGGCGAGTAAAGTCGGGTAATACTTGTGGTGATGTTTGGTCGGCAACTTCTTCATTTACTACTGCAAATGTTGCAAGCATTGGCTCATTAGTTAAAGGTGTAGCTAAATCAGGTTTAAGTGGCGCTGCTCAATCGACGCAAGACTTTAGTATTGCTGTACCTGCCGGTGCAACGTACTTAACGTTCAAAATGTCAGGTGGCAGTGGTGATGCTGATTTACATATGCAATTTGGTGAAAAAGCGACAGCGAGTAAGTATCAATGTCGCCCTTATCAAGGCGGTAACACAGAAACTTGTACGGTAGCAACGGCACAAGCAGGCACCTATCATGTGATGCTCTTAGGGTTTGAAGCGTTTAATGGTGTTTCAATTATTGCTGATTATATTCCAGCATCTACTGGTGGTAATAATGGCAAAGGTAACATCGAAAAGAGCGATCTCTCAGGTGTTTCAGGTAGTCAATCATTTTACAAGTTAACGGTTCCAGCTGATGCGACTAAGCTAACAGTGAAGGCTGCTGATGGTACTGGTGATGTAGACCTTTATTTGAGAAATGGTAGCAAACCAACCGAAAATGATAATGATTGTGCACCATATAAAGTGGGTAATAAAGAAACCTGCACTATAAATAACCCAGCTGAAGGGGAGTGGCATATCGGTTTATTCGGTTATGAAGCTTATTCAGGACTGAGTTTAACAGCAACAGTCGAGTAACTTTAGTTTTAGCTTTGATTGATTAGAAAATGAATAAGTAAACATAATAAAAATGTCATCATTTGAGCTAGCAGATGATGACATTTTTTATTATATCAATATGAGTAAGATTAGTAGTCAATTAATAATGAGGATAAATTTTCAAGAACAAGGCGTTTGATTGACTAATAGGGGGCTACTAGAGTTTAACGCAACGATGTTATTGGAATATCTAGTCCATTTAGAATGAGTACTTATTTATTTGTAATGGTATTGTTGCTAGATCACATAAACCCTTAGTTGTCTTGATATACGCACCTTTATGCTATTTGAATGTAGCGCTATTTTTCTTATTATTTTAAACGATTCGTTATATGATAGTTTTAAGCAAATTAGCTAAGCGAAAATTTTGATTAAAATAGCCGATAAAAATCCTGTTGTAGTACGTTATAAAACTTCAATTATTTCTGTTTTTACTGTCATTATGATGATTGCCTTGACGATTACCATGTTTCGTTATCTGAGCGAATTAGCTAAATTTGAGCAGGAAAACTATAGTGAATTAGTTGAACAAGGTAATAAGATCGAAAGTCAGCTATATCAGCCAGTGAAAGCGATTACTTCGTTACGTGATTTTGCCAATCATTATTTAAATTATCCGACAGAATTAAAAGTTAGGCTACCTGAGCTTATACAAGAAAATGATCGATTCTACCTAGAAAAATCACAACATGATATTCTAGAGCGTCGGCCTCACTTAAGCGCTAACATCACCGGTATTGGCGACTTATCAACCATGAGTAAAGCATTACGACAAGAGCTGTCGATGGCCAGTGGTTTAACACCTGCTTTTATTACCGCGAAAAATTCAAGCCAAGTAACTGACTGGTTTTATTATGTTTCTTTAAGCCGTTTTGTAAGTTTATATCCTTGGATTAATCGTGCTAATTGGCAGTATCGAGATATCTTGTTAAATAATTCTCACATGAAAAAAATTATCAGTGAAGCAAGTGATAAAAATAAACATGTTTGGTCAAATCCTTATATTGATAATGCAGGAAAAGGGCTTATCACGGCATTGGGAATGGGCGTTTTTCGTGACAAGAAACTTGTTGGAGCAGTTGTTGTTGATTTAAATTTAGCTAAACTGCATGACAAATTAATCTCGGTTGAGCAGGCAGATCAAGGATATTTACTTATTGATAGTAATGATGCTTTGCTAATCCACAAATATATCGACGATGAAGCTATTAAAACCAATATGTTATGGCAAAACGTCGTTCCGCAAGGCTTGAAAAATTTATCTTATCAAGCGATTCAAAGTGAAGCCGATAATTTCAATGTAAATGACTGGATGGTGCAAAAATATCAACTTTCAGTTAATGGCTGGCTTTTATTAAAATACCAGAGGACAAGTGATTTTACTGACCAAGTCTTTAATCATTTTGTCGAAATATCATTAATGGTTTTTATGGGAGGTTTATCGCTGTTAATTATTATCTATTTAGTTACACGTAATACTTTTATCAAACCAACAGAAGAGTTTATTAACCATATCGAGCATAGTGCAAGAGGCGACCATGGTATGATAAGTCCGCCAAAGGGTTGGCACCATTGGTTTTATATAGTTGAAGACATATTTAGTCAAAACCGTAGTTTGTTACAGCAGCTAAAAGATCAGAACTTGCTGCTTGATGCGCGGGTCAATGAAAAAACCCAAGCATTAGTAGAAAAAAGTCAACAACATCAACATGATTATGCCATTTTAAGGTCGGTTATGGATGCCATTCCTGACTATTTAATTTTTAATGATCCGCAAGGTAAGCTAATTGGTTGTAATTTAGCTTTTGAACAGTTATCTAATAATAAAGAAGGTCATATATTAGGTCGTTATGCTGGAGAGTTGATTGATAACGAGCTAGGGCAAGCCTTATTAATGAATGGCCAAAAAAATGATTTAAACAGTGCACAAAACGGTATTTTCCAAGTTATCAGCACAGAAAGCAATACTTATGAATTATTTACTACCAATTTTGTTAACCAAGAAAACCAAGTATTGGGGACGATAGATATTATTCGCGATGTCACCAAATTGTATGCAGATAACGCCGCGTTGGCCTCTGCAAAAGACCAAGCTGAATATGCTAACCAAGCGAAAAGTCAATTTTTGGCTAACATGAGTCATGAGATCAGAACACCTATTAACGCCATTCAAGGCATGTATTATTTACTAGAAAATACGGGCTTATCCAATCATCAACAACAGCACTTAGAAAACGCGCAAAGTGCATCCGTCGCTCTGTTACATTTAGTGGATGAGTTACTGGATTTAGCCAAGATAGAATCAGGGAAGTTGTCAATATTTAAAGAGTCATGCAGTTTAGATAAAATTGTTAATCAAGCACTTAAACTTAACATTGGTGCTGCTAATCAAAAAGCACTAAACATAGCCGTTAATATTGCTAATGATGTGCCACATTATATTATTAGTGATGAAATAAGGTTGGTGCAAGTACTAACTAATTTAATTAATAATGCAGTTAAGTTCACTCATCATGGTGAAGTTAGTCTTACTATTTTAAGTATAAATACAGCAACAGATAATGATGGTAATAAACAAAATACAGTACGTTTCATTGTAAAAGATAGCGGTATTGGTATAGAAAAAAGTAAGCAAAAACGTCTGTTTGAAGCATTTATTCAAGCTGATGAATCGATGACACGCGAATATGGCGGATCTGGTCTTGGTTTATCTATTTGTCAGAAGATCATTCAGCTTTTAGGTGGTGATATTTTATTAGAAAGTGATATTGGTCAGGGGACAAAATTTAGTTTTGACCTGATATTTACTGTAGATAATAAAAAGTTGACAGAAGTGTCAAAACAAAAAGTGCAATTCTACTCTTATGAAAATCGCTTACCGGCGGAGTTAATACGTGAAATAACTGCATTAGGTCATCACTATAGTGAACTGGCTGAACTTGAGTTATTTACTCATGAAGGGGCTATTGATAAACAAGTAAATGAAACAATTGTGCTTTTTGTTGAAGTTGTTCAATTAAACGAATCTGTTTGTCGTAAGTTAGTTAGATTACTTTCCTGCGAGAAAGTTAAAACTCCCCCAAAAATACAACTTGCACTTTATGCAAAAAATATAAGCAGCAACAATAAAGTATCACTGCAGCTATTAGATCAATATCAGATCCCGTATATCATTTGTGAAGCACCTTTTTATCGTTATAGTTTAACTACATTAATGGCAGCGACTAAAGCTAGTACCCAACTAGGAGCTGAAAGCAATCATCGCAATAAGCCTGAAGTGAGAAGCCTAGCAGCTACTCGTATTTTACTGGTAGAGGATAACTTAGTTAATCAGTTGGTGGCTAAGGAATTATTAAACTCAGTACAGGCTGAAGTCGTCGTTGCTGAAAATGGTCAACAAGCGATATTGGAATTGGAGCAGCAATCGTTCGATTTGGTATTAATGGATATTCAAATGCCAGTGATGGATGGATTGACGGCAACTAAAAAACTTAGGGCAGATGGGCGTTTTGATAACTTACCCATTATTGCTATGACTGCCCATGCACGCAAAGAAGATAAAGAAAACAGTATCGCTGCGGGCATGAATTTACATATCGCCAAACCAGTAAAAGCCGAAGTATTGTTTGATAGTATTTTTAAAGTGTTAAAGCGGTAGTATTAAATATAGCTTAGGGCTTTATGTGAAATTTTTCAACGCTATAATGACCGGCCAATATGGCTTGTTCAGAATCAATGGCTACTTTTCCTAGTTTTAATAAAGCAGGGCCAGTCGGCTCAGCCAATACATAAGTTACATTGTCTAACGTTATAGTTAAATCGTCAGCTTCAGCTACTATATCTATGCCGATTAGTGCGTGGTTATCGATAAAAATTAATGCCATATTAATTCGTGGCATCAAAGTACGTAATAGTGCTGCTGTTAACGTCACTTTGCTGTCACAATCTCCCTGGTTTTCCCATAATAGTTTTAATGGAGGGCTAAAGCCTGCACCTGAAGACGTTATGCGAGACTCTAATGTTGAATAGGGGATACTTTGGATAAAGGCCAGAATATAGTTAGATACTTTTCTAATGTTCTTTATTGACGCTTTTTCTAGAATTAATGGCTTTATAGGTTTTAAATCTATTACCGACTCATTGGCAATACGGGCATGATCAGGCTTAATTGCTTGAATATTATCGTATGTTTTAAATTGATGATAAAAAGACTTCTTTAAGTATTCTTTAGTAAGTTCTTGTTCTAATTCATTAATCTTTGCGTAGACGTTATTAGCTTTAAGCTTATCTTTACTTTGGATCTTAGCTCTTAAGCTTTTATTATTGGCTTCAAATTGTATTTGTACACCACTAATTGGATTTTTTTTGAAATGTCTTTGTAGCGCCATTTTGATGCTTTGTTGAGCTATTTCATTTTTAAAACTGCGGAAGTTGCGATATCTATCAAAAATTATTTGTTGCGGCAGTTGGAAAGCTAAAGATTGTTGATTTTGATCATGATCTTGCCATTGATAGTTAAACTGATAAGTTAAAAGTTCACCCTGCTTGATTAATTTTTTTTGAAAGCTGATTTGCTCAGCACTAAGATTAAATGCCGATACTAGTGTCATTAGTAATAAAGAAGGGTAGCTTAGGTTCATTAATTTCACTGTAAAATTCCTTGCAAAGGTAACTTAATTCAATTGCCTTTCTATTATTAAAACACATATAGCCTTTATCATTCAAAGCATAGGATTTAGTGAGCTGAGTTTATCTGGTATTTCTTTTTAAGCATAGCAGTTCTGCATTAACTGAATCACTATTTAAGCTTTACTATTTCTGACAAATAGCCTATATTCAAACGTGTGTTTGAAATGATTGTTTGAAAATTACATTTATAAATTAAGGGTTAGCAATGGCAGATTACCAAGTACCACTCAAAGACATGAATTTTTTATTATTTGATGTCTTTAAAAATGATCAATTGTGGCCATTACTCCCTAAATTAGCTGATCATGTAGACAAAGATACCTCAACGTCGATATTACAAGAATGTGCCAAAATAGCTGAAAAAGTTATTGCACCTTTATCTAGGCAAGGTGATGAAGTTGGGGTCACCTTTTCCGATGGTATCGTAACAACCGCTCCTGGTTATAAAGCGGCGTTCAATACTTATGCGGAAGGTGGTTGGCCTTCGCTTGGTGGAGATACAAACTATGGTGGTATGGGAATGCCGAAAGTAATTACTTCGTTACATGAAGAAATGCTTTGTTCAGCAGATATTTCGTTTTCTCTATATCCTGGTTTGACTGCAGGCGCGGCTTTATCATTAGCTAAACATGCTAATGAAGAATTAAAACAACGCTACTTAACTCGTTTATATGCGGGAGAGTGGAGCGCATCTATGTGTTTAACTGAGTCTCATGCAGGTACTGACTTAGGTATGATCCGCACTAAGGCGGTCCCTCAAGATGATGGTAGCTATAATGTCACAGGAAATAAAATATTTATCACTGCAGGTGAGCATGATTTAACTGAAAATATTGTCCATTTAGTATTGGCTAAATTACCTGATGCACCAGCAGGGCCCAAAGGCATTTCGCTATTTTTAGTACCAAAGCTTCTTGTCAATGAAGATGAAACATTAGGTGATGCTAATCACGTTAGCTGTGGTTCGATTGAACATAAAATGGGTATTCATGCATCAGCAACCTGCGTCTTAAATTTTGATGGAGCGAAAGGGTATTTGGTTGGCGAACTAAACAAAGGTTTAGTTTGTATGTTCACCATGATGAATTTCGAACGTATAGGCGTCGGTATTCAAGGGCTCGGAGCAGGTGTTCGCTCTTATCAAAATGCCTTGGAATATGCTAAAGGTAGAGGTCAGAGCCGATCACTTTCTGGGGTTAAATCACCAAAGAAAGCAGCTGATTCAATTATGGTACACGGCGACGTACGTCGCATGTTGTTAAATATGAAAGCACTCAATGAAGGTTCAAGAGCCTTATCACTATTTATTGCCATGCAGCTTGATATTGCCACTTTTGGTGAAGGAAAAATACAGCAAAAAGCGGAAAAGTTAACCGCATTAATGACGCCATTGGCAAAAGCATTTTTCACTGATCTAGGTTTTGAATCAACGGTTACTGGACAGCAAGTATTTGGTGGTCATGGTTACATTCGTGAGTGGGGGCAAGAACAGCTTGTACGAGATGCTAGGATCGCTCAAATTTACGAAGGTACCAATGGTATTCAAGCTATGGATCTCTTAGCGAGAAAAGTTGCAGGTAGTTCAGGTCAACTCATGAGCTGTTTTATTGATGAAGTTAAGTGTTATATCTCTGAAACTAACGCTGATGATATGATTGAGTTTATTAACCCTTTAGCTGAAGCTATAGATGACTTAGCTCATTTAACTGAGCAAGTTTTAATTAAATCTGAAGAAAATATAGAGCAATTAGGCACTTCTGCAAACGACTATTTACATGTTTTTGGTTATACCGCAATGGCGTTTGTTTGGGCAAAAATGGCAGAAGTTTCATTGGAAAATCAATCTGAAGATGAAGTATTTCATCAAAGTAAAATTCATACCGCTCGTTATTATTTCTCTCGTTTATTACCACGTAGACATTCGCTAATATCAACGGCCAGTGCAAAGCCAGATAAACTATTTAACATTCAAGACGATTGGTTCTAATTTACAAAATAGTCTACTTAAGAAAGTCCCCTTAATTTTTAGATAAATAAAGGGGATCTATCCAAAATTGCGTTAGACTAGCTATCATAATTTTTCTACGTATTAAGCATAGCAATGAAATTACTTGGCTCTACTACTTCTCCTTTCGCACGTCGATTACGTTTATTTTTGGCCAATGAAGCTCATGAATTCATCAATTTGGATATTTTTACTGAAAAAGATCGTGAATTACTCACTCAGAATAACCCTGCACAAAAAATACCGACATTAATTGATGGTGAGCAATGCATTTACGATTCACGTTTAATCTATCGTTATTTAGCTAATAAATATCAACAAACTCCGTTAACTTGGGACGAAGAAAACCTTCTTACTTTAATTGATGCCGCGAATGATTCGTTAGTCTCAATGTTAGTATTACAGCGTTCAGAAATTGA
>Ga0105356_10007377_pt1 | contig 10118 bp, 7 predicted proteins | sample GOMGulsemesocosm_3_FD_83502 | JGI IMG/M metagenome (GOLD analysis project Ga0105356, IMG submission 83502) | Methane-oxidizing microbial communities from mesocosms in the Gulf of Mexico - GOM9D Gulf of Mexico | ecosystem: Environmental > Aquatic > Marine > Cold seeps | place: Gulf of Mexico...
GATATATTTCAACCTTCGAGTCAAATAGAGTCATCTTTTGCGAAAGGGGCGATACCGCAAACGAGGTTTTTTGAAAAATATGGTAAAGAACTCATTGAAGCCCCGAACATAACCATTTATAAAAATGCGAATGTTGTCGATATTGAATTCTCAGCTGTAAGCAATAACGTTCAGAAGATTTTTTTTAATAGTTATAATGATTTAAAGCATTCTATTGAAGCTCAATATTTTGTGATGTGTTTTGGAGGGATAGAAAACGCTAGATTTATGCTTTTATTTAATCAGAAGTATAAGAACAAAATAGGCAACGCCAATGATAACGTAGGTAGATACTTTATGGATCATCCGTCGATCAAGGCGGCAAATATTTATACTCAAGACAAAAAACCATTTGCCATGCTTAGTCAAAATATGGGAGATAGGCATGTTGGTCGTTTTTTTCAATTAACAGAAAAAGCGCTTAAAGATAATCAAACCGTCAATATTAGAATGCCAACAGTAGAATCGAGTGAATATGCACTTTCAGATGGAATATCTTCTTTTCATATTATGAAACAGGCTTTCGCACAAGGAAATATTCCCGAAAAGATGACCAGCCATATCGCTAATTTTTTGTCAGATATTGATTTAGTTGCTGAAGCAATAGCTCGAAAATCTTTTGATTCAAGCTTATTTGAATCTTCAAATGCCTTTGGTGGTTACGAGGTCGGATTGATGTTAGAGCAGACTCCCCATCGAGATAATCAAATCCGATTGAGCAACATTAAAGATAAGTTAGGTATTCCGACTGTGGATATTCGATGGGAATTAAAGGAAATAGACAAAAAGTTGTTATGGCGATCATTGGAGGTCTTTGCAAGGGAGGTAGGAGCTCATTCTCTTGGTAGGGTAAAACTTATGAAGGAAAGAGCGGTAAGGATTTTTGGAGACCAAATGGGGTTTGGGCACCATCATATGGGAACTACTCGTATGTCACATGATGAAACCAATGGTGTAGTTGACAAGAACCAATTGGTATTTGGTACTGAAAATTTTTATATTTCAGGTTGTTCGGTATTTACAACGGGAAGTCATGTTCCACCTACGTTCACCATTGTGGCATTGTCGATAAGGTTGGCAGAACACCTTAAGCGAAGAGGTTAAGTAATGCGTCATATATCACGACGAATATTTATGGGGTTGATTGCAGGCGCCTCGACAGTAGTTTTAGCTAAATTAAATGGATTAGAAAAAGCGAATAATGCTAATGAATATACAAGAATATACAAAAAATGGGTCAATGAGAAAAATGTCGAACCAGAAGTTTTTTTGAGTCAATCGACTATTCGCGAAGCAGTTGAATCTAGTGAGATAGAAGATTTGATCATTGATGACTTTCATAATAATAGGGTTTTTATTATTGATGGTTTGGTATTAAGTGAAGTTGAAGGAGCGCTAGTGGCCACACTTGGTGCTCCTATTTAATAGTTACTTGTTACATCTTTAATAACTAAGGTTGAAAAATAAAGTGTATTTATCTAATAAATTGAAGAAATATTCACGATATTTTTTCTCATTTGCTTGGCTGATAAAACAAAAAAACATTTTCATTTTTAGTCACAAAAGAGGGCGAACTACTTTGCTTTCTCATATATTAGGTTCAAATGAACAAATATGTGGTTATAGAGAGTTACATCTCAAATACACTAATAAAATAGATATTTTAAGGAGTAGAGCAACGTTGTTTGAGGATCCTATTGACTTTGCTAAAGCTGATTATTTGTTAGATAAGATCTTACACAATGAATGGTATTTTGATGAAAAAATATTTGATATCAGAAATAATTATTATATTTTTGTATTAAGAACACCTGAAGCTACTATGTTAAGCATGATCAAGCGACACTTGCAAAACAATACGATTGAAACGGTAGGTATTCAAACTAAGTATTATATCTCTCGTTTACGAGAACTTCGTTATTATTGGAATAAGCTTGAGGGACAAAAAATCGCTATAGATTCAGATGAATTATTATACGATTGTGAGATTTCTTTAGAAAAAATATCTCAGTTATTAGGGATCGCATCAAAATTATTACCTGAATATAAAATATTTTCTAATACAGGGGTGGCTGGGACAGGTGATATGTCCGAAAATATTGCACTTGGCGAGCTGAATAAAGAAAAGAAAATTATGAATGGGGAGGATAAAAAATTACTGGAGGAGATTGATTTAGTTGATATCAATAGGGAGTACAGTGAAACTTACAATACATTATTTGCAGTTAAATAATGTGAGTATTATCTCATATTCAGGATTGAAGGAAATTAAGAAAAAATTATTTATTTTTGATACCAATAATCCTCTGAAAGAACGAAATTACCAAATTACTAGTAATATCAAGAATATCAAGAATAAATGGTATTTTCATTTTTTTTCCTACAATTATTAGTAGATTAATCACTAGTATCCAATATAAAAAAGAAGAAAACAATTGGCTTTCTAATGTAGAATTTAATAAATACGCGCCTAAGGTAAACAGGAAAACTTGAACCAATGAATTTAGTAAAGATTTAATTAAGTTTAATTGAGTGTGTTTGTATATATAACATATTGAAGCGGATGTTATTGCTAAATTGGTTATTATAATTCCATAAAGAATATACCAGTAATCATTTGCATTTATAGAAAGTATCATGGCAACTGTCAAACAGAACAATCTCACTGTTGCCAATTTAAAGTTTACTTTTGGCTCCCTTATAGCGTTGAAAACTGTACGAAATACAGTTTCATATGATAAAGCAATGGCGGCAAAGCACATTATCGAAAAAATAGGTGATATTTTGCTCCAATTATCGCCAAGTAAAAGGGTGACTACAAATTCACTGTATACGGCGCAGTAGCAATAAACAGGAATAATCAAAATGTTTTTTACTCCAATAAGATATTTTAAATTTTCGGAGATAATCTTTGAGTGCTCTGTCTTACATGATTCATTAAGTTTTTTAGATAGAAAAGTAAAATTTGCTTTATCAAAAGCTGCTGTAATTTCTTGAGAATACATTTGTACGATATTTGTTGCCATAGAGACGTATCCTAATATTTTCTCTGAAAAAAACTTTGCTATAATTAAGTGATATATTTTTGTATTGAAGAACATGATTAGGTTCTGATAAAAGAACCACTTTGAAAAGTTGAGCAACGGTTTTACTTGCTTAAAACTACCATTAGAAGGTTTGAATGGTGGTACAACAAGATAGCTAAATATTAACTGAGATATAGCCTCAGCTAACATCCCCATTGCTAGTGCCAGGTAGGATTTAGTATAATAAGCTGAAATTATGGTAACCATAACAGCCACTACTTTTGAAAAGATAGCGATTTTTATTTCTGGAATGAAGTTGTTTTTTTTGGTTTGTAATACCACGTTTAAATTCATTAAGCCATTGAACAAAATGACCCAACAAATAAGTCTAAGTACCTCAGTAACTTCAGATGAGTTCATCCAATCACCAAAGTAGGTCGAACTCAAATATATGCAAGTTGTTAAAAGAGCGAATAATGATAATCGAGTATAAAATATTGTAGACATAAAAATATTATCAATTGTTTTGCTAGTGACTATATTTTGGGTAAAACCGATGTTTTGCATTCTAAAGGCAAAGTCTTGGACAATCATTGCTATTGCAATCACCCCATAATCTTCAGGCGTTAATAAACGAGCAACAATAAAAGTACTTATTAATCCTAAACCACGTGCGAAAAATCTGCTAAATGATAGAAACAATGAATTTTTAAGCAGTTTTGTGGGCATGATGTTTGGACCTATTTACATTACTATGTTAGTAGTGATTTATTTGTATGGGGCTATAATAAAGTTGTTATTCAAAATATTAATTTTTGAGTTTAGTCTGATTATTATCTCTATTTTATGAAAAAACTACTATATCAAGAGAATAATTATTAAACAGTGAGTAATTCGTTCAGAGTTTTTAAAAATAAGATACTTAAAGGGGAAGAAGTGATAAAAACTATAAGTCATTATAAAAGTAAAATACTCCATAAATACTTTGATTGGGATGTAAAAGAGGTTCTTAAATTTGAGCCCCTTAATAGGGATCAAAATTCAAATGAAGGTCTATGTGTTTTATCAATGTTATGCAAGCGTGATTTTTTTCAATATCTCATCTCTATTTATAGTTTTTCTCAACTTTTAAAACCAGAAAAGATAGTTGTCGTTAATGATGGCTCATTAAGTGATGCCCATTTAAATTTGTTAAAGAATAAGATCCCCGATATAGAGATATTAACAGGGGAAGATTATATTGACGAAAGACTTCCTACTTACACTTCTTGGCGTCGAATGCTGGCGCTTGAGAGTTTTATTGAAAATTATTACGTTGTGCAATTAGATGCTGATTTGTTTTCTCGTATTGATTTAATCGAAGTAGAACAGGCGTTTATAAATAATAGGTCTTTTATCTTAGGTACTGAACAACAGGGAAAAATTACTATAAAGCAAGCTCAAGCAGAAGCGAAAAGTCGTCATCGGCCTGAAAATAAACATGTTCAACAACTAGCAGAAATGAATTTAGATTCATTACAAAGCATTGATTATAAATATTATATTAGAGGTTGTGCCGGTTTTGCTGGCTATGCTAAAAGTTCTTTTTCAAAAGATACTTTAATCGCTATTAGTAACTGTATGTTTAGCCGTATTGGTGATTCATGGCGTAACTGGGGATCGGAGCAGACGGCTGCCAATATTTTAATCGCCAATCAAGATAGCTCCATTATACTTCCCTTAAATGAATATGGCAGTGTTGCCCGGTATAGCGAAGAACTGAAACTTATACATTTTTTGGGAACTTGGCGTTTTGATGGCTTATTGTATAACAAAATAGCCAAAAATTTCATTAAGCAAAACCTTTCAAAAAAATGGAGTTAAAATAACGTGTGCGGTATTTTAGGTGTTATTCATTCTTCTGCCCCGGTAAATAAAAATCATCTACGAAATATGCGTGACACTATGTCATATCGTGGACCAGACAGTGATGGCTTATGGTTTGACGATAAGGAAAAAATAGGTCTAGTGCATCTTCGGTTAAGTATAATCGACCCTACAGTAGCAGGTCATCAACCTCGAGTTGACGAGGCTGATAATTGTGTCATTTCTTACAATGGTGAGGTCTATAATTACCTTGAAATTCGTGATGAATTAGCTAAAAAGGGCCATGTGTTTGAAACACAATCGGATACTGAGGTTGTTTTAAAAGCTTATATTGAATATGGACATGATTGCTTAAAACATTTTAATGGTATGTTTGCTATCGCGATTTGGGATGGCAATAAGAAGGAGTTATTTTTAGCTCGTGATCGTTTGGGTATAAAACCAGTTTATTATTATCAAGATGATGAGAAGTTTCTCTTTGCATCAGAAACTAAGGCAATATTAAAGGGGCTAACTAAGACACCAAGCTTGAATTTACAGCTTATCGATAGTTACATGAGTTTTGGTTATATTCCCGGTGAAAACACCTTGCATCAGGGCATAAAAAGATTAATGCCAGGGCATTATGCTGTGCTTAGAGGTATGCAGCCAAAAGGTAAGCAACTATCAATCAGACAATATTGGGATTTGAAATTTAATAATAGTGATTATCAGGATCAAGGGCTTGATTATTATGTAAATGAAAGTAAAAAATTATTAGATAGTGCTATTGATTTACGTTTGCGGAGTGATGTACCGCTCGGTATTTTCCTTAGTGGTGGTATTGATTCCAGTGCGGTAGTCGGCCTGCTTGCGGAAAGGGTTGATGAACCGCTAAAAACGTTTTCTATTGGCTACGATTTTGGCAAAGGTTTTGATGAAACTCCTTATGCACAAATAATTGCTGATAAGTTCAAAACAGACCATCATGAAATAAAAATCACCCCTAAACAGTTTAAAGAATTTATTCCTGAATATATTTCATTGATGGACGAACCTGTCACAGAAGCGGCGGCAATATCATTGTTTTTTGTCGCTAAACTGGCGAAAAAAAAAGTTACCGTTGCTTTATCTGGCGAAGGTTCGGATGAAATATTTGCGGGTTACGATTTGTATCAATATATGAATGTACTAGACAAGTACCGCTCAGTTGTTGGCCAAACAGGTAGTAACTTCTTTGCAGGTATCGCGAATAACATTTTGGGTAAAGACCATAAAGTATCTAAGTATTTAACTATGGCAACATTACCGATAGAACAACGTTATAAAGGCATGTCAACTTACCCCGAGCGTCACAAAGAGGAGTTATATAAGCCTGAGTTTAAAATTGAAATTGAAAAACACGGACAAGTGAGTAGTAGGCATTATATTAAAAGCCTTTTTGAAAAAACAAAAGGTGAAGATACCTTAAGTAAAATGCTCTATTTTGATACTAAAACCTGGTTAGTAGATGACTTATTGATAAAAGCCGATCGTATGAGCATGGCTGCCTCTCTTGAACTAAGAGTGCCATTTTTAGATTATCGTTTAGTTGAATTTGCCGCAACTATTCCAAGCAAACATAAAATTAAAAAAGGAGAAGGCAAGTATCAACTTAAAAAAATGATGGAAGGGATTTTACCTAACGAAATCATTTACCGTAAAAAAATGGGTTTTCCTACGCCATTAAAACTTATGTTCCAAAATGAACTTAGAGACTACGCCGAAGACTTATTACTTTCTGAAAAAACAAAGCTACATCAATTTTTTCAATCATCTCGCATTCGGCAACTTATCCAAGAACATAATGAAAATAAGTTTGACCATCATAAAACACTTTGGCAGTTGGTTGTCCTCGAAGAATGGTTACGGAGAAATACTGACTAATGGGCAACTTTTTAAAAAAGAGAATATTGGCGATCAGTTATTTGTTTCCAAATCTAAATCAACCTAATCACGGTATATTTGTCCTGAATCGCTTAAAAGCTATGTCTCAATATGCCGAAATTACGGTTATTAACCCCATAGCTGATTCTCTGTTACATCAAAGGTTTGAGAAATTCGCTCATCTTCAAAACATTCCTAAATACGAGGTTATAGATGGACTCAGTGTTCATCACCCTAGGTTTTTTTCTATACCTGGTCATTTTAAATCAGTCGAGGTTTATACTTATCGGCAGGCGGTTAAATCGGTTTTGGATGATATAGGTTATGACTTTGATTTAGTCGATTTACATTGGACTTTTCCCGACTTGCCCTGTGGGAGTTGGTTATCGAAACAAATTAACAAGCCTTTTCATATAACTTTACGTGGTATGGAAGCATTTCATAGACAAGACTCTGGATTAAGAAAACATATCGTTACTCATTATCTTAAAAAAGCGCATAAAGTTATTTCATTGAGTGAAGAAATGGCTCGAAAAGCGAATGAGTTGTCTAATACTGCGAATAAGACAGTTGTTATACGAAATGGTGTTGATACAGAAAAGTTTTATTATTTAAACCAAAATGAATGCCGAAAAAAATTGGGTCTAGCAAGCGATGAAAAAATTATACTAGGTGTTGGCGCACTTATTTATCGCAAAGGTTTTGATCTAGTCATTAAAGGTTTAGAGGCAATAATTGCAACTGAAGGGTTAGAGAATACTAAATTCTATATTTTAGGGTCTCAAGGGCCCGAAGGAGATTACCGTAAGGAGCTCAATCAATTTATTGAACACCACAAATTACATAACTCTGTGGTTTTTGTTGGGGCAGTTGCTAATAGCCAGTTAATTACATGGTATAACGCCGTTGATGTTTTTTGTTTGTCGAGTCGCGGCGAAGGCAGTCCTAATGTTTTAACCGAAGCTTTAGCTTGTGGTACACCAGCGGTTGCAACAAAAGTTGGTAGTGTTCCTGAAATTATGGCGAGCGAAGAAGGCACTGGTTTTTGTTGCGATAATGAAAATAGTGACCAAATTTCGAACTGCCTGATTAAAGTCTTTAACTCTAAGTCAGATAGAAAATTAAATGCTGAACGTTTTAATAAATATAACTGGGATTGGTGTGCAAAAAAAGTCATGCATGTTATTGAGGTCGAATAATTATTTTTTGTGGCGAGTTATTATTATTTAAAATAAATTCCATGAGTAATGTTATTGATAATTTTAGCTGGCTCATCTATAGGTTTGAATATAGGAGAATGTATTATGAAAAAAGTGTTATTGCTTGAGTTTAATGAGCTTACCCACTCCCTCATGGAGGAATATATTTCAGCCGGCCATTTACCCAACTTTAAAAAGTTTCACAATAAATCACAGGTTTTTAAAACGGATGCAAAGGCAAATGGTGAAGACTTAAATCCTTGGATACAGTGGGTGTCATTACATACTGGGCTAAAGCCAGAACAACATAATGTATATCGCTTAAATGATATGGAGAAATTCGAGGGCGATTTTGTATGGGATACGTTATCTAGAAAAGGCATTAAATCTTGGATATGTGGAAGCATGAATACAAAGTTCAAGAATGGCTTTCATGGCTTATTTGTTTATGATCCTTGGGCAACGAAGACCCCTTTACACCCTGTTGGGAAGTTTGAAACATATATTGAGTTTATTACCCAGTCGGTCCAAGGGCATGCGTCAAATACGAATGTTCCCGCAAAAGATTTTTTGATGTATATGTTAAAAAATGGTTTGTCTGTTAAAACGGTGATAAAAGCCACTATTCAATTGCTAAAAGAGCGCATATTTGGTGCTGGTAAGTGGGGGCGAGCGATGATACTGGATAGGTTTCAGTTTGATCTATTCACATATCATTATCAAAAAGAGCAACCAACATTTTCAACATTTTTTTTGAATAGTACCGCCCACTTTCAGCATCACTATTGGAAAGATGCGGACCCACAAGCATTTGGCTTAATGAATCGCACTGTTAATAAAGAGCAGAGTACAGCTATTCTTGACGGCTATAAAAACATGGACAATATTTTAGGCGATGTAGTTGATTTCGTTTGTGATGATACGGTTATAATGATGTGCACGGGCTTGAGTCAGCAGCCATTTCTAGGCGAAGATCGCAGTTACTACCATATTAATTCATTTTCCCAATTTATAGACAAAATTTCTATTAAGCAAAAAGTACAATACACACCAATTATGGCTGAGCAGTTTCATTTGGAATGTGAATCTGTAGCAGAAGCTAAGCAGTTAATGCGATGGTTAGAAAATTTTGAAATGGAAAGTAATGAATTCTTTTATGTTGGTAGTAATCGGGTTTTTTCATTATCTATTGATAATAAACGGGTTAACGTTCAGTGTCGTTGTGCCAAGCACGTTTCTACAGATTCAAAAATATTAGATAAGAATGAGAACAAAACAATACCATTTTATGATGTGTTTCATAAAATGAAAGACACAAAAAGCGGTATTCATAATCCCCTAGGGATGTTATGGATCTTCGATAATGACAAAGTACACCAGATAATCAAAGATCCAATTGAGTTAGAAGTTATTACACCTATGATTTTAGAATACTACAATTGATATTAAGGTAGTGCTCAGATGGTATTTGTCTAATACCAAGATGTTTTTTTTCATTTGGAAGCAATGGAGGTTCCGTTTGCTAAAATTAGTTAAATGAAATATAGAAGTGAAGTTGATGGACTAAGGGCAATTGCTATCATACCTGTAGTACTCTTTCATTTGGGTATCCCTTTATTAAGTGGGGGCTACTTAGGCGTAGATGTTTTCTTTGTTATAAGTGGCTATTTAATTTCTTCAATATTGATAGCAGATATTGAAAAGGGTAGGTTTTCTTTAAAAGTTTTTTATGAGCGGCGTGCGAGGCGGATATTGCCAGCTTTAACTTTGGTCATAATCGCAAGTGCAATTTTATTTCCATTGTTTTCAAATAACCCCAAAATGCTCGAAGAATTTGGGGAAAGTATATTATCGATAGTTTTTTTTATATCTAATTTGTATTTTTGGTCTCATTCCGGCTACTTTGGTAATGTCTCTGAAACTACCCCTCTACTGCATACATGGAGCTTGGCTGTAGAGGAACAGTTTTATATTTTTGTACCGCTGGGATTGATGTTTCTCCATAAATACTTCAGCGAAAAGGTTATGTTTACGGTTATAGCCATTGTGTTTGCCATCTCCTTCGTAATTTCAGTTGTCGCAA
>Ga0105356_10007380_pt1 | contig 10114 bp, 5 predicted proteins | sample GOMGulsemesocosm_3_FD_83502 | JGI IMG/M metagenome (GOLD analysis project Ga0105356, IMG submission 83502) | Methane-oxidizing microbial communities from mesocosms in the Gulf of Mexico - GOM9D Gulf of Mexico | ecosystem: Environmental > Aquatic > Marine > Cold seeps | place: Gulf of Mexico...
AATTAGCCAAAGAGCATAACGTTAGTGCGTTAATCATTAATAAACGTAATGAGCAGGATGAATACGGTTTAGTGATGCTTGCTGATATTGCCAAAGAAGTGCTGGCAAAAGACCGTTCGCCAGACCGCGTAAACTTGTATGAAATAATGACAAAACCCTTGGTCAGTGTATTACCTGACATGGATGTAAGATATTGCGCACGATTATTTGAACGTTTAAGTATTCACCTTGCACCTGTTATTGAAAATAAAAACATTATTGGCATGGTTGATTATACCAACATGATATTTAGCCAAGCTGAATAATACCGCTAAGCTATTAATTATTTATTACTAAAACGCCAAGTTATAGTAAGTATTGTTAGTTAAAGTGACTGGCTAAAAAATATGTTTTACCGCAATATTAATGCTCTTCAAGCCAAAGCAGTCATTTTACATGTTAGCAAACTGGAACGTAGTCTTAACAATAAAAACTCAAGTTTTCTTGTCAAGGCTGCAGTTCTAAACATTTCAATTTTTATTAAAATGATGTCGTCATTACATAAAACCTTCTGCAAGTAGAAACAGGTAAACTCTCCTCTAAATACCCACAAAACATAGTCAAACGATGGATAAGAATTCCAAAAGTTCATTGCCATATTAACCTTATTTCACTATTTTTTATCACCACAGACTCGCTCTGATTACCTCACCCACTCCAGCCATTATTTTGATTAAAAAAGCAATGCATATAGTGAAATAATGATGAGATTGAACAAGTTATGAAATTGATAACTTCACGTTGATCAAGGTCAATATGACAGAGCATAACTTAACTCATACTAATATAGCTCAGTAATTGTTGTATCAAAGAGGAGAAATACTTTGGAATTTTCTGATGAGGATCTATTTGAACAAGGACCTTTGATTTTATTTACCTGGCAACTTACGCCGGGCTGGCCTGTGTTAAAAGTAACAAACAATGTTCAACAATTCGGTTACCAGCCGGCGGAGTTTTTATCAAAAAATTACTCTATACTGACATTATCCACCCTGACGACTTAGAACGTATTATCAATGAAATGAGCGTTTTCTTAGAGAATGATGACGTTTACTTTGAACAGGATTATCGAATCCTGACCAAAAGTGGCGATGTTCGGTGGGTCTATGAAAAAACAATTTTAAAAAGAGATACTGCGGGATTACCAACTCTCGCAAAAGGTTACCTGCTTGATATAACCGAGCGTAAGCTAGCAGAGCAAGAATTACGCGAGTCCTCTGATAAATACTACCAATTATTTAATAAAAACAAGGCTATTGAATTACTAATAGATCCTAATACGCAAAAAATCATCAAAGCAAATGGCGCGGCTGAAAAATTCTACGGTTATAACAATCAAGAGTTTAGTCACTTATCCATCGGTGATATCAATATTCTACCCATTGAAATTATAGAAGCAGAAATTGAGTTAGCGCTAAGCGAAAAACGTGATTATTTCAATTTTAGGCATCAGCTTAAAAATGGAGAAATAAAGGATGTTTGTGTCTATTCAGGCCCTTTATTAATGGCGGGGCGCAGAGTACTTTATTCTATTATTCATGATATTACCGATCAACGTCAGGCAGAAAGAGCGCTTTTACAAAGCGAGCAAACATTCCGCTCATTTATCGAAACAACCTCAGAAGGTTTTTTAATCCTTACACCACAATTACAGATTAACTTTTCTAATACCGCCATTTGCCAACTAGCAGGTTATTCATTATCTGAAATGAAGGGGAAATCTGTATTAGCCTTCATAACCCTCGAGTCTCGTATTCAATTGCGTCAACAATTGAATATGGCGAACTCCCACTCACACCTAGCGGCCGAGTTAACCTTAAAGCACAAAAATGGTCATAGTATATTTATCAGATACAAGGCTACAGTAATGGCCGATGGAAGCGGTTTTTTTACTTACATCACTGATATTACTGAACGAAGGCTAAAAGAAGTAGAGCTAAAAACATTAACCAGTGCTGTAAAACATAGCGCGAGCTCAATTATTATCACGGATAAAAACGGCATTATCGAATACGTTAATCCCCGCTTTTGTGTGGTTACAGGTTACAGTGAACAAGAAGTTATTGGTCAAACACCAAGCTTAATCAGCACTAAAAACACGCGAAAAGAGCTTCATACTGAATTGTGGCAAACCATTCTTGCAGGTGATGATTGGCACGGCGAAACCTATAACTGCACCAAAAACGGTGAGTTTTATTGGTCAATGATGTCAATATCACCAATTATGAATGAGTATGGAGAAATAAGTCAGTTTGTGAGTGTTAGTCAAGATATTACTGAACATAAATCCAAGCATTTAAAAATGGAAGAATTAGCCTTGAGAGATCCTTTAACAGGTTTAGCTAATCGGCGGTTATTTGATGATCGCCTTAACCAAGCGGTTCAAAGAATCAACTATAAAAAGCGAAATGGTATTGGCATTGTCATGCTTGACCTTGATCATTTTAAAGATATTAATGATACCTATGGTCATGACGTAGGTGATTTAATATTAAAAGAAGTTGCACGCAAATTACTCTTGTCAACTCGTAAAGAAGATACTGTCTCTCGTTTTGGTGGTGATGAGTTTATAATATTGTTGCAAGACGTTAGCATCGTATCTGATGCTCAACGCGTAGCGAAAAATATTCTTCAAACGTTATCTGAGCCAATTGATGTAGGTGAGCATACTTTTACAATCACTTGTAGTTTGGGCGTCTGTCTCGCACCTCAAGATGGTTGTATTCCAACTCAGCTATTAAAAGCTGCAGACCTTGCTTTATATAGAGCAAAAATAGCTGGCCGTAATAATATACAGTTTTACAACGCCAATATGCCGTACTCAAGCGAGATCAATGAGCTTACAGAACCAGTTATTTCTCCCTAACATCGGCATTATTTGTTCAATATTTATTAGCCAATATTACGCGGTGGCTATACCAATCCGTATAAGAAAGTGATCGCTTAGCGAGAATTTAAAGGTTTATAGGCAAGGCATTGATTGTAGGTAATGGTTATTCAGGAGAATATGCTCCTGCATTCTCTAATAAGCTGCATCCATGCAGCGTCCTTACCAAAATCAATAACGCAGTATATAAGCCTTTAAAACTCGACCTTTGGGAACGCATGGAACATCATGATAACTTCACAAAACATGCTTGATGTAGAATAACTATAACTACACATATTTTGATTGTTCTAATGTCGCCCATGCCGTTCTAAGTGGTCACTTCTTTATGCGGAATGGTATAACATCGATATTAATATATTAAGTCAAATTTATATGGATAAACTCAACGTTAAGTAAATTTTAGGATAATAAATAAAAAGGAAATAAGATGAAAAATAAAGTTTTATTAAGTTTACTACTCTCAGCAATGGGGTCCTATTCTGCAGGTGTATCTGCCGACGAATGGAGTTATCAACTAGAACCCTATTTAATGGTCACTTCTATTAAAGGTGATGCAACAATTGGCCGTACAAATCAAGCTGATGTGGATGTTGATTTTGATACCATCTTAGATAACTTGGACGCTGCTGCTATGGTTCATTTTGAAGCTCATCACGATTCTGGTTGGGGGGCTGTGTTTGATTATGGCTTTATGGACCTTGGTGGAAATAAAACAAGTACCAATGGCAATTCGACGGATGTAAGCGTCCGACAAGGCGTACTTGAACTTCAGGCATTATATCGAAATAAGTTGAGCGATGGATTTCTTGATTACTTTGCGGGTGTGCGTTGGTGGGATAATGATATAGACGTTACGCTTGATTTTACCATTCGCCCTGAAAATAACTTTAAGAAAGAGATTGAGTCTGATTGGGTAGATCCTGTTGTAGGTGTTAGATGGATAAAAAACATTGATGATAAATGGACGTTTTTGGCTCAAGCAGATGTAGGTGGTTTTGGCCTTGGCTCTGATTTTACTTCTTCTGTGCAAAGCGGTGTTACGTACAAAATTAGTGATTTAATGACTTTGGACCTTAAATATAAAGCGACTTGGGTCGACTTTGAAGAAGGTACTAAAGGACAGCAGGGATATTTTGGTTATGACACAGTGACTCATGGCACCGTGATTGGCCTAGCTTTTAATTTCTAACGGCAAATACATGTTGCTTAATATCCTCCGCGTAGCTTGTTTTTAAAGCCAGAGCTACGCGAGCTTACAGTTTAACAATTAATTTAAAGCTAACTAATTGATTCGTTAATTTGATTTGAAAAACTTATGTTTACCTTAATATTTATATACTTTACAGGTAAAACTGCCTAAAGTTATGAATCCTCTAATAAATTTTCGGCTAAATTCTTAAAATGAAACCTCGTCTTTTTAGATTTCTTTCTTTTTTATGCTTTATTATTTTGTTATTAAGTCTGTCTACTTATGCGCAACAACTTGAAACTAAAACGATTAAAGCAGAACCACTTATTAAGAAAATTAACCGTACGGGTAAGTTAATGTTTAAACGAACATTAAATTTATCTTTTAAAAGTAGTGGTTACCTTGAAGAACTCAATATTGATGAGGGTGATAACTTTACCAAAGGGCAGTTGTTAGCGCAGCTTGATATTGAAGAGCTTACCGCTGAAAAAAATTCCAGTTACGCACGTTTACTACAAGCAAAACGTGAAATTAAGCGTATTAATACGCTGCTTAGTAAAAATTTAAGCTCAGAACAAGCATTAGATGACGCTATAACTTCGGTTGAAACTACACGTGCCCGCCACAAAATAGCCCAATATAATCTCACTAAAGCGCAGTTAATAGCACCCTTTGATGGTGTTGTACTCACTCGACATACTGAGTTAGGTGAGTTGCAAAGCCCTAATCAGAGCGTTTTACAAATAGCCGCAAGTGAAAATAACTTAGTGGTGCGTGTCGGGTTAACAGCAGAAGAAGTTAGTCTAGTAAAGTTACAGCAAAAAATAGATGTGAATTTAACGCAATTAGGCTTAGTTACTGGCACGGTAAGTAAAATACCTGCTATTGCAGATCAGCAAAGCCATTTATTCACTATTGAAGTGTTATTAGAAAATGTAGCCGTGAATCAAGCTGTTGTTGGACAGTTGGCGCGGGTATTAACTGATGTTACGACAAATGCGTTTACTTATCGATTGCCGCTTGAGGCGCTTAATAGTGTTGATAACCAAGGTAATGCGTTAGTGATGGTGTTAGATGCGGACTCAACAACGCATGAAAGCTATTATCAGCAAGCCTTTGTGATTAAAGAGCTTACTAATGAATATATTTATTTAATGGCCCAAGAAAAATCACTTCCCTTAACTATTGTCACGCAAGGCTGGCAGCATTTAGCGTTAACTGTAAATAAAACGTTAGATGAAAATCAGTGAAGGGAAATAACCGATGAAACTCCCTAGATTAGCGATAAATAATTCACAATTTACTATAACGATATTTTTATTACTGGTTTTAGTGGGTGTGGTGTCCTATTTAAATATGCCTCGCTCAGAAGATCCTCAGTTTGATTTACCGGTCACCTTAATTGAAGTGGTTTATCCAGGCGCTTCGCCCAGTGATATTGAAACCTTAGTCGTTGATCCGCTTGAACAAGAAATTGCTGATATTGAAAATATTAAGAAAATTGAAGCAAAAATTCATAATGGCGCGGTTAGAGTTACTATAGATTTTCTTTACGGCACCGATGGTGAAACTGCGTTTAATAAAGTAAAACAGGCGGTATCAACCGTTAGACCCCGTTTACCCGAAGGTGTCGCTGAGTTACTGGTATTAAAAGCAACACCAAGCAGTGTTGCCATAATGCAGTTGGCTTTGTGGTCTGAGCCTACCAATTATAAAACCATGGAATTGCATGCCAAGCTATTGGAAAAGCGATTGGAAACAATAGCCAGTGTCCGTAAGGCAAGTATCTGGGGATATCCGCGGCAAATTGTTGCGATAGATATCAAGCTACCGTTATTGAAACACTATGGATTAGCGCTTACTGACATTACTCAAGTGCTTCAAGGTAGGGCATTAAATATCACCCCTGGTTTTGTTGATGCCAGTACACGTCGTTTTAATGTGAAAGCCAGTGGTAACTTCACTCAATTAGTTGATATTGAAAATACTGTCATTAGTGATAACAACATGGCTAGTGCGAATGGTATTTTAAAAGTTAAAGATATTGCGACTATTAGTTTTACCGATGCAGAGCCAAGTTATTTAGCTTATTTTGATGATATTCCTGCAATATTTATCACGGTAGAGCAGCGCGAAAAAACGAATATTTTTGTATTAACTGAACAAATAAACCAAGAAATTGAGCAGTTTGAACAGAGTTTACCGAGTGGACTTAAATTAGCTAAGTTATTTCAACAAGCCGATAGTGTTAATGTCCGTGTTAATGGCTTTTTTGATAACTTAACTCAGGGGTTAGTCATTGTTGGCTTGATGGCCTTACTGTTTTTGGGCATTAGAGAAGCGTTAGTGGTAATTCTCGCTATTCCTATTTCATTCTTAATGGCGATTGGTTGGCTTGACTTTAGTGGTTATGGCTTACAGCAAATGTCGATCGTTGGTTTAATTATTGCGTTAGGTTTATTGGTTGATAATGCCATTGTGGTGACCGAGAGTGTTCATAGAGAAAGTAAGCTTGGTAAAGATATAAAAGATGCTGCGGCATCTGGCACCAGTAAAGTCGCTTGGGCTATTGCCAGTGGTACTATCACTACTATGTTAGCCTTTTTACCTATGCTGATGATTCAAAGTAGTACTGGCGACTTTATTCGCTCAATGCCTGTGACTGTGGTGTTAGTCTTATTTGCCTCGTTATTAGTAGCACTAACCTTAACACCACTGTTAGCCAGTAAATTACTCGTAGTTATTGAGAAAGATGCCAAACCTAAAAAGGTTAAAATTAACACCTTACAACATTATGCTAACAAGTTTGCTGAGAAGACTTATAGTAATACCTTAACGATATTAATGCATTATAAAGCGGCTGTAATTGTTGTGAGTTTATTGATGTTAGTGGCTATGTTCTCTTTGTTTGGGCAAGTAGGCGTGAGCTTATTTCCTAAAGCAGAAAAACCGATGTTATTAATTAATGTGACTACTCCAGCTAACTCATCTCTAGCGTATACAGATAAGGTTCTTCAGCAAGTTCGGTTACATGTTAAGCAATATAATTTAGTTGATAAAGTAGCATTAAATATTGGTAGTGCAAATCCACGTATTTATTATAATGAAGTCCCCAAACGCGGCATGATTCGATTTGGCCAGGCGTTATTAGTATTAACGGATTATCAAGCCGATGAAGTCTCTTCATTAGTAAAACATTTACGTGATGATTTTAAACATTGGCAGCAGGCGGAAATTACTGTTAAAGAGTTTACCCAAGGCCCAGTGACCGATCAGGTCATTGCTATTAGGTTGTTAAGTGAGTCTCTAACTGATTTAGAACAAGTAGCGAATGATTTGTCGGCAAAAATGCGAGAATTATCTGGCATTGTAAATATCGATAACCCTATCGGCATGGCTAATACCGAGTTAGCACTTACCATTAACTACCAACAGGTAGCACTAAGTGGCGTGAGTGTTGAGCGATTAGATAAAACCATCAGTACTCTTTTATCAGGTGCGACGGTTGGTCAATTTAATGATATTAATGGCGAAGATTATCCTATTATGATTCGCCAAAAACACCCTAGTGTTGATAATTTATCGGCTATTGAAATAAGCAATAATAGAGGTGTTTCAATTCCACTTGAGCAACTTGCTACTATGACGTTGCAAAAGGGCGGTAGTGACTTTTTTCACTACCAGAAATTACGCATGGCTAAGGTATCTGCTGATGTTGAAACGGGTTATTCCGTTGGCGAAATCACAGAACAGTTGGTGAACTACTTAGAGCAGTATGAGTTACCAGTAGGAATGCATTTTACCTTAGGTGGGGAAGAAGAGTCTCGGCAGAAAACTTTTGCTGGTCTTACGCAAGTAATGTTAATTACGGCTATGGGAATCTTTGCTGTATTGGTGTTGCAGTTTAAATCAATTTTACAGCCTATGATTATTTTTAGTTCAATTCCTTTTGCCATGGCCGGCTCAATTATTGGGTTATATTTAACAGGGTTATCATTTTCTATGATGGCCTTTATTGGCTTGATCAGTTTGTTTGGAATCGTGGTGAATAATGCGATTATTTTGATTGATAGTACTAATGTTAATTTGCGCTTAGGCCTAGACAAGCGTTCGGCAATATTGAAAGCGAGTGCAGTGCGTTTTACCCCTATATTGTTAACCACGTTAACGACGATAGGAGGATTAATTCCGTTGACGTTATATGGCGGCAGTTTGTGGGAGCCACTTGGTGTGGTACTTATTTCTGGCTTATGTGTCTCAGCGCTTTCAAGTTTTTTATTGGTACCTATTTTAACCGAACTCTTTACCAGTAAAAGGCTCGATAATAGCTCTAATTAAACCGTTTTATGGCTAAAGCAGGTCAATAAAACTAAGACATCACGATGAATTACTATATAATAATTTTAATTATCGCTAAGTGAACAATAGCTGTTGTGATTGGTCATGGGTATAAGTTGTTCGTGTTATACGAACCAAATAAAGTGACTAATTTAGGCGATAGCTATAGTAGGGTTTAGATAAATGGAAGTAATTGGCACCTCAGGTTATTTTTTAGCATCCTGTGCTTATGCAGTGTTTATATTATTACTTTTAGCTGCACGTAATAAAACCCTAGCAGGCGGTTTAGTATTACTCGCGGCGTTTCTGGTTTTTTCTTCCTCTCTGACTGCTGCATTGCAACCCAAACAAGGGTTTTCATTGCTTATTGTTATGGCAATAGAAACCTTTAAAATAGCTGTTTGGTCAATACTGATTATTTGCACACAAGCAAATATCACGACGCTTAAAGAGCTCATTGTACATCCCAAAGTTAAAAAATACTTGCAAATATTCAGTGGCTTATCTGTACTGTGTTGGGGAGCTGCATTATTTTTACCTGATAGTATAAAGTTACTATTTTCATTATTTTTATTACTTAACCTTTGGTTACTAGTATTACTTGAACAGTTATACCGAAATGCCGATGTTAAAGTTAAATGGGCTATTTGGTCATTAATTATTGCCTTAGGTATGGCGACTGTTTTTGACTTTGTGCTTTTTGCACAGGCGGCTATGGTTAACCAATTAGACTTCTCTTACTGGTATGCTCGCGGATTTATTGCAGCCATAGGTATGCCATTAATATTAATAAGTACTCGTCGAATTAAAGACTGGTCGGTAGATGTTTTTGTTTCCCGTGAAGTGGTCTTTTATAGCTCTATGCTGCTCATCTCGGGGTTTTATTTACTCTTATTAGCTATCGCTGGTTATGCCATTAATTACTTTGGTGGTGCTTGGGGAGATGTGATAAGCATTGCTTTTATTATATTAGGGGGCAGTGTTTTAGCAGCCTTATTGATAACTGAGAGATTACGGAGAGAAGTTCAGGTATTTATCACCAAACATTTTTTTGCGAATAAATATGATTACCGTGTTGAATGGCTCAAATCAATTGAGCAACTCGAAATTGGCGAAAATGATGATTGTTACCACACTGCGACTCATATCATTTGTTCATCACTGAACATCCACCAAGGTGCGTTGATCAAAAAGCTCACGCCAAGTCAGTACCAACCTCTTTATCAGCAAAACTTTCAACTCGAGCAAAATGAATTACATTTTTTAGTCGCTGTAGATCAATTTTGTCAACAACACGGTTGGATCATTGATATTCGAGAGTTGGCCATGGTTGAGGAAAGCTATCCTGGTTTAGTATTAGATGCTCGAGCATGTGAGCAAAAAAATATTGATATCATCATTCCTATTTTTATGAATAAATCAGTTTACGGTTTTTTCTTGTTAGCACTCCCTGAAGAGCAAGGGGTATTAAATTGGGAAGATCGGGATTTACTTTTTTCTATCTCTAAGCAACTTAGTAACTATTTATCACTGAACGAAGCCAATGATAGTTTGGCTGAATCTAAGCAATTTGATGCTTTTAACCGCATGTCTGCCTTTTTAGTACATGATTTAAAAAATATTCAGGCACAGCTGGCGTTGATTAATAGTAATGCTAA
>Ga0105356_10007382_pt1 | contig 10113 bp, 4 predicted proteins | sample GOMGulsemesocosm_3_FD_83502 | JGI IMG/M metagenome (GOLD analysis project Ga0105356, IMG submission 83502) | Methane-oxidizing microbial communities from mesocosms in the Gulf of Mexico - GOM9D Gulf of Mexico | ecosystem: Environmental > Aquatic > Marine > Cold seeps | place: Gulf of Mexico...
ACTTTCCTTTAAATTAAACTCTACAGCTTAAAGCTGACTAGCCACTTATATCTATAAAAATTATTGTTTGTTTTCTAAATTCAATACGATTAACTACATTGAACTGTATTTTTCTCGTAATCGTTGGCGAACAAACTCTGCTGCGGTATTGAAAATGAAGGTGAATATGAATAATACAAAAGCAGCCAAGAATAAGATTCGATAATGAGAACTTCCCACTTCAGACTCTGGCATTTCTACCGCAATATTTGCTGCAAGGGTTCTCATCCCCTGGAAAATACTCCAATCTAAAATTGGCGTGTTACCAGTGGCCATCAAGACAATCATAGTTTCGCCTACCGCTCGGCCAAGCCCCATCATAACGGCAGAAAAAATACCAGGACTTGCTGTAAGCAGCACCACTTTGATAAGTGTTTGCCACTGCGTAGCACCCAATGCTAATGAGCCACTCGTTAGATGACCAGGTACACTAAAAATTGCATCTTCAGCCATAGAGAAAATAGTAGGAATAACAGCAAAACCCATCGCAATGCCAACCACTAAAGCGTTTCGTTGGTCAAAGTTAATCCCTAGATCATTGGTTAAGTATTGACGCATATCACCATTAAAAAAGGCCAATTCAAGTACACCAGATAACGAAAATGCAGCATAGATAGCCAATATCATGACGGGAATTAATAGCAACGGAGCCAATGTTTCTGGTAATTTGTCTTTCCAATCATTAGGTAGGTTATGCCATGCAAAAGCAGTTACTAACGTTGATAAAGGAAGGAAGACAAATAATAAGAATATTGCTGGTAAATACTCTTCCATCAATGGCGCTAACCATAACCCCGCTAAGAAACCTAAAATAACGGTAGGTAACGCTTCCATCATTTCAATGGTAGGTTTTACTTTTTTACGCATTCTAGGCGTCATAAAGTAGGCAGTATATATCGCAGCAGTTAAGGCAATAGGTACGGCAAATAACATGGCATATAAAGCCGCTTTAATGGTACCAAAAGAAATAGGGACTAAAGAAAACTTGCCTTCAAAATCATCAGAGCCTGATGTTGATTGCCAGATATAGTCTGGCTCAGGATAGCCTTCATACCAAACTTCTTGCCATAGCGCTTGCCAGGTAACTTCTGGATGTTCATTATGAACACTGAAGGCTTGTAAATTTTTCTTAGAAACGTCTAGAGGATCATTACCAATAATAATCAAACCATTAGCACGAGGCGCTATCGCAAATGCTTCTGGTTGTGCTGAGGTTAGTTTACCTTGCCAAAGGTGTGCTGAGCTTGTGGTATAAAAAACATTGACCATGCCGCTTTCTGTCATAGTGTAAAAGCTTTTTCTATATTGCTCAGTGTAAATAGCGGTTATCGCATTTGATGCTTGTTTGCTCTTGTCATGACCAGTTTCACCATCATTCGCATTAAAGCTTCGAATTTGCTTAAACTGACGACCCGACTCCATTGCAACTTCAAACCACTGACTAACTCGACCACTACTATCACCTAGCAACACAGAACTACTGCCTGAAAGCAGTGCCATAGAGGTGAGGTAAGTATCGTTATTATCTAATGTTGGGGAAATTGTGGCTTTAAGACTAACTTCTTCATCATCATTTAATGAATACACATATACCGTTGAAGCGCTTCGAATAAACGCTAAACTTAAATCTGGCGTTACTTTTATTTCATCAACAGCATCATCAATGAACTCAATTTGTTGAAAAATTGTCTCGTATTCAAAATCATCTCCATCACTAGAAGAACTAAAATCATCTTCAGCAATAAAGCTGGTTTTTATTAAACGTTTATCTTCAGTAAAAGCTACAAATACAACTCTTTCATCATCCATTGCAAAAGCTAATTGAGAAAGTGGTGTTTGTTGTTCATCAATAATTAATGAATCTTGACCAAGTGGATAATTAACTTGAGGGATAATTTCACGGGTATCATTAGCGTACTTAGCATAAAAGCTTGGCTGAATTAATAACGTTTTCCCCTTGGTGCTATGAAGTAATTTATTCGCAGATAAAGAGTTAACTACATTAACCACTTTTTCTTGATTGAAGTCATCACTTACAAATAAGGACATTGAAAGTGCATTATCACCAACAGCAAACTGCTTGTCTGCTTCAGGAGCGCTGGCTTTTAAATGATAGAAATCAATGTTACCAGCTGCTGTTATTTCGTAAGCCACTTCTTGTAACTCATCAACACCGGTACTCAACACTTTATCGTTAGCTTTTAAATCGAGAGTGATGCTAACTTTAGGTTCTATTTGAGCAGATTCAAAAATAGGTTTTACAACGTAAAGTAAATATAAAAAAATCAGTACAAGGGTAAACAGAACGCTAATACCACCAAGGGTTATTAACCATTTTGCCAATGAATTTTTGACCCCACGGCTTCGATTCGAACTAACAAGACTTGCCACTTAATTAACCTTATTATCAACAAGCTAACTATTAGCTCATTCAATATAGAGAATATGATAAAAATAACTGAGCGAAGTATAAGTCAGTTATATGACAATTTTATTACAACTGAAAATCGATTAGATAATAAATAATTAAGGAAATAAAAAAGCAGCTCTAGTAGGAGCTGATTTTTTAGTATTATTATGAATAAGTATTAACGGGGAGTTATTCGTTTAGCGCTTTAATCATTAATTAATGGTTAAACTTTATTTCAACATAAATAATGAGAATAAATTTTCTAGAACAAGGCGCTTGATTGAGTAATAGCTGGCTATTGGGATTGAAAGCAACGATGTTATGGAATATATACCCGTTACCATTCAAAGTGCAGGATTCCAGTGGGAATTAAAATGACTTTAGGCAAGGCAAATAATTTAAGCATAGTTATTCTATGGTTTGATTATTTAACGCCGAATAAAGTCATTGTAAACCCATCGAAGAAGCGCTTGAGCAACATCACTTCATCGTTGCTGTGATTTATAAGGGAATAACCATTATTTCATCACAGCGCCTTGAATTGAAATCGCTCAAGCACTCTGAAACATGCATCTTGATTGGTAGTGGGTATATAGACCATTTAATTCAAGAAATTAATATACCAAGGCATCGCTTTATCAATACCTTGTTGAATTTTGAACTCTGGTTCATAGCCAATTAATGATTTTGCTTTAGAAATATCAGCCTGAGAATGTCTGACATCACCAGCTCTAAAATCTTGATACGTTGGCGATTTTTTATAATCAACACCGTTGGCTTGTAAAGCTGCTTTTAAACTATTGAATAGAGTATTTAAGCTTGTTCTATCGCCTAGGGCTACATTATATACTTGATTTTTACCCATATCATTCGCTGTTGCCGCTAAAATATTAGCTTGCACCGCATTTTCAACAAAACAAAAATCACGACTCGTTTCACCATCACCGTTTATAAGTAACTCCTCGTTAGCTATCATTGCAGCTGTCCACTTAGGAATAACTGCTGCATAGGCGCCATCAGGATCTTGTCTTTTACCAAAGACATTAAAGTAACGTAAACCAGTACAGTTTAGGCCATAAGTTTTATGAAATACATCCGCATAAAGCTCATTAACATATTTAGTTACTGCATAAGGAGACAATGGTTTACCGATAGCATCTTCAACTTTTGGTAGTGCGGGGTGGTCACCATAAGTAGAGCTTGATGCTGCATAAACAAAACTCTTTACCTGAGTTTCTTTAGCTGCCGTTAACATAGTTAAAAAACCAGTGATATTTGCTGAGTTAGTTAATAATGGGTCCGCAATTGATCTTGGAACTGAGCCAAGTGCTGCTTGATGAAGAATATAATCGACGCCATTATCGTAATAATTTAATGCGGTTTGGCAATCGTCTAATTGACGAATATCACCTTGAACAAAATAAAAGTTTTGCCATTGTTCAGGTGAAACTTGTGCTTGGACTTCATCCAGATTGTGCTGATGACCTGTTGCGAAGTTATCTAAACCAACGACTTTCTGGTTTAATAAAAGCAGTGTTTCTAAAAGGTTTGAGCCTATAAAGCCTGCACAACCAGTGATCAGCCATATTTTAGGTGAATTGAGTAGTTCTTTCTTAATTTTTTGAAACTGAGCCATTATTACTAATCCTTTCTTGAAAAAGCCCACTTACCTGAACTTCAGATAAGGGGGCTTTATTATAGCTAAATAAACTATTACTAAGACTATAAGCGGATATCAGCTAAGTCTATATCTAGCATATATTTTAAATCATAAATCACATGGTTTTCTTTCATCAATGCTTTAATTTCAGCTGTAGTTAAAGCTTTAAATTCATTATGCGCAACAGCAAAAATAACCGCATCATAGCAGTTTGATTTAGGTGCTGAAATTAAATCTACATTATATTCATGCTTAGCTTCCTCAGGGTTTACCCAAGGGTCATAAACATCAACATTAATATCAAATTCAGCTAATTCAGAGAGAATATCAACAACTTTGGTATTACGAACATCAGGGCAATTTTCTTTGAAAGTTAAGCCCATCACCAGAACATTGGCACCATTAACCGGTAACTTCCTTTTCAGCATATTTTTCACTAACTGAGAAACAACATACTCGCCCATAGAGTCGTTAATACGACGCCCCGCAAGAATAACCTCAGGGTTATAACCAATTGACTGAGCTTTATGCGTTAAATAATAGGGATCTACACCAATACAGTGACCGCCGACAAGACCAGGTCTAAAGGGTAAAAAGTTCCATTTAGTACCAGCGGCTTTCAATACTTCTTCAGTATCAATATTAAGTTTATTAAAGATAACGGCAAGCTCATTAATCAAGGCAATATTTAAATCACGCTGAGTGTTCTCAATAACCTTTGCTGCTTCAGCCACCTGAATACTTGAGGCTTGATACGTACCCGCTGTAATAATAGATTTGTATAGGCTGTCAATAAAGTCTGCAACTTGTGGTGTTGAGCCCGAAGTGACTTTTAAGATATTCGTTACTCTATGCTCTTTGTCACCTGGGTTGATACGTTCAGGGCTATAACCGGCATAAAAGTCATGATTAAAAACTAAGCCAGAATAGCGTTCTATTTCAGGTAAACAAACTTCTTCAGTGGCTCCTGGATATACCGTAGATTCATAAATAACGATATCGCCTTTATCAATCACTTGGGCCAGCATAGCACTCGCCTTTACTAATGGCGTTAAATCAGGCCTCTTATGTTTATCAATAGGGGTTGGTACAGTGACAATATAAATATTACAATTTTTTAAATCGGCAACTTCAGCAGAATATGAAATAAATTCTGAATCAGCTAGTTCTTCACTTGATACTTCTAAAGTAAAGTCATGGCCTTGCTTTAGTTCATCAACACGTTTGGTGTTAATGTCAAAACCTAATGTTGGATATTTTTTACCAAACTCTACCGCGAGCGGTAAACCAACATAACCTAAACCTATAATACCTAGCTTCACGTTTTCTAATGAGTGCAACATACGACGTCCATTTATTGTATTTCGATTAAACGTACTTATAAATCTATGCGAAGAGATAATGATCTAAGGTTACCACTATCTCTTGTCATTTTATTTAAATACCACTGATAGCAGCAATTGCAACTGCCGAATTATAGATGATGCCAGTAACACTAGTCCACAATGCCAGGTTATTCATATATTCAGCATCAAGAGGGACAACGATAGTATCACCTGGTCTTAAATTATCACCGGCATCACTGCTAAACCAATTACCGCTTTCCATCATTTTAATACTGCCATTGGCAGAAATAATATAAATCCGTCCTTCATCTGCCCGTTTTTTACTACCACCACTTTGAGCTAAATAATCTTCTGCTGATAAATTAATATCATATATATGTGATGATGTTACTTGCACTTGACCGACAACGTTAATAGAGTTTTTCAAGGTAGGCACATACAATACATCGCCGCCTTCCAATAATACATCGTAATTTTTGTTACTAATTACCTTTGGTAAGTCAATAACTAACCGCCCAACGGGTTGTACATTAGCCATATCTGCTAACATTTGCTGAACTTCAACATATGATTGCGAATAGTTTTGGTCTGTCATTGACTTAGAGGCCATTTCTATACGTAAATCTGCAGTTAACTTTAGTAAGTTTTGTTGTTCGATTTCACGCAGTTGTACACGTGTAAAAACAGAGCCTTCTTGATGAGCAAATTTGGTAAAGCCACCTGCTTTAGCAATTAAATCAGCTAAGCTCTCACCACGACGAACTGTATACTTACCTGGGAAGACAAATTCACCTCGAAGCTCCACAACGTTATTTTCACTCCACGCTGGAATTTGATGAATATTCAATCTATCTTTTGAACTTAATAACACATTATCTTTTTCATCACCAGCAAGAGCCGAACTTAAACTAAACATGAGTGACGTTTGTTGCGCCCTATGATTAATAATTTGATTACGAGATACTTCCGCACGCACCATATAAGCTGACTCAGTTAAACCACCTGCGGCAGCAATTAAATCTGATACACGGGCATTTTGAGCCAGTGGATATACACCTGGAAACTTCACTTCACCATCAGCTTCAACTAATTGAATCGGTTGACCCGACTTACCTTGGCGCTTTAACTTTTCAATAATGGGCATTAACAAACGTTGACGAGAGAAAAGTGTTAACTCTTTAAGATCAAGCTCTTCTTCTAGCTCGCCACCACTAAACTGGGCAATCGATTGTTCAACTAACTTAGCTGCAGCGGCTTCATCACTGTCAAGCTGAGCAACTTGTTCACTATCACCATACTTCAACCAAAATTGTTTTTGTTTATACTTCTCTTTTGCTAACTCTTGTTCTTTCTTGGCAAGGTTATCTTGAGTAAAAGCCAAAGAATCTAAATTGATTTTACTATCAATTAATTTAATAACACTGGCAAAAACCAAAATTTTATCATTGCCTTGTAAAACAATGTTATCTGTTGAATTCGGCGAGGAGATAGCTTTAGCTAAATCAAACTGTAAAATCTCAATATTACGGGCAATATCAATTTCACGCACAACAATTGAATAATTAAGATCCGCCGAGTTTAATAAATGTGAATTGATATTAGGGAAGATATCGGTAATACGTTGACCTGTTTGCCATTGGTATTTTCCAGGGCGAGTTACCGCACCGATAACAGTGATCGACTGCTCAAACATTTCTGCAGCCTTCATCACATAAACAGCATCACCTGCATGTGCTTCTATAGCTAGGTCACTTTTTTTAGTTAAGTCAAGATTAACAACGGTGCGCAAAGAATCTTGATTATAACGTTCAACACGGGTTGTTTTAGCAAAGGCTGTTGGCAGCAGTCCACCTGACATTGCCAAAACATCATTAAAACTCTCGTTTTGACTTAATTCATAAATAGCAGGACGTCTAACTTCACCTTCAACACTGATTGTATTGCCTTTAGGCGCTATAAAAATCACATCGCCAGATTGTAATAAAACATCGCTTCGTGAATCGCCTTTAATCAATAAGTCATATAAATCTATAGAAGTAACTAACTTACCAGCTCGTTTAAGTTGGATATTACGCAAACTACCAATATCACTAATACCGCCCGCAGCAAAAATAGCATGGGTAACACTCGATAATGAACTTAAGGTATACGGTCCTGGTTTATGCGCATCACCTAAAACAAAAACTCGCATAGAGCGCAAAGAAGCAATACCAACAACAACATCAACACCAATAACCTTTTCTTTAATACGTGCCGTTAATAAACGTTTCATTTCATTAAATGATAACCCTGAAACCGTGAAAGGCCCATGTGCTGGGAAAATAATTTGTCCCTCACGGTTCACAGTTAATTCAAGTTCATCTTTTTCTTTACCAAATACTTGAATAGAAATCTTATCACCAGGGCCAATAATGTAGTCAGCTGGAATAGCTATATCCATCATTGGAGCAAATGTTTGCGGTGAATTAGCAAAAACATCGTAACCAAAAGGTTTAAGCTCATCACTCTCTTCTAGCTTTTCTAGTTCCTCTAACTCTTCTTCAGTAAGAGGATTACCTTCAGCATCAAATTGAGTTCCGCGTGGGAAGGTTTCGGTATTCTTTTTATCCTCACTAGAGCCACCTTTCGATAATTGCCCTTTTATACTATTTAAATCAACACCCATACTTTTAGCGAGTGCTTCTTGTTGAGATGGTGGCAATTTTTTGAATTGCTCTAATTGCTGTTCGCTTATCTGATTAGCTGCAATCGCCTTCAAAGATAAGTTTGCAAAAATAAAAGCCAATATTAGTAAAGTAGCTAACAAATATCTTGAAAAATTAAGACTTTGAATTTCAATGTTTTTTTTAGTAGCGGTTGTCATTTTAGCAAAGAGTTCCTATATTGCCCATACGGCATGAGAATAAAACCGAAGGCTTCTGCCTATCCCTGAATAATTTCAAGAACCTTAAAGTTTGATCACTAATTTTAGTGACGACGAAGTTTACCAGTATATGGTTATGCAAACAATATGTTAGCCTCACTAGTCGCCTTTATCTTATTGATGTCATCCAGTAAGCACTAGGAAAGATTTCTCTACACCTCCCAAAGCGAGGTAATCATTGATTTATGCCAAAACTTGCCTTTATTTGTTCACACGGGTATAACACTCTCTTTACTAAAACTAAACTTTCAATGTTATGGTAAAAACTAACGCTAATGATTATAAAAAATAAAATCTAGGATAATGATATGACTCAACCTAATGCGGGTACCCTGTTTGGTCACCCTAAAGGACTTTTCCTTTTATTTGGTACTGAAATGTGGGAGCGTTTCGGTTATTACGGTATGCGGGCCTTATTGGTATTATACTTAGTAGCCTCAGTGCAAGATGGTGGTTTTGGCTGGACCTCAGGTGAAGCACTAAGCCTCTATGGTACTTTTACCATGGCAGTCTATTTAACACCGGTATTAGGTGGCTGGTTAGCTGATAACTATATTGGTCAACGTAAAGCTATTATTTATGGCGGACTGATTTTCTCTTTAGGTTACTTTACTCTTGGTATCCCTAAATCAATGATTGTTGGTATGGAAGAAACGGTATTTTATATCGGCTTATCTTTAATCATTATTGGTAATGGTTTATTTAAAGCAAACGTTTCAAGCTTAGTAGGCGATTTGTATGAAGAAGGCGATCACAGACGTGATGGTGCTTTTACTATTTTCTATATGGGTATTAACTTAGGTGCTTTCTTAGCGCCAATCACTGTTGGTGTATTGGGCGAACAAGTTAACTGGCACTACGGCTTCATATTAGCTGGTTGTGGTATGTTAGTTGGTTTAGCAATGCAACTTACCTTAGCCAACAAATATTTAGGTGATATAGGTATTGTTCCTTCGGCCAAACGAACTAAAGGCAAACAAGAAGCCCATGCTCCTATTACTCCACAAGATATAGATCGCATGAAAGTAATCTTAATCATGAGTATGTTCTCAGTCATATTCTGGGCTGGTTTTGAGCAAGCTGGTGGTTTATTTACTATCTATGCATCTGACTTTACCGATCGTACTATCTTTGGTTTTGAAGTAGCAGCATCTTCTTTCCAGTCGTTAAACGCCATGTTCATTATCATGCTAGCACCTGTTGTCGCTTCTGTATGGGTTAAGATGGGTTCAAACGAACCGACTTCACCGAAAAAGTTTGCCTTAGCAATGGTATTCTTAGCGTTAGGTTTCTTCGTTATGTTATGGGCTACTATGGTTCAAGGTGGCGATGTTACGGTAAAAGTAAGTATGTTATTCCTAGTTTTTGCTTACCTTTTTCATACCTTAGGTGAATTATGTTTATCACCTATCGGGTTATCAATGGTGACCAAATTAGCTCCACTTAAATTCACCTCTGTTTTAATGGGTATTTGGTTCTTATTTACTGCCTTATCAAACAAGCTAGCTGGTTTTATCGGTTCATTTGTCGGTGAAGGACAAGAAATGGTCGATAACGCTGCTAATATCTTTTTGGGTGTTGGGCTTGCTGCACTAATAACAGGCGTAATTATCTTCTTATCAGCGGGTAAATTAGTTGAATGGATGCACGGCGCCGAAGGCACAAACACAACGGATTTAGAAGAAAAACTAGAAGAAGAGATATCAGTTACAGGTACACATGAAGGTGTATCTCA
>Ga0105356_10007385_pt1 | contig 10110 bp, 11 predicted proteins | sample GOMGulsemesocosm_3_FD_83502 | JGI IMG/M metagenome (GOLD analysis project Ga0105356, IMG submission 83502) | Methane-oxidizing microbial communities from mesocosms in the Gulf of Mexico - GOM9D Gulf of Mexico | ecosystem: Environmental > Aquatic > Marine > Cold seeps | place: Gulf of Mexico...
AGTGATGCTGTTACACAAGTGCAATACACTTTTAATGAAAAAATGGATTTGAAAGTAAAATGTAATGGTAGCCAGTTTGACCACTTATTTGTAGATAACGAGGTTTTTCATCTAGGTGATGTACCCATTCGTATCTTAGCAACTCCTGGGCATACACCTGATAGTATTTGCATATTAATAGATGGTAACGTGTTTGTTGGCGATACTTTGTTTATGCCTGATGGTGGTACTGCAAGGTGCGACTTCCCTGATGGCAATGCAAGTCAACTTTATCACTCCATTCAAAGGTTATTTGAATTAGGTGATGACTTGGCATTATGGATGTGTCACGACTACCAGCCTAATGGTCGTGAGCTTGTATATAAAACCACAGTGTCAGAACAAAAAAAATATAACGTACATTTAAAACATAATACAAGCCAGCACGACTATGTAACATTAAGAGAGCAAAGAGATAAAACCCTTAATGCACCTAAATTATTGCTCAGTGCCATTCAAATAAATATAAATGCCGGCATATTGCCCCTTGATGAAAACAATAATCTTGGTTTTATAAAAATTCCTTTAACGATTCATTAAAGCGCTTTTATAAATGAGTTTAGCCACACAAGAGCCGGTTTTTCTGGCTCAAAATCTTCACACGCATCTATTTCTAAGTTTTCAATATATGCTTTAGCTTGCAACGCTTGCAACAAGACATTTATTTTTTTCCCTGCACCACAAAAGGTATCGTCATAACTACTGTCGCCTAATGTAATAATGCCATAAGGGATATCGGTTAATAGCGGGAATTGACTCTTTAATTCTAAATATAAAGCTTCTAATTCTGCGGGAATGTCTCCCGCTCCCGTAGTTGAGGTCACAAAAAGTAAATGTGTTGCATTTTTAACATCATTTACAGTGCCAGGTAAAAATACCTCAGCTTGATTATTTTTAGACTTTAATGCATCTGCTAAAGTAAAAGCGAGATCTTCAGCGCCACCATAAACTGAACCAACAAAAATACTAATTTGTGACATATAATTATCCTTTTATTACTTTTGGCGATAATCTTGCTCTGAGTCAGACCAATCTAATTGTTTGAAAATTGATAATACGTCTTCACCTAAGTTTGCTTCAATATTTATTTGCACACCTGTATAGGGATGTTTAAAGCTTAAGTTTGTTGCAAATAACATTAAACGTCTTAGTTCAAAGTGCTCTCTAAAAAAGTGGTTATGGCGATTATCGCCATGATTTACATCCCCTATTATAGGATGCGTTAAATGGTTTAAATGCCTTCTGATCTGATGTTTACGCCCTGTTTGAGGGTAACACTCAACTAATGAATAACGAATGCTAGGGTATTTGCCAAAAGGAATATCTAAGCTCGCTTGTTTTAAGCATTTAAAGTCAGTAATTGCACTTTGCGCTGGTTTATCTTGATTTGCATGTTTATCTGCGATTTTATCAAGCTGCTCTTTTAATGGTTTATCGAGTAATTTATGCTCTGGTGCAAAACCTCTTACAAGTGCTAAATAGCGTTTTTGTATTTGATGCGCTATAAAAACCTCATTCATTTTTCTGGCTGACTCTGAACTCAAAGCAAATAACAACACACCAGAGGTTGGTCTATCTAACCTATGAACTGGATAAACATGTTGTCCAATTTGATCTCGTAGCATCTGCATGGCGAATTGTGTTTCATGTTTATCTAAAAAAGATCTGTGAACTAATAAACCAGCAGGTTTATCTATTGCTACAAAATATTCATCTTGATACAAGATAGTTAACTCTGGCGTCTCTATTTCTTCTTGTATCACATCTTTATTTATCACTTCACTCATGTTTACTACTTTTATTAAGGTCTAAGTATTATCTTTGTTGATTATAACAAGTTATTGGCACGATCAAACAAACTCATTATAATTGCAATCAGTTTATATTTTTAAGGTTAAGTAATGGATAGCAATATATCAACATTAGCAGATTTATTAGATACAGCGGGTACACAATGGCGTGTATATGACATTGGTCGCCGTATCACTAAAATTAATAAAGAAACGTTTTCTAAAATTGAAAATGCCCAAATTCCTTATCCTACTCCATTACAAAAACATGCCTTAATTGCCATTCTATTTTGGGATAAAAAAGAAACAGATGAACCGTATATTTGGTTTTTAAAACTGCCATTAGATGAAGAAAGTAAATTAGTTCAAGCCAGTAGAGATCATTTTGCTAGCATGGTGCTTGAAGCCTTAGGAACACAATTGACCGGCGAACAAGATGGCCAACAACTTAATAATAACCCATATGTATTTACGCCAAATGTCAATAAACGTGCTGCATTTAATGCTTTAATGAAAGTAGAGACAAATAAACCGGCTTCTATTTATTATGAACCTGCACAGCTTTACTTTAGTGGTAAGTTAGGGTTTACTGACTGGAAATCACTTTCATTGCAGGGTATCGCTGACTTTGCATTTAGACTTGATAAAACTGAAAACGTCACGAGTTTAATTAATTCGTTTGCAGATTTACCTACTGAGGTATGCTCTCCTCTTGCGTCTATGTTAGAAAATGTTGAAATTTCAACAAAGCTCACTGAAAAGCTGATTGAACTGGCTCATACCGCAATCAAAAATAAAAATGTGCCTACATTAGTAAACTACCTGAGATGTTTATCCCATACAAAAGCACAAACCTTATTAAACGATTTAATTGATACAATTTTAAATTCAGAGCTTTCAACTAACCTTGATATTATTTTGACTATTACAGGGCGTACTTGGCAAAGCCTGAATGAACCAAAACGTTTACATTTATTTATGGATGCGGTTGCACATATAGAGGACTATCCAGAATTATTTTCAGGTATTTTTGCTGATTTAGTTGCTATTCCCACTCTTCGCCCTCAGTTATTAGCATTATTAAGAGTTGAAAACCGAAGTAATGCGTTAGCACATGCTATTGGTAAACTTTTTTCATAAGTTAAAAAAATAGGATTTTTTATGGCGTCACTTTGGTTAATTATGACAGTATCAGCAATTATTTACTTTTTTTGGTTAAATCGAAAAATAGCAGAGGCTGCTCAAGCTCATGCAAAAAATCAGGCTGAAAAACTGCAAGTTCAACTATTAGATGTCGCTTGTAAAAAGCAAAGGTTAGGATTATTGCGCACAGGAAAGCCCGGATTAAAAAGCATCTTTATTTTTGATTTTTCTAGTGACGGTCAAAGCCGATATCAGGCAGAAATGACGATGGAAGATATTAAACTTGTGGATGTATTAGTACCACCTCATAAAATTTAAATCTTTTTTGAAACGTAATTAATTTATTTTTCTACAAAAAGAACTAAGGCGTAGCTCAATGCTACGCCCCAATCTTATTTTTCCATCCATGTATAAGGTTTTCCACTCACCTTTGGCGATTGCCTTCCCTTAAGTATCCATACAAAGGTTTTATCCATAAAACCTAACTAAGTCATCCTGACTCTATTCCATGCCTCATCCTGAGGTGTCCTAACCTTCCCTGCCTATCCTTGATATTTTGAGTCTTCCTAACTCATCCTAATTGCATCATGCAAATGTCCATAACATCCTGTTAAGTGCTAAATCATTTAACACAAAGTACATCCTTAAATCCCTTTCCTTTATATCCCTGTGACATCTTCCTGATATCTGTCTTAGTTCCTTTCCCTGACTGTGGCTAATCCAATTAACCGAGTATTAAATCATTTAATACTATACCATCCTGGTATTCCCTATCCTTTTCCTTTATTTCCCTGTGACATCTTCCTGACATCTGTCTTAGTTCCTTTCCCTGACTGTGGCTAATCCGATTAACCGAGTATTAAATCATTTAATACTTTACCTTCCTGGTATTCCCTATCCTTTTCCTTTATATCCCTGTGACATCTTCCTGATATCTGTCTTAGTTCCTTTCCCTGACAATGGTTATTCCAATTAACCGAGTATTAAATCATTTAATACTTTACCTTCCTGGTATTCCCTTTCCTTTTCCTTTATTTCCCTGTGACATCTTCCTGACATCTGTCTTAGTTCCTTTCCCTGACATTCCAGTCATTTCCTATGACCTTCTTGCTTCCTACAGGACTAATATTAAGTGAAATATGAAATAAAATTAGCTTAAAAAACCTATTTTATTTATGTCTTATTATTGATGCAAACACTAAAGATATTAAAATCAACAAGTTAAAGTGGTATATGCGGTGATAAATACAGGAACAAACGTCCTATCCTACATTAATGTAAGATATATCTCACACTGAAACTTCCCTTATGCTCAGGGCTTAAATTTTTTGCTTAAGACTCGATTTCGATTTAAACAACAAATCACCGCTGATATTGCTAAACTCCAACTTTTTAATCTGATTAAAACCATCGTTTAAGAATAACGCTTTAAGATCATTACGCGTAACGTAAACCGCTAAACCTAAAGTATCTTCATCTGTTTTAATGAGATCGTCTAATGCCCGTAATAAAAAGCTACCAATACCTTGCTTTTGCATACCAGGTGCGACTGCTATAAAAGCTAAAAAGTGATAACAGTCGTAGTCATTTAACGACTCTCTAATTAATTTTTCTTTTTCAATCAGTTGCTGTGTAGTGAGATATCCAGCACTTAACATCAGCTTTAATCGCCAATGCCACACTCTTTGTGCTCTCATTTTACTACCCGATTTAAAAACACAGGCTACCGCTTTTAAAACACCTTCTTTAAATAAACCAACCAAAGGTTCATGCCCTTGCCAAAAGCTGTTTAGTTCTTCACGGATCAAAGCCCTTAGTTTTTTTTCATAAACCGAAGCACTAGCATCAGATGAGTTTAGTATTTGCATGAGTAGTGGATCATCATGATAAGCTTGATAAAGTAGACTTGCTGCCAAGCTTAAATCTTCAGCAGTTAGATATATCGCTTTGAGTGGCGCGTTTGATGTATTTTTTGTTGTCACTGTATCCATGATTTATTCCATTGTTATTATTATGTTCTATATTTATATAGAAGCTAAATCAATAATAGGGAAATAAAATGGATACAAATTTGCATAATTTAACAAATTTATTTGCACAACTCGGTTTAGATAATACAAAGTCTGCCATTGATTCATTTATTGCGGAACACCGATTAGCAAGCTCTATTCATATAAGTGAGGCGCCTTTTTGGAGCAATGGCCAAGCTAGTTTTTTAACTGAATCTTTAGCTGAAGATGGTGATTGGAGTGAAGTAATAGACCAGTTTGATACTTTGTTAAGAAATTAGAAAAAGCTGTGATATCAAGATAAATCAAATTGAAGCACCTTGATATCAAAATTTTATTTATAAGTACTTTTAAATTGTTCCGCCATCACCAATAGCAACCAGTTTACTATTTTTGAATTTTAAATAATGACATTCATCTTTTGTTGTTTTGCTATCTGAGTCTGTTCTATGAGTTCGGTAGAACAATACTTGTGTATGCTCTGAGTTCTGATTAAAAACTTCATAGAAATCTGGCGTACCAAGTTTCCCTTTAATTAAATCAATAGATTGGCCTAGCTCTAAATTACTGATCATGCTTCTATTACTATCTTGTCTTACTTCCCAGCTATCTTTTGAATAGTGATCCGCAGCACCATCCACAGCAATAACACAGCCAGTTAATGCTAAAGGTGATACTAAAAGTAATGCAGTTAATATTTTTTTCATTTTTTGTTATCCAATAAATAGTTTTATTCTGGAAATAATTAATCAAGTTTCAAGCCAACATTTAAACCTTTGTTTTTTATAGATAAAATTTAATAGTTTTAAAAACGACTAGTTATATCATTATGTTCACGCTAAAATTTAGCTAATTTGACCAATTTAACTTTTAAGAGTGCCTTTATGGAACAATATGTTATTGAAGCAATAAAAAAAATACTCGTACAAGAAAAGGTACCTTCTGTCGCTTTAATAAAGGGAAAATTAAGCCAACCCGTTCCTATGCCTATTATTATTTCAGTATTAGGACGATTTAAAAATGATCCCGATAACTTTATAGTCGATGAAGCACCACAGACTACGGCTCAAACTAAAGAAGACGCTTCACAGTCACAATTAGATCGCATTGAGAAAAAACTAGATCTCCTTTTAACTTTATTACAAGACTCTAAAAAAACAGGTGATGCATAGATGTTTGTTGTTGATTTAACGTTTGATTGTTACCAAGATACAACTTTAGAAGCAGCAGAAAAAGCGATCATTCGCTTAGTAAATGCACTGCGCTTTAATGGTCAAATTATTGGGGAAGAGTTCCCTACCGTATTAAAAGATGGTTATTTCCTTACTCGTGTTATGTGTCCTGAGCAAGATTCATTGCATCCGCTTTATCATAGCCCTTTTGTGAAAAATAGCTTAGAAAAGTTAAACGATGTCGGTTTGTTACAGCCAAAAACTAAAGTCATAGGCCAAGATATTCATGCTAATGGCGCTGCACCGAGAGATGAATCTAGTAGTTATATTATTTATACAACTTATGTTCATACTTGCAGTCCTGTATATTGTGGTGATGACTTTATGCCAGTTCCGCTTTATAAAATTCCAGCCATTGCAAATGGTGATTATAAAGCCCTAATAAAGTGGCAAGAAGACTGGCAAGCGTGCGATCAAATTCAAATCAATGGTGCTACACGTTGTGAATTCTCTGCTATTAAAGAATTAGCAGATATCGACAGTGATCTATACCGCCGAGGGCAAACATTAAGAAAACGTATCAGCGAATTAACTAAAAAACCTGTTTATTATTATTTATATCGTGTGGGTGGTTTAAATAAAATAGCAGAGCAAACAAGAAAGTGCCCGAGCTGTGATGGTGATTGGCGTTTAGATGAACCTTGGTTTGGTTTATTTGACTTTAAGTGTGATGAATGTGGTTTAGTTTCAAATATTTCATGGGATCACCAATAAAGCCCACTTTGTGATTTTTGCCTACATAAAGCGTGTGTAGGCAATGTCCCTATTTAGCTTTCCAGATATTCATTTTATCTTTAGTGTGATCTATCAAGGATTGCAATTGTGCAGCATATACAAGCGCGTCCTTTAAATTACCATCATTGAGACTATGCTCTACATTTTTAGCCATTTCAGCTAAAGTTGACGCGCCAAATTGTGCGGCATTAGATTTTAAGCTATGGGCATGCCTGATGGCACTTTCATTATCATTATGGATCGTTTGGTCTAATTCTTGGTTTAAACGATCAAACTCACTGTAGCAAAAGTCTAAAGTATCATTAAATTGTTCGCCCAATAAAGACTTCATCCCTAAAAGCGCATCTTCATCAATAACCACATCTTCCATAAATATTCCTTTTATTGTTTAATGCATACTAAAAGCAAAAACAAATTAACCTTAACTACAGTGTAAACACACTTGTATTAAAAACCAAATTAAAATCCATTGTTAGTTTCAATTTAGAAGTTTAAAATACCTTTATTTAGAATGATCTATAAGTTTAAAACGTTATGTCTAGACCCACTTGCACATTTTGCCATTACCCTTTAAAAACTTGCGTTTGTGAAGCGGTGTCAAAAATAGACTGTCAAACAAAAATTTATGTTATGCAACATCCAAGCGAAGTAAAAGCCGCTAAAAATACAATTAGGCTAGCACAATTATGCTTACCCAATTTAGCCGTTTTTATTGGTGAAGAGCCAGATTCTTTTAAAGAGATACAAAATTTACCTGCAGAAAATACTTTTTTAGTATATCCCGATGACAACGCGGTTGAAATTGAAAAGTTAAGCCAAAAAGTCCCGCATAAAATAAATTTAATTATTCTGGATGGCACATGGAAAAAAGCATATAAATTGAAAATGAAAAATCCATGGCTGTCACGCTTTAAAACCCTTACTTTTGCTAATTTACCTGAAAACCAATACGTCATAAGAAAAGCCAAAAGAGCGGATAGTCTCTCTTCATTAGAAGCAATAGCTTATAGTATTGAGGTACTTGAAAATGCGAATACCCAGCCTTTGTATAATGTACTCAATAAAATGATGGGCAACTTTATTAAACACTAACCTGTTTGTTTGTAGCGCTGTAACCATTGTATGTAATCACTAAAAGGCATAGGTTTACCAAAATGATACCCTTGTGCTATTTCACAGCCATATTGTTGTAATATGTTTGCGATATTTTCATTTTCAACCCCTTCAGCAACTACAAATGCACCTAAGCTTTTAGCCATTTCAATGGTTGTTTTACAAATGGTTTGATCTCGTTTACTTTGCTCCAACTCCATTACAAATTGTTTATCTATTTTAATTTCATTGAACCTTAATTGGCTTAAATACGCTAAAGAAGAATAACCGGTACCATAATCATCTATCGCAATCTTTACACCCATTTTTTTAAAATCGTTTAAAACAATATTCGCATCTAAAGAGTCACTCACTGTCGCGGATTCTGTCAGCTCAATAACTAACGTTGAAGGCTCTATATCAAGTTCGGTTAATAATGAAACAACTTGAACAGGTAAGTCTCTTTTTGTTAAATCTTGCGCTGAGATATTAATTGAAGTTTTATGATTTGGATAAACTTCTAATAAACTTTTATGATGGGTGAGTGCTTGCTCTACCACCCACTCAGTTACATCGTTAATTAAGCCTGCAGACTCAGCAATTGGGATAAACTCATCAGGAGGAATAAAACCCATTTCAGGATGCTGCCAGCGAAGTAAAACCTCACAACCGTAGATGCTATTATTTTTTAATTCAATTTGAGGTTGAAAATAAAGCACCAGTTCATCATTCGATAAAGCCTTCCTTAAATCTGCAGCAAGTTTTAATTTCTTTTGTACAAATAAATTGCCATCATTTTTATAAATATACCAATGTTCTGTACTCTTTGAAGCTAAATCAACAGCTTGCAATGCTCTTTGCTGTAACTCTTCAACATTAGACGCATGCAAAGGAAAACTTGCTATGCCGATATCAACATTGCCAACTAAATAGGTACCGTCTAAGTAAACTCCAGCTTCTAGTGCGGCATTGACTAAAAAAGCATATTGCTCAATTAAATCCCTCGGGATCTCATCATATAAAATGACAGCTAAAGAATCATCATTAAATCGTGTTATATGATTTGGCCTGGAATTGCTTTTATTATCAATACGCGCTAAATCTAAACCCGATAATTGTATATTTAGCTGTTTTGCTACTTCAGTTAAATAATCATTTGCATGCTTTATACCAAAACTTGACCTAGCATCTCCATAAGTCGTTGGTTTTATTATAATTAAAGTATGCTTTTTTTTATTTTCTTGAAGTTGTGCCAATTGTTTTTGTAACACTAAACGGTTGGGTAACCCCGTAACAGGATCGTGTGTAGAAAAGTAAATTTGTTTTAATTCTTTTTCTTTATAACTCTCAGAAAAAGCAAAAGAAATTAATAAAATTTGAATTAAAAGCGCGATAGGCTCAAATTGATTAATAAACATAATGCCTAACACATCAAAATAACTTGCAATTAAACGCGTCATATCTAAAAAAATGATAGGAAACCAGCTCATTACAAATACTCTATTATGTCTAAATTGTGCGTTATAGCTCGAAATTAAAATACATATTATTAAAACATAAAAAATAACTTTGCCTAATACGCTACTGATCATTGGAAAATATAAATGAGTAAATAAAAGCCCCATAAAAACAAAATTGACAGCTATCGCCATTTTCCAAACTTTAGGATTGTTTTTATATACCCTTAAAAAATTAAGTATAAATAGTGTTGCGCATATATAATTAAAATGAACTAAAACCGAACTATCTTTAAGTATATTAATTAATTTAGTTGAATAAAAAAGCGTAGTAACACCTTGTTCTGATAACAAAATTATCAGATTAAATATAAGGTAGCAGCTGTAGTATATGAAGGTACGATCTTTAGTACTACGATAAAAGACTAAATTATAGAAGCACATTATCAATAATATGCCAATAAATCCGCCCCAGAGTGTATATTTTAAATAGACTTGTTTAGTAACAGTTTGGCTTAAATTGAAGTTTGAATCACTATCAGGAAATGATTCAATTATAGGCATGGACGAGATAATAGATTCAGCATGGCTAGGCAAGCTAAAGAAGGATAAA
>Ga0105356_10007387_pt1 | contig 10108 bp, 10 predicted proteins | sample GOMGulsemesocosm_3_FD_83502 | JGI IMG/M metagenome (GOLD analysis project Ga0105356, IMG submission 83502) | Methane-oxidizing microbial communities from mesocosms in the Gulf of Mexico - GOM9D Gulf of Mexico | ecosystem: Environmental > Aquatic > Marine > Cold seeps | place: Gulf of Mexico...
AATAGACTTATTAAAAGCTATTCGTGCAGACGCTAATTTAGCTCATTTACCTGTTTTGTTAATCACAGCAGAAGCGAAAAAAGAGCAAATTGTTATGGCTGCTCAAGCGGGTGTAAATGGTTATATTGTTAAGCCGTTTACCGCTGCAACGTTAAAAACAAAATTAGATAAAATTTTTGAACGCTTGGGTTAATCAAGCGTTTTGTTGTTTTATTTCGTTTTGTAGTTTAGTTGTAATGTAAGGACGTTGCATGAGTAATACCCCAAGTGTTCATGTCAGTTTAGAACAGGCAAAATTAATTGTTGAATATTTAGAGGCAGGTCAGCAAGATAAAGCTGATGAGTTGGTTGCTGAAATTCAAAACCCAATTAATTCTAGTTTGTTTGAAGAAATTGGTAAATTAACTCGGCAATTGCATGATTCGTTAATGAATTTTCAGCTGGATTCAAGGTTGAATGATTTAGCCAGTGCTGATATTCCCGATGCTAAAGAACGTCTAAATTATGTAATAAAGCAGACTGAAGATGCAGCAAACAAAACGATGGATGCTGTTGAAGCAATCTTTCCTGTTGTTGATACTATTCAGCAACAAGTAAAAAAGGTTGCTCCTTTATGGCATAAACTCATGCATAACGAGTTAACAACAGACGAATTTAAAAGTTTATGTGTCGATATAGATTCTTTACTTAAAACTACAGGTACAGAAACAGACATTATGCGTTCACTAATGACAGATGTGTTAATGGCGCAAGACTTTCAAGATTTAACCGGGCGAGTTATTCGTAAAGTAATTGATCTTGTTCATGAAGTTGAAGAAAGTTTAATTAATATGCTGACAGTATTCGGAATATCTACCGAAGCTGCGCAAGAGAAGGTTTTACCTAAAGTCGGAGATAATCTGGTAGAAGGGCCTATTGTAAATACGAAAGATAGAGATGATGTCGTTGCAGATCAAGTTGATGTGGATGATCTTTTATCAAGTTTAGGATTTTAACGGGAGTTGCTGCATGTCATTTGAAGCAGATGAGGAAATTCTTCAGGATTTTTTAATTGAGGCGGGTGAAATATTAGAGTCGCTCTCAGAACAATTAGTTGAACTAGAAAATGATCCAGATAATGCAGAGCTGCTTAACTCTATTTTCAGAGGCTTTCATACTGTAAAAGGTGGCGCAGGTTTCCTTGGTTTAAATCATCTGGTTGATGTTTGTCATGGCGCGGAAAATATATTTGATTTATTGCGTACCGGTCAACGTACTGTTACATCTTCTTTGATGGATGTTATTTTACAAGCCCTCGATACCGTAAATGAAATGTTCGTCTTGGTACAAAATGCCGAAGAACTTGAGGCTGCAGACTCTGAATTACTTGCTGAATTACATAGGTTAAGTTCTCCTGAGGGAGAAGAAGAGGTTGCAGCTCCTACTGCAGAAGTTGTTGTTCCATCTGTTCAAGCTGCAGAGCCTAGTGCTGATGTTGGCGGTGACGATGAAATGACAGACGACGATTTTGAACGCCTTCTAGATGAACTTCATGGTGGCGGAACTCCTGCCGCTGTTAGTCCTAGTCCTGAACCTACAAGTGCTCCAACAGATAGTGTCGCTAGTGTTACTTCTGATAGCGATGAAATTTCGGATGATGAATTTGAATCATTGCTAGATGAACTCCATGGTCAAGGTGCTTTCTCTGCCACAGTAAATACCGCCTCTGGTGTAACTGCATCAAGTGGTAGTGATGAAATTAATGACGATGAATTCGAAGATCTTCTAGATCAACTGCATGGTAAAGGTCAGAGGCCACAATCTGCTACGCCAGAAACCCCTGCAGTTCAAGCCCCTGCCGCAGTTTCAAAACCTGCCGTTGTTGCTAAAGCAAAACCAGTAGCACCAAAACCAGCTGCTGCCGCAAAACCCGCAGCCAAACCGGCTGCAAAACCTGCAGGTAAAAAATCAGCTGGCTCGAAAGATAAAAAAGCAGCACCTACTGTCCCTCAAGGTGAAACAACAGTTAGGGTTGATACTAAACGACTCGATCAAATAATGAACATGGTCGGAGAATTGGTACTGGTTCGAAATCGCCTAACAAGTTTAGGAATGACCAAAGAGGATGAAGATTTAACGAAAGCAATTTCTAATTTGGATGCAGTAACTACTGATTTGCAAGGCGCGGTAATGAAAACGCGCATGCAACCAATTAAAAAAGTCTTTGGACGCTTCCCACGTGTTGTCCGTGATTTAGCTCGAAGTTTAGATAAAGAAATTAAATTGGTACTCGAAGGAGAGGAAACCGATTTAGACAAAAATTTAGTAGAAGCACTTGCCGATCCTTTAGTGCATTTAGTACGTAATTCAGTAGATCATGGTATTGAAGATCCTGCTACTCGTGAAGCTAATGGTAAACCTCGCGAGGGTACTGTCGTATTATCTGCCTCTCAGGAAGGTGATCATATCTTATTAACCATCAAAGATGATGGTGCAGGTATGAACGCCGATAAACTAAAAGAAATTGCTATCAGCCGAGGTGTATTAGACGAAGATGCAGCTGTTCGCATGTCTGATTCTGAAGCCTTTAATTTAATTTTTGCTCCGGGCTTTTCAACAAAAACTGAAATCTCTGAAGTGTCTGGTCGTGGCGTTGGTATGGACGTTGTTAAAACGAAAATCACGCAGTTAAACGGTACCGTAAGCATTGATTCACAAATGGGCGTTGGTACAGTATTAGAGATAAAAGTGCCGCTTACTTTAGCAATATTACCTACTTTAATGGTTGTTGTTGGAAAGCAAACATTTGCTTTACCGCTTGCCGGTGTCAATGAAATATTCCATTTAGATTTAACCAATACCAATTTAGTTGATGGACAATTAACTATAATTGTTCGTGAAAAAGCTATTCCTCTATTTTATTTAGATCAGTGGTTAGTACGAAACTTTGTTGAAAAGAAACGCGAGAAAGGTCATGTGGTTATTGTGCAATTGGGTAACCAACAGGTGGGGTTTGTGGTTGATAGTTTAATAGGCCAAGAAGAAGTGGTTATAAAACCTCTTGATCGTTTATTGCACGGCACACCTGGTATGGCAGGTGCAACAATTACAAGTGATGGTGGAATCGCACTTATTATTGATGTTCCAAACATGTTGAAGTTTTATGCGAAAAAGTCTGCGGTTAACAAAAAATTAAGAGCACAATAGTATTCTTGATATAACTTTGCTCAATGTACAGGGAATTTCACTACCGACTTGAACATGTTTCGTTAATAAAATTTGTATAAAAAGTGCAATAATAGTTTAAAACCCACTTTTCAAATACCTAATAATAAAGAGAAAGTAGATGACCTATAAGGTTTTAGTGGTAGACGACTCTAGCTTTTTCAGACGTCGTGTTACAGATATTTTAAATGCAGATCCTAACCTTGAAGTAATAGACGTTGCCATAAACGGTCGGGAAGCTGTGGAAATGGCAAAGATTTTAAGGCCTGATGTTATAACCATGGATATTGAAATGCCTATTTTAAATGGCATTGAAGCGGTTAAACAAATAATGGCAAACTCTCCAACTGCAATCTTAATGTTTTCCTCTTTGACACACAAAGGAGCAAAAGCCACATTAGAAGCGTTAGAAGCAGGCGCGTTAGACTTTCTCCCGAAAAAATTCAATGAAATAGCTAAAACTACCGAAGATGCAGGGAGTTTTTTACGTCAACGTGTCGTTCAATTAGCGAATGGAAGGCGTTCAACGGTACGAAAATATTCAAGTACAACGTCTAGCGCACCAAGTTCACGTTTTTCCGCAAAGCCAAGTATTCTTAAGCAAAGTATTGCTAAACGTGACAATAAAGTTGTTCCAGATGTAAGCAAACCGTCGGTAATTGCTAGGCCATCTACCTCAGTAACAGCGTTTAAAAAAATCAAACAGAGCTCTGGAAAGAGTTATAAGTTATTGGCAATTGGTACTTCCACAGGGGGACCTGTCGCGTTACAAAAAATATTGACCCAATTCCCGGCTGACTTTCCATTGCCGATAATAATGGTTCAGCATATGCCTGCAACCTTTACCCAAGCATTCGCAAATCGTTTAAATTCTTTATGTAAAATATCGGTTAAAGAAGCAAGTGATGGTGATATTCTAAAACCAGGTTGTGCATACCTAGCACCTGGCGGCAAGCAGATGGTCCTTGATGGTACGGAAAGTGCTACTAAGATTAAAATATTAGAAGATAATTCTGACCGAATTGCTTTTAAGCCAAGTGTGGATATTAGCTTTGGCTCTGCGGCTAAAATATTTAAAGACAATGTTTTAGCAATAATACTTACAGGTATGGGGTCAGACGGAAAGGATGGCTCTCGAATGTTAAAAGCGAAAGGTTCAACAATTTGGGCTCAAGATGAAGAGTCTTGTGTGGTATACGGTATGCCACAAGCGGTAAATAATGCCGGTATTTCAGTACTCTCCTTGCCTTTAGTTGAGGTTACAAGCTCTGTGCTCAAGGAAATTAATTATGGATAGGCTAAGTATTGTCGGTATTTTTGTCGCGATATTAGCTATATATATTGGTTTTAGTTTAGATGGCGGCGCTATAGCTTCTTTATTCGAATTGCCTGCATTTATTATAGTATTCGGTGGTACGCTTGGTGCGGTAATGTTGCAATCTTCTCAAGTGCAATTTTTTCATGCAATAGGTTTAATAAAGTGGATTTTTTATCCACCTGAGCATGATGTTGATAAAGGTATTGATCAAATAGTCTCGTGGGCAGAAAAAGCAAGAGAGTCGGGATATTTGGTTTTAGAGAATATTGCAATAGACGAAAAAGATGTCTTTATTAGCAAAGGTTTAAATATGATGGTTGATGGTATGGATATTAATACCTTCAGAACATCGCTTGATTTGGATTTAGATTTGTATCGTGAACACAATTTACGTTCCGCCAATATATTTGAAGCTATGGGGGGCTATAGTCCTACAATAGGAATATTAGGCGCCGTACTTGGGTTAATACATGCAATGGGTAGCCTTGATAACCCTGAACTGTTAGGTCAGGGGATAGCAACGGCCTTTGTCGCGACCATTTATGGTGTCGGCTTTGCTAATCTAATTTATATTCCCGTAGCGAATAAAATTAAAGGCATAGTACATGAACAAACAATGTACCGTGAAATGATTGCAGAAGGTTTGGTTTCAATCGCCAATGCCGACAACCCTCACGCTATAGCGACAAAACTTTCGGCGTTTAGGTTAAAAGAATGAACAATAGAAGAGGTCGCAGACACAGTGTAGAGCATGATGATGTTCATCGTTGGTTAGTTTCATATGCTGACTATATGACATTGATGTTTGCTTTGTTTGTTGTTTTATATGCCATGGAAATGGTTAATGAAAAACCTTTTATTAGTATGACAGATTCAATAGGTAGAGTTTTCCAAGCGGATAAAGAAGAACCTAAAAACCTCGGTCGAGGGGAAGATATTTTACCCGTTAATGCTATAAAAACAGAAAAAGATTTATATGGTAATGCCATTTTGGATGTTGCAGGACCCGAGCTTGTTGAAGGCGATCCAATTTTATCCGATGTAGAAAGTAGTAAGGTTGGGACCAATTTGACCTCTTTGGAGACCGAGTTGCACACCGCTTTATTCGATTTAGTTGAAATGGGGGATGCTCAATTAAAGGTAGATGGTGATTGGCTTGAAATCGAATTAAATAGTGGTTTACTATTTCCAAGCGGCTCTTCTTCACCAACGATAGCGGCTACACAAGTTTTGACTGTTATTTATGAAGTAATTGGTGATGTGAGTAATTTTATTCGAGTAAGAGGCTATACTGATAATCAAGCCATCAATACCGAGTTTTTCTCTTCTAATTGGGAGTTATCAGTTGTCAGGGCAACGGCTATCCTACGAGAATTAGAAAAGCTAGATTTAAACCCTGCACGTATGGCGATTGAAGGGTACGGCCAATACTACCCAAATGCCAGTAATAATACGCGTGTAGGAAGGGCAAAGAATAGGCGTGTAGTAATCGCCGTATCTAAATATGGTTTAAAGAGTGATACTACCTTAACTACACCTTCAATTAGTGTCCAAGATATTGATAAAATACAAAAGTTGGCCGATGGGGGAGAAGAAGGTACGATTAGAGTTATTCCGCTAGAAAATGGCGGCATTAGAATAACTACACGCAACGACGATAACTCAGAAGAAAATCAGCCTCAACCAGATGGTAATGATTAGTCAAATCATGGCTAGAGAAATAATAGGAATATAAATTGGTCGTTTGGACAATAGCAAATCAAAAAGGTGGTGTTGGTAAAACAACTACAACCATTTCTTTGGGCGGTTTATTAGCAGAGCAAGGGTATAAAGTCTTGCTTGTTGATACCGATCCGCATGCATCATTGAGTTACTATTTTGGTATTGAGTCCGAAGATTTAGATCTAAGCGTTTATAATTTATTTACTCAGGTATCTAGTAAAGAACAAATATTACAGAGTATGTGTCCGACACAATACAGTAATATTGATATATTACCTGCCACAATGGGCTTAGCAACGTTAGATCGTTCATTAGGTGCTAAAGGTGGTATGGGCTTAGTACTGAAAAAAGCCATGCAAAAAATAGAAAAAGAATATGATTATGTACTAATGGATTGCCCTCCAGTTTTGGGGGTTTTAATGGTCAATGCGCTAGCGGCATCAGATAGAATTATTGTTCCCGTGCAAACAGAGTTTTTGGCGCTTAAAGGTTTAGACCGTATGATGAAAACAATGGAGATCATGCAGGTAGAGCAAGATAAACCCTTTACTTATACTATAGTACCGACCATGTTTGATAAAAGAACTAAAGCTTCGATACTGGCTTATAGAAAGTTACAAGAGCAATATCCTGATAGTGTTTGGCCTGGTGTTATCCCAATTGACACCAATTTTCGAAATGCTAGTGTTGCTCGACAAATCCCGTCAGATCATGCACCTTCTTCGCGTGGCGTCTATGCTTACAATAATTTATTAGAGCACTTATTTAGTTTTCAGAAGAAAAAGCACAAAATGACAGGTAGTAAATCAGAATCAACTAAAAGAAAATTTTCTGTTAAAAAAGCTTTAGCAACAAAGAAAACTTTGGCCGCAAAGAAAGCCATGGTGGTTAAAAAATGAAAAAGTCGTTAGCGGCAAGTAAAGATTTAATGAAAAATTATTTGTCTGAACTATTAACAGAAGACGAAGAATTAGCCATTGAACCTGAAGTAAAAACAAAAGTGAAATTTAAGCCAAAAACTGATCCCGTGTCTACTGCTTCACTAGAGAAAGAACAACGTTTAGAAAAGTTACTCGAAACTGTAAACGTAGCCAAGCAAGAGAGTGAAAAAGAAGCACAGTCGATAACCTCGTTTAAGTCCGAACGCTCTGTAAAACCTTCAGCTAAACAAGAAGTAGTAGAAACAGTTGAAGTAAAAACAGCAATTGTACCTGAAGTTGAGCTGGTTACTCGAAAAAGCTTGGCCACAGATAAGGTGAAAACTGAAAAAAGTTATAGAAAAGGTAGCTTTCAAGCGATGTTTTTTGACGTTGCAGGTTTAACCATTGCTGTTCCCTTAATTGAATTGGGCGGCATTCACAATACTGACAAAACAAATAGCTTGATGGGCAAGCCTGATTGGTTCAAAGGTGTCATGCTTCACCGGGAAGAAAAAATCAACGTGGTTGACACCGCTTTATGGGTAATGCCAGAAAAATGTGACGAAAAATTAAAAAGTTCGCTAAACTATAAATATATTATAATGTTAAGTGATAGTAATTGGGGTCTAATGGCGGAAACGCTCGTAGATACAGTTACTTTAGAACAAGATGAAGTAAAGTGGTTAGATATGCCGAGCAAAAGGCCTTGGCTAGCCGGTTTGGTTAAAGATAGAATGTGTGCTTTATTGGATGTTGAAGCATTGATTAGATTATTAAATGACGGCGCAGGAATTCAGCAAGATTAATCGCTATACTTAACAAGTTCATTAAAAAATCTGTAACGTTTTAAAATGTATAACATACTTGTAGTGATAGCATAAGAGTTTGATAAATTAAGGGGCAAGTTGTATGTCTGACCAAAGACGCAATGCTAAAGAAAAAATAGATAATAATGATGAAGTGTTGCAATGGGTAACGTTTAAGCTTGACAGTGAAACCTATGGCATCAACGTAATGCAGGTACAAGAAGTCTTGCGTTATAGTGAAATAGCACCCGTTCCTGGCGCCCCTATTTATGTACTGGGCATTATCAACTTACGTGGTAACGTGGTAACTGTTATTGATACACGTTCAAGGTTTGGTCTTGAGTCCGCAGAAATTACGGATAATACTCGTGTTGTCATCATTGAAGCTGAAAAGCAAGTTATTGGTATTTTGGTTGATAGTGTCGCTGAAGTCGTTTATTTAAGAGCTTCTGAAATAGATGAAGCGCCAAATGTTGGTAATGACGAAAGTGCTAAGTTTATTCAAGGCGTATCAAACCGTGAAGGTGAATTACTGATCTTAGTTGATTTAGATAAGCTGTTGTCTGATGATGAATGGGACGAACTAAAACAATTTTAATCGAATTATCCCATAAAAAGGGGATAGATTTAGCAAGTAATATTATTACTTGCCTGATTAAAAGAGATAAAGCCTGTTTACCAGCTACATTTTTTGTAGACGGTATTTATCAGGCTTTATTTTTAAGTAATAAAGTTGGTGTTGTGAGAGTTAACAGGTTGAGATTTTTAACATGGTTGTAAATCAAGCGCTACTTCTGTCAGGTATAGCATTAGCTTTGTCATTGTTAGCTATTGTTGTTTTAGTTTTATTATTAATTAAGTTTAATAGAAAGCAGGTTTTGTTAACAACTCAGGTACAAGCAAATGAATTAATGTTGGATAATTTACAATCCTCTTTATCTGAACAACAAAAGCTTTTCACCGAATCTTTGGCCCACTCTGAAGAGCAAATAATAGAAAATGGACAAATAATAAAGCAGTTAGACTATAGAATTAAAAATTTACAACAACAAGCTATAGATCAAAAAACACTTTTCGAACAATATCAAAATCAACAACCCGAAGATAAACTTTATACTCGTGCATTAAAACTTGTTGAGTTAGGTGCTGATGTAGAAGAGATAATAACAACCTGCGAAATACCTAAAGCAGAAGCTGAGATGCTAATGTCAGTTCATCGAAAAAAAACCTAAACTGTTCTATAAATCTAACTGTTATTCAGACTTTGTTACAGGGTCCTGTACCAGACCTTTTCATCACTCGCTAAATTTACATGCTCAAGTAAACGGTATATTGATTAATATACAGAGTTCACTGCCGCTAACATATCTTGAGACAGCGTTTTACCAATATTAATGGTGATCATTTCATTCATTCTTTGCTGGTTACGTTGTGTTTTTAACTTGGTTGGAAGCACTTTAGGAGTCTCTTTAAATAAGGCTTTATAGAAAGCCACCGCTGTTAAATAAGTTCCTAATGGTGACGGGTGTGATTGATCCTTAGCATGTAAATTTACTGATGAATCTATTTCCTTCATAGCTTTCCACACATGTGCGACAGGCAGTACATCACTTGTACTTGCATCGGCTATTTGTTGATAAAGCGCGTTTGTCATCTCATACATCTTAGGTACAAATTTTTTAAAGTCCTCTCGAATATTTGCATACTGCTTATTTTCAATCCAGCTAGGGATGCTATTGTAGGCCCATGTATTAAATAACATGGGTTTTGCCCCATATTTTATCACTAACTTCGCAAATAATACGCCATATTTTATAGTCTTTTCAGGGTGTTCAAAGGCACTGGCACTGCTGTCTTGTAAGATGACATAGTCCCATTTTTCAGCTGATATTTTTTGTTGCGCTGTGCCTGTTTCCCAGTGCTTGTATAGAGGTGTGCCATTTTTTATTTCTGCCTGTATCGATATTTCTTTACCATTTGCCTTCGCTATCTCTTGTAGAACGGTCGGTAAGTAACTTCTACCAGTAAAACTATTACCGATAAATAAAACTCTTAAAGTTTGATCATTATCGTGTGAGCTACTTGATGAGAAAGTTATTGGGGAGAAACCCATTGTTGATAAGCATATGAATAAAGTG
>Ga0105356_10007389_pt1 | contig 10103 bp, 8 predicted proteins | sample GOMGulsemesocosm_3_FD_83502 | JGI IMG/M metagenome (GOLD analysis project Ga0105356, IMG submission 83502) | Methane-oxidizing microbial communities from mesocosms in the Gulf of Mexico - GOM9D Gulf of Mexico | ecosystem: Environmental > Aquatic > Marine > Cold seeps | place: Gulf of Mexico...
AGGTTTTTCTACAAAACGAATAACGTCATGTCCATTGGCTTCAATGTAACCATAACCTGTTTCTGGTGCAGTGGGCTGGATGCCAAAGGTGACGACTTTACCTGTTTGAGCCAGTGCGCATGCCTTGGCAACTGCATCAGCAAAAGCTGGTTGCTCAGATATCAGGTGATCAGCCGCGAGGACGAGCAATATGGCGTCTTCTCCATGGCTTTCTGCCACCTGGAGGCTGGCGGCTGCAACGGCTGGGGCCGTGTTGCGGCCAAAGGGCTCAAGAATAAAGCTAGTACCAATTGGGCTGTTTGTTAGGTGATCTACTTCACGGTACTCATCTTCTATTTTGAAGAAAAGTTCGCGGTTGGTTACCGTCATGACATCACTGACATTAGGTAAAGATATGCCCCGCAAAAAAGCCTTTTGCAGTAGGCTCTCTCCATCATCAAGCCGGATAAAAGGTTTGGGTAGCTGTTCTCTAGAAACAGGCCATAAGCGAGAACCGGAACCACCGCAAATAATGGTAGGGATTAAAACTGGGGGAGTAGCGGATGAAATCATTCGTGAAAATCCTTTTTACCACGATATTAACATTGATGTTTCCCAATGGTAGACCAGCGGAGTTGACCCAGCAGGTGTATAAGATCAGCAAGTAAGCCGTTGGCGCCTGCCCCCTATTTTAGCGAGCTAATCCCTGCAAATTTAGTTGCGAATTGTACAGATATTCCAAAGAATATAATCTGATTTTAATCAAATTATATTTTGAGAGAATAGTCGTAAACAACAACGACCATCGATACGTCTGACACTATATTAGGCGCGGAGAATACAGCGGTACAATTTCGAACAAAAGCTTTTTTTTAAACAATTTGAGGGGCAAATGGAGAACGCTGGGCGATTACCAACAAACAAACCATCAGTTAGATATGAAGGGGCTGAGATTAAAGCCATCCAATAATTTTAAATGCTGAAACTCGTTCAACTGCTGGCTATTTGCTGGCAATTTTCATACAGGCATAAAAAAGGCCGCTAAGAAGCGACCTAATTCATTGATTTGTATGGTCGGGACGACAGGATTTGAACCTGTGACCACCACACCCCCAGTGTAAAATAACAATAATTCCCAGTGAACATCGGTGAACCGCAAAACAAAGCAGTAACACTGCTTTGCCTTTTATATCAATATATTACAAATTCATAGTTATTCATCGCTTGTTTTTTCAGTCTCTTCTTATACACTTCATTTGGACTTAATATGGACTTAATATGGACTTAAACCTAAAATACGGTATACGGATGAACCATGAAGGCCAAACTAACCGCTACAAACATTAAGAAACACGTCCCTCAAGACAAAGCCTACGAAGTAGTTGATACAGAAATTAAAGGCTTTTTATTACGTGTTCAGCCGACTGGTAGAAAAACATTTTATTTTTCATACCGAACCGAAGCAGGTAAACGCACGCGCATTAAAATTGGCTCACTCGGGCCTTCAATGACCCTAACCCAAGCGCGTGACCAGGCAACTATCTTTGCGGGAAAGGTCACCAAAGGCATCGATATCCAGGGAGAAAAAATTTCAGGCCGTGAACATGCGAAAGAGCAACAAAAAAATTCCCTATCCAACTTCATGGACCAACATTACAAACCCTGGGCATTAGCAAACTTAAAAAGCGGCCAACAGACTATCGATAGTGTTACACGCGCATTCCCAGACTATTTAAAAAAACCGATGATCGCCATCACCATCAAACAAATCGAAAGCTGGAGAACCGAGAAACTCAACAGCGGCCTAAAACCTGCCACAATCAACAGAGTTGTAAACGCACTTCGTGCAGTTCTAACCAAAGCCGTAGAATGGGGGGCTATCTCTGAGCACCCCTTGTCCAAGCTCAAATCTCTTCGCATCGACGAAGGAAAAAAAGCCAGATACTTATCTAGCGAGGAAGAAGAAAGGCTTTATTCAGCTTTGAAAGAGCGTGACCAGGAACTCAAAGACGCCCGCAACCGTGGAAACGATTTCCGCAAAACTCGAGGCTACCCCCTCCTACCCGACTTAGCACAGTTCGCATATGGAGATCGAATGACCCCAATGGTGATTCTATCTCTCAAAACCGGCATGCGACGTGGTGAGCTTTTTGACCTGGAATGGAAGTCCGTCGACCTAAACAATAATGTTATTACAATCTGCGGTGAAACTGCGAAATTAAGTAAGACACGCCATATCCCTTTAAGCCCTATGGCGCTTGAAGCCATCGAAGCATGGAGGAAGCAGGCACCTCTTACCAAAGGACGAGTTTTTCCTGCTGATGATCAGGGTAATCGCCTCAACAATGTAAACAAATCCTGGGCGAGCATCCTCAAAGCAGCCGATATAAAACAGTTTCGGTGGCACGATATACGTCACGACTTTGCATCAAAACTAGTTATGAAAGGTGTGCCTTTAAATACAGTTCGCGAACTGTGCGGCCACTCAGATCTGAATACCACTTTACGCTATGCACACCTAGCGCCAGACCACAAATCAGAAGCCGTTGCTCAACTTGGATGAGCGATTGGGACAGCCTATCTGCATTAGTTCCGATTTAATCTAACACGTATAAAAGCAAGGTTTCGATATAGCCTGACAGTCCGTTTAGTGCCAGAAGCAGACACTCAATGTAGGAGTTGAAGGGCTGCCAGTTGTTGGCTCCTTTGAAATACCAGTTCTATTCCTATCTCGGCTTATGCACTTCTGGTAATCTTCCCGCTTATTTTTACCCGTCAGCGTGCTGTTATTTGCACCGACTTCGATAATGGATTAACGATTTAGCTATGTTTCAACAAGCTTTTAAGAACATCGACAATATCCTGCACAAGGACGCAGGAACCAATGGCACTACACATAATATCACTTACACATGGTCGCATGAATCAGCGTGTAACTGGGAGGCAAGCCATAGTAGACACGGCGCGGGAACTATTACCTGCACCTCTGTCACTGCATGTGGTACGAATTATTGTCCGGCTAGCGGTTCATGGCAAAGTATAGCGGTACCTAAATAAGATTATTTTGCCGACACAATATTAGATCAAATCGCATAAAAAAAATTACAATAACCTCTCAAAATGATCTGAATACATTGAAAACCAATACAGTTAAATCTAATAGCACCCTCCTTTTTAGAGCAGACATTGAAGGTTTAAGAGGCTTAGCAGTTCTCTTTGTGATGCTGCTGCATTTTAACACGCCGTTCATTACTGGCGGGTACATTGGAGTGGATGTTTTTTTTGTATTATCAGGCTTTCTTATTACCGGCATGGTTTTACACAGCACACAAAACCATCGTTTTTCATTCAAGAATTTTTATAATCGCCGTATTAAGCGATTAGCCCCAGCTTCAATATTTGTCGTTACCTTAACCATAATAGCATTCAGTTTTTTCCTATTGCCTGAAGATTTCACATCCTTCACCCGCAGTGCACGAGAAGTTTTTTTATTTAAATCGAATGTTTATTTCGCTAAAGAAATAAAAGATTATTTTGGCGCTGAAGCCGAGGCTATGCCATTACTGCATACATGGTCTTTGGCAATAGAGTGGCAGTTCTATTTTGTTTTCCCTGCCGTGCTGTTTGCAATTTTGAAGTTTTCCAAGAAGCCATTAGCCATTTTAAGTGCCTGCCTACTTGTCGCATTAGCGTATTCGGTATACGCCAGCGGCAACATAGAAACGGCTTATTTCTCTACCAGTGCACGTGCTTTCGAATTTCTCATGGGAGCCTGCGTTGTCTTCATCAACATTAATAATATAAAGAAATATTCAACGTTTGTTACGACCTTATCTTTGCTAAGCCTAGCAGGTATGGCTTTGTACTATGATGCATCCAGTGCTTACCCAGGCATTAATGCCTTCGGGGTCTCGTTAGCAACAGCCGCCATATTGATTTTTGGGGCTAATAATAAATTCCTAACCTCCCGAGCGATGACAACATTAGGGAGGCTATCTTACGCTGCTTACCTTTGGCACTGGCCCTTAGCTGTTGCAATGTACCACTTTGGCTATGTCACGAGTGGGTACTTGTTATTACCTCTAATCGCATTAACTTTTTTACTAAGCCAACTAACCTACTCTTTAATTGAAAACCCCGTCCGCCGATCAAAGCTATCATTAAAAGAAAGCGTTACCTATCTGGTAGTTATTCCAATAATAGTAATTATGGTTGTCTTTTCCATGGTAAGAAAGCATGACGGATTACCTCAACGTTTAGGCCCAGAGCAAGCCAGGGCAGCTTCTGTAATTAGTGAGTACAAAGACCCGATTCGTAAGGAATGCCACTCTTTTCATGGTGACAGTATTGAGCAATGTAGCTTTGGTGAGCAGCTATCACCGACAGGAACGGCCTTGTTTATTGGAGACTCCCACGCGGCACATTACAGAAGTTTTGTAGATGTGATTATCAATGACGCCAAATTAAAGGCTTATGTTCAAACAGATTCTGCTTGTTTAATGCTATTGGGGGAGTATGAGGCAACTAATAAAAACCGTGATGCTTCTTGTATAAACAGAACAAAAGAAATGTACCGGTTCATGGCAAAAGAAGGCCTCGATTACGTGATCATCTCTCAACGCTGGTTAGGCTATACCACTCATCAATACCGCATGACGAGCAATGGGGACCGCATGGCCCCATATATAGACGCCTTATCGACCTCTATCGAGTTCATTATTAACAGTGGAGCAAAACCGGTATTGATACTCCCTATTGCCGAAGGCAATGGCGATAATTTGAATCGCTGCTTCTATAGAAATATCAATAATCCCAGCGCCTGCGATATTAGTAAAAATGAGTCGGATGAAAAGTTAAAAGATATTTATAGGATTATGGGCATAATCAAGGAGTCCTATCCAGAAACAATCCTCATAAACCCTCAAAGGGTTCAGTGTAACGATAAAACTTGCATGACCTCATATGATGGCATCCCATTATATGAAGACACTCATCATATCAATGATTTTAGTGCGGTGTTCTTTGCCGAAAAATATCTAAAACAATACGGCAATCCTTTAAGGGATTTTCATTAAAAAGGTTGATTATTACTACATTAGACAGTGTGGAAGAGGAGGGTGTCCGCGGCAGTGTCTATAAAGAAGAGGGAGAGCGTGTCGAGTGTGGGGGCCACCCACAGGTGGGAGGATTATCCAGAGTGGCTGCCATGAGCAGTGCTTTTGATAACGTTAAAGCAAAGTATGCGAGGAAAAAAGTTGGAATCACACGTAACTACAATCGTTTTGGGATTGTTTTTTTGTTGGCAGCTGGTGACCGCTATGGGTCGAAAGCTGTCAGATTTCATCTGACTCAGATATCTAGGCGTGTCAGTCCAAATCTGAGCTACTACAGCCTATCCTATGTATCGCGACCTTGCTTACCGTCTGATAGGTCAGGATAAAGACTAACTTAGGTGCAGATTAACCTTTAGGTTCTTTTATTGTCACTGGAACCGTCACCACATTCACTCCTTTGCATCACTCATTAGCGTAATTCGCGTTAATAGACAGAAACCGAACTGTAATTTTCTCAGCTTTTTTGCCGTTCACCAAACCGAGCACGTTCAACCGAACTTCAACCTAACTTCGCATCAAGATCGAAGCAAATCACAGCAAGTTCTGGCTTTACAACCGCGATTAACACAAAATTTTTTTTACCGAACTAACCGAAAGTAGGTTGACGAGCCAACCGAACTGTCTTGTAAAGTTCGTATCCAGTGACGAAAACAACTGGAGACAAGCATGACATCACATCTACAAAAACAGGCACTAACGGAACGCGAAGCAGCCAACTATATTGGTATGAGCCGCTCGTATTTAGCACAGTCACGCATGGACGGCCATCGGGAGCATCGTACTCCGGCCCCGCCCTTCATTAAAATCGGCCGCGCCGTGCGTTACCTACGTAAAGACCTCGACCAATGGTTGGATAACTTCCACAAACTGGAACATATAGGACAGGCGGTCTAATGAGCACCAACATGCTCAAATACTGTGAGACCGCTATCGGGCTCAGTGGCCACTTTTTTGAGGGTGAACTTCATGCTGCCTGTTGAGCATGCTATTAACTCCATAAAAGGAATTGGAACTCGTGAGTGTGAACCATGGAGAGAAAAAATTCTCCTTCGCCACCCCGCTATTGCCGTGCCATTGGCCAAGGGATACTTACGCATTAACAATGATAAAGGCTATGTAACAGCTAACCAGTGGCTATTAAACACCTCCCAAAACTTGAAATTGGGCCGTACCGGTTTATCGCTATTTGGAACATCAGAAGAATTAACCAATTATGCCCAGGCCAAAGCAAGAAAAACCCATAGGCAGATATACGAAGCCTTCCACGCTTTGGGCAAAGACGCCGCTCCCAACAACATCCGACAAATTGTTGAACGTACAGGCGTCCAATTTCCTTTAGGGGATGAATACAATCAAGAAGGACTCATTGCCGCCCTTGCCCGTGTTAGCGATGACAAATGGTGGAAGAACCAACTTCGCCCAAAACAATGGCGAGAAGCAGAAGATTTTATCCGCTCAACGGGGTGCGTGAACAAAACCAAACAAATCTATATATCCGACTTTTCTCTCAGGCGCAGGCTTGAGCAAAAGCGTCACAACCAAAGCCTGCTCGACAAATTAGAAGCGGAAAATGAAGAAGGCAAAACCTACACCCTAAGCGAGCTGGCCGAGCTGTCTCCATCCAATCCAGTGATACGCCGAGCAGAATTAATGGTACGCCTCAGTGGCTGCGAGAGTTTTGCCAATAACAGTGACGTTAGTTTCCAGGGGATATGCTACACCCTTACATGCCCTTCGAAATTCCACCCGGTGCACCGTCACGGAAAGCCAAATACCAAATACGATGGCAGTACTGGGCAACAGGCTCAAGATCACCTAAATACAGTATGGAGTCGAACACGCGCCGCCTTTGCTAGGGCTGACATAGAAGTTTTCGGAATGCGTGTCGCTGAACCTCAACATGATGGTACACCACACTGGCACATCCTCTTGTTCATTCGCTCTGACCAAGTAAAACAAACCACAGAACTGTTCAGACACTACGCCCTTGAAGTTGACGGTGACGAACCAGGAGCCAAAGAACACAGGCTCGACACCTTGCTCATCGACCCCAAAAAAGGCACCGCAACGGGCTACCTTGCAAAATATATTGCCAAAAATATCGACGGTCATCAGGTGGGCATGGACAACTATGGAAAAGACGCTATTACGTCAGCAATCCGTGTTGAAGCCTGGGCGTCGATTCACAGCATCCGTCAATTTCAACAAATTGGAGGAGCCAGTATTACTGTATGGCGTGAACTCCGCCGCCTAGAAAGCGAAGGTATCGAAAAAGGCCTCCTCAAGGCGTTAATTAAAGCCGCTGACGAGAGTGATTGGGAAACCTATAACAGCCTTATGGGAGGCATGACCTGCCCCCGAAAAGAACGCCCTGTACGCCCTATGATGATTCAAAGAGCTGAATCCAACCAGTATGGAGAAATGGTCCGAGTCATTAAGGGTATTTGGCATGGCATTAAAGCGGTTATCACCAGACAACACGAGTGGACTGTTAGGTTAGTCCAAAACAGCGAAGCAAAGAACCAGTCAGAAGACGGTACCGGCGATGGGGTAGCACTTAGCACTGCTCCGCCAGGAGCATGTGTCACCTTGGAGTTCTGTCAATAACTGTACGCCGCATCAACCTGCATTATCATGTGGCTAGACTATCAACCGGACTCTTAACACCCTTTCCACCACGATTGATGTCGTGAGTATAGATTTCCGTAGTTGAAACATCTGAATGTCCTAACAATTCTTGAATGGTTCGCAAGTCATAGCCTGCTTCCAGCAGATGAGTGGCAAAGCTATGACGAAAACTGTGCGAGCGTGCGGGTTTTCTGATATTGGCCGCCCTTACCGCGCGTCTAACCTGTTTACCAAGGCTAGACGGGGGCATGTGGTGCCGACGCATCACCCCAGAACGTGGATCGCGACCAATTTTGCTGGAGGGAAACAAAAACTGCCATCCGCTCTCACGTGCGGCGCTGGGGTATTTTCTTTGCAGTGCATCGAGCAAATAGACTTCTCCATAGCCATCATTGATATCCTGAACATGCAGTCGCTCTACACTTTGTATTTGTTCTCTTAGACTGTTAACCAAGCGCTGCGGCAACATTGTTGCACGATCTTTATTACCCTTGCCTCCACGAACAAAAATGTTAGCGCTACCGAAATCTATGTCTTTAATCCTTAATGATAATAATTCCGCTTTGCGCATCCCCGTCCCATACATCAGTTCGACCTGTAATCGATGGACACCACGTAGATAACCGAGAATTGCTGTGATTTCTTCTCGACTATATACGACCGGCAGACGACGATGGCTTTTCGCAGGCTTATATTGTAAATCCCCCACGTCTACGCCCATAAATCGCTTGTACAAATAAACCAAAGCATTTAAAGCCGTACGTTGGGTGTTAACCGAGCAATATCGCGCAATAGAAAGGTTTCCCAGAAAAGCTTCAATTTCAGCAGGACCCATATCCTTGGGATGTCGTTTATTATGAAAAAAGATGAAACGCTTAACCCAGTGTATATAGGTTTGTTCGGTTTTGTACGCGAGCCCATTCTGGCGTATATGGATGCGCAATTGATCGAGAAAACGGGGCGAATTGAGTTGAACAGGCTTTTTAATATCATCCATGATAAGCTCTCCAAATACTGTTTATATATACAGCATTACTCTATTTTCTTAAATAGTCAACGAGCCGAAATCAGCGACCATGTTCCCCCTATCACTTTTAGCGTCTATAACTCTTTGAAATGTAAAATATAAATTATATGATCAGGGGAAAGGGATTTACTCATATCTTCCGCCAGTCTCACTTCCACAGGATGGCAGAGTCGTCTAATAGTAGTTAACTCCCTGAAATTTATATAACTCCGCCCGTTTCGTGCTTTTGAGTCACATGTGATAGTGGGAAAGGTTATAGTGAGAAGCGGTCGTCTGAATAAACTGTTAGGTCTCTAAAAGGCCATGGGAGCAAGATGAGCAGCTTTTCCAAAATTGCGAAAAAACACCTATGGGTTTTAATTTTTTTTGTTGCCTTGGTTATAGCAGTACTGGCTGTGCCTTTCTCGCGCAACGAAAGGGTGAGGGTCGTTTCAGGTACGGGCTTCCGGGACATGCCGCTCGGCTGCAGCACAGAAACTGTCGAGGCTATCCTGGGCCACCCTAAGGAGAAGAAAATATATGGAACGGACATCTATTATTCGTATAAAATCTCTGACCGCCCCACCTATTTGGAGAGGAGCGGTATTCTGGAGAATGAAAAGGACCTCGGTTTTGTCTTCGACCAAACAAGCCTCAAGCTGCGGACGATATACATTGAGGATTCCGTTGCCGTTAAAACAGATCGAGGCGTTGAGTTCGGTGACACGGTAGAAAAGGTGCTGAAATTATACGGAACACCGTATCAGACTTATCCCGAGACAATCGGGACTTCGTTCGATGGTTGGTTGAAATTCAGGAATGATGGAATTACCTTTGATTTCGACGCTGGAGTTGTCACCGGATTTGACATCGTAGGACCACCCGACTGAGTCACCGATATTTGCTCCATTGAAGGAAAGACCGAACCAAGCGCCCCACACCCTAAGCGTTATATTACAATTCAGTACGAAAAATCAGTCTACTATTAAGCTCAACAGCTTAATTCGTAAATCTTCTGATGGTATAACTCATTGATTATATTAGTGCCCGGAGCCGAAATCGAACCGGCACGGTGTTGCCACCGAGGGATTTTAAGTATTAATCCATCGATAACTAGAGAAGTGGGGGTTTGGCCTTGCGTTTGAGATGGAGCTTTTAGTCTGGACCAACAGCTAAAAAAATTTCAAAATTTGGACTTAATAGGGACTTAATACGACATGTACAAAAAAGCCCGCATTAAAGCAGGCTTTCAAGCTGTTGATTTACAACATATATTTGGTCGGGACGACAGGATTTGAACCTGTGACCACCACACCCCCAGTGTGGTGCGCTACCAAACTGCGCTACGCCCCGATATCTTGATTTTCCAACTTGGG
>Ga0105356_10007390_pt1 | contig 10102 bp, 7 predicted proteins | sample GOMGulsemesocosm_3_FD_83502 | JGI IMG/M metagenome (GOLD analysis project Ga0105356, IMG submission 83502) | Methane-oxidizing microbial communities from mesocosms in the Gulf of Mexico - GOM9D Gulf of Mexico | ecosystem: Environmental > Aquatic > Marine > Cold seeps | place: Gulf of Mexico...
TCGAAGAAATAGCAGTAGACATAAAAAATAAATGTTTTGATGGTAATAATGGCTGCAATAGTACAGAATTTAACGTTTATACTCAAATTATTAATGTCACAATATGTTCGGCAATTTTTTTTCTAAGAAAACCCAAAAATCTACTCAAGACTCGGTTGACCATGTAAAGCATTCGGCGCCAACACCTAAATGCACTGAGTCAGAAATTAAGCAAGTTATTGAAGAGACCTTATCCCATTATCGTTCAGAAATTTTCCCTCAAGGTATCCTAAAATTAAGCAGTAATGTGCTAATTAATCAATTACCCAATCAGGCCATTGCTATTGAATTGACCCTACCTTTTCCGTGCCAAGGCGAGCTTGATGAAATAGCGAACTCGTTAACTGAGATCCTCGGGGTAATCGTTACCATGGTTATTACCTTAGCGGTTAACAGTGTTCGTGCCTTTAGCTTGGGTGGTTGCGGTACTAAGGTCAAAAACATTATTGCGGTTGCTTCGGGTAAAGGTGGTGTGGGTAAATCGACTACTACCGTCAACCTTGCCTATGCCTTAATTGCAGAAGGGGCAAAAGTAGGTATTTTAGATGCCGATATTTATGGTCCATCGATACCGACCTTATTAGGGCTTAAAAATGCCAAGCCTAATTCTCATGATGGTAAATTAATGGTACCGCTTCATGCTCATGGCCTTCATGCAATGTCGATGGGATTTTTGGTCAATGAAAATGATGCTACTGTTTGGCGTGGCCCCATGGCCAGTAGTGCCTTTAATCAACTGCTTAATGAAACCGCATGGCCTGAATTAGATTATTTACTGATTGATATGCCGCCAGGCACTGGCGATATTCAGCTTACGTTAGCCCAAAAAGTACCGGTTGCCGCTGCGGTGGTGGTAACAACACCACAAGATATGGCGTTAATTGATGCCGCTAAAGGTGTCGCGATGTTTGATACCGTTAAAGTACCGGTGCTCGGTATTATCGAAAATATGAGTTATCACCTTTGTGAAAATTGCGGCCATAAAAGTCATATATTTGGTGAAGCAGGGGGGGCAGAGATGGCTGAATCTAAACAAACGCCATTGCTTGGCCAACTTCCGCTTAACCGTGCTATAAGACAAGACGCTGATGAAGGTCTCCCTGATATAATTAGTAATAGCACTGGCGAGATAGCTAGTTTGTACCGTAAAATAGCCCGTAATATTGTTGGTCAGTTATTTTTTCAATTAGATAACCGTAGTCCACTAACCCCGAGTGTTGCTGTTGTTAACGAACCTACAGCTAAATAATAAGTAGAAATAAACCATGAGATTATGTGATAAAGATATTGAGCAATACCTCGATGAAGAAAAAATAGTTATTTTACCTAAGCCTGATAGCTCAATGATTTCAGGGGTTAGTGTTGATATTCGTTTAGGTAATGAGTTCCGTGTTTTTCAAGATCATACCGCACCATTTATAGATTTAAGTGGTCCAAAAGAAGAAATGCAGCAAGCAATGGACTCAGTAATGAGTGATGAAATTTATATCAAAGATGGCGATGCTTTCTTTTTACATCCTGGCGAGTTGGCATTGGCGGTAACGAATGAATCAGTGACCTTACCAGACAATATTGTCGGGTGGTTAGATGGTCGTTCATCATTAGCACGTTTAGGCTTGATGGTGCATGTAACTGCCCATCGAATCGATCCCGGTTGGTCAGGGCAAATCGTGTTAGAGTTTTACAATAGTGGTAAGCTGCCGTTAGCGTTACGCCCTAAAATGAAGATAGCAGCCCTAAATTTTGAGACAATGTCATCAAGTGCTGCCCGTCCTTATAATAAGCGTGAAGATGCAAAATACAAAGGGCAGAAGGGCGCTGTCGCCAGTCGAATCAGTGAAGATAAAGTCTCGGCCAGCGAATAAATCTAGATTGTTTGACAAATGTACTGTTATGCCAATTGAGATACTTTAACGGTTGACTCCATACATGACTCTAAGGCTGCGATAAGCTTCTGCTTATCGTGGTGATGAGGTACTTTGTTATGGGATAAATCTCGGCAAATAATATTTACCTTAGTTGAACTGATACATGGCTCTTGGCAAATAACACTATCAATAGGTAAACAGCCGACATTTTCTTCCAGCCACGTTAACTTCTCATCAATATTTAATGCAGCAGCAGGACTCTGCTCAGCCACTACATTATCAATGAACACACAGTGGCCTTTTCTATTGGCAATAGCGTTACTGATATCCCTGACGAGGAGAGGAGGAACAATACTTGTTAAGAAACTGCCAGGCCCTAATATAATTAAATCCGCTTTATTAATAGCTTCAATACATTGTGCTAACGTTTTAACTAATGGCGCCAACATTAAACTTTTAGGCATCATTGGCATTTCATCAACAGAGAGTTCCCCAACACGGCAGCGACCTTCTGGGTAAAACGCCATTAAATCAGTGGGCGTTTCTGACATAGGCAGTACCGGCGTGCGAACTCCTAACATGTCTCTAACAAGGTTAATCGAATCTAGTGGCCTCGATTGTACTTGGCCTAATCCATATAGTATTAGATTACCTAGGTTATGGCCGCCTAATTCGTCATTACCATCAAAACGGAAGTTGAAGAGTTTACTGCCTACTGAATTACTATCTACTAATTCAGTTAAACAATTGCGAAGATCGCCCCATGCTATGGAGCTACTCCTTTTTCGTAGTTTGCCGGTAGAACCACCATTATCTGTGGTGGTTACTATGCCAGTGAGTTTATCACCCATGAATGACAGGGTTGATAACACTCGACCTAAACCATGACCACCGCCAATAGCAACTATGTTTAATTTTTTTAACTGCATACTTTAAAGTACTTGCTAATACTGTAATACGTTGTGTTCAAACAATACCTGTAAATAGCTAAAAAAGAAAGGTAGTCAGGTATTGGTTGCCTAATTTATAACAAGAGCGACTATATTTATTTAACTAACATTAAGGTTTGCGCATAAATTGTACATTTCAAACAGTTGGTTAGGTGAAAAATAACCAAGTTGTTCTGTAAGTAATCACTCAAACGTTTTTTTATCATTTTTTACAGATTTTTTATAAATAAGTGTTGACACTTTTGAGGCTGCTGCATAGAATGCGCCTCGTTCTCAGCAAGTGTGGAAACACAAGTTGATAACATCTTCTCGAAAGGGAAGTTGTGATAAATAGCTATTAGGCCAGTTATTTATCACACCGTTTATAAAAAAACGGGGCTATAGCTCAGCTGGGAGAGCGCTTCGCTGGCAGCGAAGAGGTCTGCGGTTCGATCCCGCATAGCTCCACCATATTAGGTTCTTTGTTTTAGATTTATAATCTATAAATAAAGGATAGATAGTTTAATCAGTTTTCTGATTTTGTGTCCCTATCGTCTAGAGGCCTAGGACACCGCCCTTTCACGGCGGTAACAGGGGTTCGAATCCCCTTAGGGATGCCACTATTTTTTAATAAGCTTTAAGCTTATTAAATGACAAGTTGCTTAAACTTGCCAAAATTAAGCAAAAAGAATTGGCTTGCCAATCCTGTGTCCCTATCGTCTAGAGGCCTAGGACACCGCCCTTTCACGGCGGTAACAGGGGTTCGAATCCCCTTAGGGATGCCACTTCCTTTAAGGAAGTAGCGTTAACAAGTTGCTTAAACTTGCCAAAACTAAGAAAAAAGAATTGGCTTGCCAATCTTGTGTCCCTATCGTCTAGAGGCCTAGGACACCGCCCTTTCACGGCGGTAACAGGGGTTCGAATCCCCTTAGGGATGCCACTTCCTTTAAGGAAGTAGCATTAATAAGTTTGATTATACTTATAAAAAATAGTCACATGATGAATTGGTTTTTCCAATCCTGTGTCCCTATCGTCTAGAGGCCTAGGACACCGCCCTTTCACGGCGGTAACAGGGGTTCGAATCCCCTTAGGGATGCCACTTTTATTTTACTTAGTAAAATAAAAGTGCATTAAAAAGTGAAGTAGTTTTCTTATACTGCAGATTGATAATGTAAAGTTATCAATCTAGAATAAGAGTTTAGAGTTTTACTTGCGACTAATGTTAATTAGTTTGCAGATAAATCACCAGAGTGATCTGGTAGATAGTTTTTAACTGATATATCAGTTTTAGTGTCCCTATCGTCTAGAGGCCTAGGACACCGCCCTTTCACGGCGGTAACAGGGGTTCGAATCCCCTTAGGGATGCCACTTTCTTTCATTAAGTCAGTGTACAACAGTGAAATAAAGAAAGCCCACGCAATAGTTACTATTGCGTGGGCTTTTTTTGTGCCTGTCAGAAAAGTGTGTAATCATACTATTGTCGACAATATCGATATCCTGTACTTGTAAATTATAATATTTAGTCTATTATCGACATTAATATTGATTGATGTCGACAATCCCGTCTTTAATAGGCTTTATATAATGACTTCAGAAAACCCTACCCAACAATTAGCGATAACTAGCGCTGATAAAGTATTTATTCAAATGCAACATGCCATTGTGGAGGGAAGCATCGTGGCTGGCAGTAAAATCAGTGAACCAGAGTTGGCAAAATATTATCAAGTTAGTCGCTCCACCTTACGTGAAGCGTTAAACCGACTAGAAAAATGCCATTTAATTGAACGTAAAGCGAATGTTGGCTCTCGCGTAGTTGATTGTACTATTGAAGGTCTACTTGAACTTTATATAACGCGTGAAGCACTAGAAGGAATGGCATGTCGCCAAGCAGCAATAAATATGTCAGATCAAGAAATTGTCGACATGCAAGCTATGCTTAATTCACATGGGCAATCGCAAGCGTTGAAAGATGGCGTCGCTTATTATCAAGAAGAAGGCGATCTAGATTTTCACTACAAGGTTATTTTAGGAAGCCATAACAAACAATTGATCAATTTAATTTGTGGTCAACTTTATCACTTAGTGCGGATGTATCGTTGTCAATTTGGCATGAACAGCCCTCGAGCAAGCCGCGCATTTTCAGAGCATGCACAAATAATTCAAGCGATCTGTGATCGTGATGGTGAGTTAGCAGAGCTCTTAATGCGTCGTCATATCGCGGCATCACGTAAAAATATCGAACGTAAAATTAAAGAACAAGTGTAATAAACAAAATAACATGGGAGGAAATCTATGACAGTAACGAAACAAGCACAATTATCATCACCCGGTGCTAAATTTAGACAAGCACTGACCAATAACAAACCACTACAGGTGGTTGGAACGATTAATGCCTACTGCGCAATGATGGCAGAGCAGTTAGGCCATCAGGCAATATATTTATCAGGTGGCGGGGTTGCCAATGCTTCTTATGGTTTACCTGATTTGGGGATGACCTCATTGAATGATGTATTGGTTGATGTTAGGCGTATTACTTCGGCGTCAAGTTTACCTTTATTGGTTGATATCGATACTGGTTGGGGTGGGGCGTTTAATATTGCAAAAACTATTCGTGATATGGAAAAGGCGGGAGCTGCCGCGGTACATATTGAAGACCAAGTAGCACAAAAACGCTGCGGCCATCGTCCAAATAAAGCCATTGTTTCAACCGAGGAGATGGTTGACCGGATTCGCGCCGCTGTTGATGCTCGCACCGATCCCGATTTTTTCATCATGGCTCGTACCGACGCTTTTGCTCAAGAAGGGCTTGAAGCAGCACTTGAACGTGCTAAAGCCTATGTTGAAGCTGGGGCTGATGGCATTTTTGCCGAGGCGGTGAAAACTAAAGAACATTATCAAGCATTTACGAAAACCTTAACGGTGCCGGTATTAGCGAATATTACTGAATTCGGCCAAACTGAATTATGGAACGCAAAAGTGTTGGGTGAATGGGGCTGTGCGATGGTGCTTTATCCGTTATCTGCGTTTAGAGCAATGAATAAAGCTGCTGAGTCGGTGTATAAAACCTTGCTAGCTGATGGTGATCAAAAAGCGGAAATAGACAATATGCAAACGCGTATGGATCTCTATGACTACTTGGGTTACCACGATTACGAACAAAAACTTGATTCCCTCTTTGCGAAAAATAAAAACTTATAACGAATAGCAGAGAATAATAAACGTAAAAATAATACGTATTTGCACTACATACCGATAAAAATCATCTAATGAGGAAAGAATAATGGTCGATAAAAAATTAGCAGGTGCTGGACTTCGTGGCCAAAGCGCTGGTGAAACATCACTGTGTACGGTAGGAAAGTCAGGCAGTGGTTTAACCTATTGTGGTTATGATGTAGCGGATTTAGCCGAAAATTCGACGTTTGAAGAGGTCGCGTACTTATTGTTTAATGGTGAATTACCAAACCAGCAGCAATTAACAGATTATAAAAACGCCTTATTTTCAATGCGAGATTTACCCGCTGCGTTAAAGTCAGTACTTAAACTGATCCCTAAAGACGCTCACCCAATGGACGTTATGCGCACCGGTTGTTCGGTATTAGGTAATTTAGAGCCTGAAACCGACTTTAGTGAGCAGCGTACAGCCGCTAATCGTTTATTGGCGACATTTCCTGCCATCATGTGTTACTGGTATAAATATTCGCATGAGCAAATAGAAATAGATTGTACTTCATCGCAAAGCTCATTAGCAGGGCACTTTTTAGCACTACTTAATGGTGAAGCGCCTTCGGCTCAACATGAACGTGTGATGGATGTGTCGCTAATCCTATATGCCGAGCACGAATTTAATGCCTCAACTTTTTCTGCACGTGTTTGTGCTTCAACGTTGTCTGATATGTTTTCATGCATTACCGGTGCAATTGGTACTTTACGTGGGCCATTACATGGCGGCGCTAATGAAGCCGCGATGGATATGATCGAGAAATTCTCCTCACCAGCAGATGCTAAAACCCAAATGGCTGGAATGCTCGAGCGCAAAGAGAAAATCATGGGTTTTGGGCATGCTATCTATCGAACGTCTGATCCACGTAACGTCATCATTAAGACATGGTCTGAAAAGCTAGCAAAACAAAATGGCAATACTTCCCTTTATGATATCTCGGTTGCTTGCGAAGAATTTATGTGGGATAGCAAAAAATTATTTTGTAATGCTGACTTTTTTCATGCCTCAACTTATAACTATATGGCTATTCCGACCAAATTATTTACACCAATATTTGTATGTTCACGCGTAACTGGTTGGGCTGCACACGTGATGGAGCAGCGTAATAATAATCGAATTATTCGCCCATCTGCAGATTATACCGGTTCTGAGCCACGTAAAGTTGTACCTATTGCACAACGTAGCGCTTAATAACCTAGCTTCTGCAAAAAGAAAGAATACTCAATGGCGACAATTAACTTTTGTTGCCACTGAGTATTCTAAATGTCCTAAGGAAATCCGATGAGCCTCTCTATGAACTATGACTACCGAAAGCCACTGCCAAACGCTAATATTGATTATTTTGATACCCGATCAGCAATAGAAGATATCCAAACGGGTGCTTATGCTAAATTACCCTATACTTCACGGGTGCTAGCGGAGCAACTAGTAAGACGATGTAACCCAGAAACGTTAACCGCGTCACTAAAACAAATCATTAATAATAAACAAGAATTAGATTTTCCTTGGTATCCAGCACGCGTTGTTTGCCATGATATTTTAGGGCAGACCGCCTTAGTTGATTTAGCTGGTTTACGTGATGCAATTGCAGCGCAAGGAGGAGATCCTGCTAAAGTAAATCCGGTGGTGCCAACCCAACTTATTGTTGATCATTCCTTAGCGGTAGAGCATGGCGGTGATGATAAAGAGGCTTTTGATAAGAACCGTGTCATTGAAGATAGGCGCAATGAAGATCGCTTTCATTTTATTGAATGGACTAAAACGGCCTTCAAGAATATTGATGTGATCCCTGCGGGTAATGGCATTATGCATCAAATCAATTTAGAAAAAATGTCACCGGTGATCCAAGTGCGTGATGGCGTGGCCTTCCCTGATACCTGTGTTGGTACCGACAGCCATACCCCGCATATTGATGCGTTAGGGGTTATCGCTATTGGTGTGGGCGGATTAGAAGCTGAAACCGTGATGTTAGGGCGTCCTTCAATGATGCGCTTACCCACCATTATTGGCGTTAAACTGACCGGTAAATGCCAGCCAGGAATAACGGCAACAGATATGGTGCTAGCGATTACCGAATTTTTACGTAATGAAAAAGTCGTATCAAGTTATTTGGAATTTTTTGGTGATGGCACTAAAACGTTGACCATTGGTGATAGAGCGACTATTTCAAACATGACCCCCGAATATGGTGCCTCTGCTGGGATGTTTTATATTGATCAACAAACTATTGATTATTTAACCTTAACAGGTCGTGAAGCAGAGCAAGTAAAATTGGTTGAACAATATGCAAAACATACAGGTTTATGGGCAGATGACTTAGTTGATGCTCATTACGAGCGGGTGATAGAATTTGATTTATCGAGTGTAGTGCGTAATGTTGCCGGGCCTTCCACGCCCCATAACAGAATGCCGACCTCGGCATTAGCAGCGGCTGGATTTTCACAATCATCTATTAATAAACAGGCTAAAGCAGCAGATAAGCAAGAGCTGAAGAGCTTACCCAATGGCGCAGTGATTATTGCGGCTATTACCAGTTGTACTAATACCTCTAATCCGCGTAATGTTGTCGCAGCAGCCTTGCTAGCAAAACGGGCCAATGAATTAGGATTGACGCAAAAGCCTTGGGTAAAAACGTCATTTGCACCCGGTTCAAAAGTAGCAAAGCTATACTTAGAAGAGTCAAGTCTATTACCAGAATTAGAACGTTTAGGCTTTGGCATTGTTGCTTATGCATGTACCACTTGTAATGGCATGAGTGGCGCTTTAGAACCTAAAATCGAGCAAGAAATAATTGCGCGTGATGTACATACTACGGCGGTCTTATCAGGTAATCGAAATTTCGATGGTCGTATTCACCCTCATGCAAAACAAGCATTTCTTGCCTCACCACCCTTAGTGGTTGCTTATGCGATTGCGGGTACCATAAACTTTGATATTGAAAAAGATATTTTAGGTCAAGATCAGCAAGGTAATGATATTAGGTTACATGACTTGTGGCCAACCGATGAGGCAATTGACCACATCGTGTCAACGTACGTTAAACCGGAACAGTTTAAGAAAGTGTATACACCAATGTTCGATTTAGGCACATTTACTCCGGCGGAAAGTCCGCTATATGATTGGCGTGAGCAAAGTACCTACATTAGACGACCGCCATATTGGGAGGGCGCATTAGCCGGTGATCGTACCATGAAAGCAATGCGACCATTGGCGGTCTTAGGCGACAACATCACTACTGATCATTTATCTCCTTCAAATGCTATTCAGTTAAACAGTGCTGCCGGTGCCTATTTAGCTAAAATGGGCGTCCCCGAAGTCGATTTTAATTCCTACGCCACACATCGCGGCGATCATTTAACCGCACAGCGTGCCACGTTTGCTAATCCCAAATTGTTCAATGAAATGTGCAAAGATGAACAAGGCAAGACGATTCAAGGCTCGTTTGCGCGTGTTGAGCCACAAGGTCAACAAATGCGCATGTGGGAAGCAATAGAAACCTACATGGCACGTAAACAGCCACTTATTATTATTGCAGGTGAAGATTACGGGCAAGGCTCATCGCGTGACTGGGCAGCAAAAGGTGTTCGCTTAGCCGGTGTGGAAGTGATCGTGGCGCAAGGATTTGAACGCATTCATCGTACCAATCTTGTCGGTATGGGTGTATTGCCATTACAATTTTTATCAAATGAATCACGACACACCTATAACATTGATGGCAGTGAAACCTATGATGTAACCGGTGATATAGCGCCTGGTTCAAGTATGACATTAACCATAACGCGTGTTAGCGGTGAACAACAAACCGTTACAGTGACATGTCGTTTAGATACCGCAGAAGAAGTGTCGGTATTTAATGCCGGTGGGGTCTTACAAAAATTCGCGAATGACTTTTTAGCGACGGGATCATAAAGAAAGGGATTTAACATGAGACATGCACCACAAATAAAAATCCCTGCCACTTATATGCGCGGGGGGACCTCTAAAGGGGTCTTTTTTAAGCTCAGTGATTTACCTGACGTGGCACAGAAGCCGGGTTCAGCACGCGA
>Ga0105356_10007391_pt1 | contig 10102 bp, 7 predicted proteins | sample GOMGulsemesocosm_3_FD_83502 | JGI IMG/M metagenome (GOLD analysis project Ga0105356, IMG submission 83502) | Methane-oxidizing microbial communities from mesocosms in the Gulf of Mexico - GOM9D Gulf of Mexico | ecosystem: Environmental > Aquatic > Marine > Cold seeps | place: Gulf of Mexico...
AGCATTACTTTTCAAACCTTGACCAGCTAAACCTTGTAAGTGCTTAACAGGTACACGTTGAATCATATCGTCTTTGCGTTCACCGTATGCATCCTCAGGTTGCAGAGTAACTGAAAATTTGTCACCAACCGCTTTGCCTTCAAGCGCTTTTTCAACACCCACGAGCATATTGTTATGACCATGAAGATAGGCTAAAGGATCACTACCTTGTGATGACTCTAGCTCGTTGCCCGCTTCGTCTTTTAGAGTGTAGTGAAATTGAACTACAATTTTATCTTCGATTTTCATTAATTTTCCAAACAATAGTATTTATAAATGATATACCTGACAGTTTACCAAACTTGACTGATAGTCACTACGCCCAAAGTAATAAAATCACCACACTACTAATAATTAATAACATCCCTAAGTATTCCCTTTTGCTAATTCTCTCTTTAAAAAGGCGATGCGTTAAAAATAAAGTAATAAAAAATTCAACTTGTCCTAATGCTTTAACATAGGCAGCATTTTGATAACTTGCACCAGTAAACCAACCTATTGAACCTAAAACACTAGTAATACCAACAAATAAGCACAGTCGCCAATGTTTTACCATAAGCAAAAGCTGCGATTTATCTTCAAAATAGACATAAAGGACAGAAACCACAGACTGAACAGTAACCATAAAAACAAGTGTAACCGCTGCACTTATCATTAGGTCGGTATGTAGTGCCAAACTTGACTCCCTTATTAACAAAGTGGTTATAGCCAAACCAAGACCGGCGGCGAGGCCAAAGCCAGCTCCGGGATTTCGAAAGATATCTGCGTAAGTAAATTTAACTTTAGAGACAATAATTACCCCAATAACGCCAATAATCACAGAAAGCCAACCCAAAAAATTTAAAGCCGTTGAGAATAGTAATGCACCCACAATTGCCACTTGAATTGCTTCGGTTTTAGCTAAACTTGTTGCCACAGCAAAGTTACGGTATTTAAATGCAGCGACTAAAAATACAGTTCCAAGGATCTGCATCACACATGCGATAAGCGCATACTGCAAAAAATCATGGCTAAGCTCGGGCATACTTACCTGACGAAAGTCTAATAACCAATACAGATAAAGCCATGCAAACGGTAACGCATAAACATATCTGACACCTGTTGTCGCCATCGAACTTAAATAGCCTGATAATTGTTTTTGTCCCGCCGTACGTATCGCCTGCATAAATGCAGCAAGTAAGGTGAAATAGATCCAAATTTCCAAGAGTTATACCATGATAAATAAGACATTGAGGAAGCTATTGTATTAAAAAGTGGTCGTTAATTCTTATTTAGTTACTGAATACTTAAGATATAAATTTATGTACTATTTTATTTATACATCTAGCGTGAATCAACAAAACTACATACACTTATCCTATTGATGTAAAACATATTTGAAGCAATGGTAAAAAAAAGAAGTTATAAAGCGAGTAATAATGCATTAGTCCTTACAGGGGGTGGTGCAAGAGCTGCTTATCAGGTTGGAGTACTCACAGCTATTGCCAAATTTGTTCCTCGTAATCATGGCGTACCTTTTCCTATTATATGTGGAACATCTGCAGGAGCAATCAATACAACGGCACTAGCTTGTTATGCTTCATGTTTTCAGTTGGGCGTAAAGAAACTCGAATGGGTATGGAAAAACTTACAGACACATCATATTTATCATAGCGATCCTCTCCGGGTGTTTAGTCATATATCAAAAGGAATATTGGCTACTTTTCAGGCAGGTTACGCCAATAAATCAGCACGCAGTTTATTAAATAATGCACCTCTTCGTGAGTTACTCAGTGAAGTTGTAGATTTCAAACGTATCGACCACAATATATTACGAGGTTACCTAACTGCCGTATCTGTTACGGCATCAAGTTATAACTCCGGAGATTCAATCTGTTTTTACCAGTCTGAAGAAGGAATTGCCCCCTGGTATCGGGCGAAACGTCGTGGACAGCCAAGTCAAATAAATTGTGACCATTTAATGGCATCAGCCGCTATCCCTATGGTTTTTCCCTCAATTAAGATCAGAAAACAGCACTTTGGCGACGGCTCTATTCATCAATTATCGCCGTTAAGTCCTGCAATACATTTAGGTGCAGAGAAAATATTTATTGTCGGCGTAGAACAACCCAAAGAGCCACTTCACGCCAGAGAAAACAATCCTCACCCACCAACAACATCAACTATTGCCGGACACCTATTAGACACAATTTTTTCTGATACCTTGCAAAGCGACATTGAACGCATGACACGGATTAATGAAACTTTAACATTAATTCCTGAACACATTAAAAAAGAACGGGATGGCCTAAAAAATATTGATACCTTATTAGTTAATCCAAGTCATGACTTTAATGCTATTGCGGTCAAATATTTTTCTGAACTGCCTTTGTCTATTCGCATATTATTGAGGTCCATCGGCATCACCAATGATTCAGAGTCGAGTATCATCAGTTACTTGTTGTTTGACAAAAACTACTGCCAAGAATTAATTAAACTTGGCTTTTCAGATGCTATGGAACAAGAAACGAAAATACGAGATTTCTTGTCTTTATAGTTGCCCATTATTATCACAATACACTAAATAACTATCCACCGTCTTGAATAAAACGCTCAGCACGTTCCACTCGTCTTGGTTTTCCTCTAACTATTAGTGTATCTTGGCCTTGCAATATAGTACTAGTATCCGGTTCTTCCATTTCAATGCCCGCCCTTTTTAAAGCAACAACAACCACACGACGAGCCTCAAGCGTTAGTGACTCGATCGTTTTCCCGGTCGCAAAAGAGTCATCGTTAAGTAAAATTGCGTGAGCAAATTCTATGCGATCAATTGCTTCAGGGCTCATATCGGTATGCTCCCCCTGATAAAAACCATGAAGATGGTTATAATGGCTTTTTCGTTCTTTTTGTACTCGTCGAACGATGCTAGAAAAAGGCACGCCAGACAACGAAAGTACTTGCGAAACCAACATTAAGCTCCCTTCTAGTATTTCGGGAACTACCTGATTTGCACCCGCCTCCTGCAAAATATTTAAGTAATCATCGTTTCGGGTTCTTACCAATATAGGTACCTCAGGAGATAAAGATCTTACTTTTTGAATAACTTCGAGAGATTGTTTATCCTCACCAAAAGCGATGACGACCAATTTAGCTTTTGACAAATGTGCAGCTTGCAATAACTCGGACTGCCTAGAAGAACCAAAAAGCACGTTCTCCCCTGCCTCTCTCGCTTTGCTGGTTCTTAATGGATCAATATCAATGGCGACAAAGTCAATAGATTCTTGTTTCAAAAAACGGCTAACCGTTTGTCCTACGCGACCAAATCCACAAATAATAACGTGATCTTTTAAATTTTCATTTTCTGGTAGTTGTTGCAGCCCTTCTTGGTCTATTTGAGTATCATGACTTAATTTTAACGCCCACTTTCGAGCATTACTGACCATATAAGGTGTTATTGCCATACTAATAACACCAACACCTAATAAAATTGATGCAACGTCATTAGGTAATAATTCAACTTGCGTTGCTAAAGCTATCAAAACAAAGCCAAATTCCCCCATTTGTGCCAACATAAACCCAGATGCCCAAGCATCTTTTGAAGCTTCACCAGCACGATTCGCTAATACATTTATCACCACAATTTTTATCGTCATAAAAACGACCAAAATACTGATAATGGTTAGTGGTGAAGAAATTAGCACCCCAATATTGAGTTTCATGCCAACAGTAACAAAAAATAGTCCTAATAAAATATCTCGATAGGGTCTTATATCCGCTTCCAATTGATGTTTATATTGGCTTTCTCCTAACATCATCCCTGCCAAAAACGCCCCTAATGCCATAGATAAACCAAACCATTGTGTTAATGCTGAAGCCACTAACGTCACTAATAAGGTCGTTAAAACAAATAGCTCATCGGTCCTTACCTGTGCAACTAAATTGAATAGTCTAGGTAACAACCACTTTCCCGCTAACATTAAAATACCAACAACAAAAACACCTTTAACTAAGGCAAACAATAGGGCAATCGTCATCGATGAATCGGACTCGAGTGCCAGCATTGGTATGATGATTAATAGAGGAACGACAGCAACGTCTTGAAATAACAGTACAGCAACAGAAATCTGTCCAGATTTCTTTTTCATTGCGCCACTTTCACTCAATTGACGAATAACAATTGCTGTTGAGGATAAAGCTAAAACGCCGCCAATAACTAATGAACTTGCAAAAGTTTGCCCTAAAAAAAAGGCGATAAGCGTAAAAACAAACAGTGAGATACCGACCTGTAGACTACCCACAGTTATAACCAAATGTCGCATCGCAATCAACTTAGGTACGGAGAACTCAAGGCCAAGAGTAAAAAGTAAAAATACAATGCCTAATTCACCAAAGTGTTCGTAATCCGCTTGGTCTTGAATAAATGCGAAGCCATGTTCACCAACGATCATACCGGCAACTAAATAAGCAAGAATTGCAGGTAGCTTTATACGCCGAAACAGCCATACGATGAGTACTGCGCTAGTGAGAATTGCAAGAATTTCAAGAAAACCTGACACAAAATCCCCTTATAGGTTAATGAATTTATTATTTTTTATTAATTACCATCTAGTATAGCGATGACTACGAATATTCGACAGTTAAATATCATCTATCTAATGTGCCACACCAACGGCAAATTATTGCCGCCAGTAGATTGACACTATAGCTCACAGACAACAAGTAAATGAATTTTTAATTAAATCAATAGATTAATAATTAGGAAAAAAAGATAAAAACAGGCGCAGTTTATGCATTAATCTTAAGACTTACAGTTGAATTGGTGGTTACATGCAAACATTGAATTTACTCGACAGCCAAGCATTCGAGTATAATAGCTTTAAAGTATTAGAGACTAGCCCTAACGATAATACCCATAGAAAGCTTGCTTTAATGGAGCAATTACAAAGCACGCTTGATCTTGATAAAGTATTAAATATTTTTGCGATGGATGCAGCTAAATATGTCGATTTTTGCGGCTTATGCTTTACCCAAGGTAATATCAGCGCTGCTATTTTAGGTAACCGTCAAGGAAGAGCCGAACGTCAATTTGAGCTTAAAATAAACAATAAATTCCTTGGTACATTAACCTATTCGATTGACTCACCTATTAGTTTAAAAAACTATAAAATTATTAATGAGTTGCATCAATATCTTATTAATCCAATCCACAATGCTATTCAATACAAGAAAGCTATGGCGCTGGCAATGCATGACAGTTTAACGGGATTAGGAAATCGACGTTATTATGACCAGCAAATAAAACGAGCAATGCATCATGCCAACAGACAACAACGCCAAGTTGGATTGATGGTCTGTGATCTCAATAAATTTAAATTAATCAACGATACTTATGGGCATCATATTGGTGATGAAATTCTTAAGCACTTCGCTGATGCTCTTACATCAAGCGTACGTGACTCTGACAGTGTCTTTCGATTTGGCGGTGATGAATTTGTCGTTATTGTTGAAGATGCAAGTGAACATTCGCTTCATGTTATTGAAAGTCGTATTCAACAAGCGCTCGAAAACGGACCGTTATTATCAAAATATAAGGTTGGCTGTAGCTTAGGTTATACCTTTATGAAAAGAACGGACCACGAAAACAGCTTTTTTGAACGGGCAGATAAAGTCTTATACAGTAAAAAATTAAGGCAGCCAAACTCTCTTAGTATTGTAAAGGGTCTTTGACCTGACTAAATTAGAGCTCTTTTAAAGCAACCGCTTGTTCTTTAGGTGTTGAGCCAATGAACAAGCGCGCATATCTCACTGCATAAGTGAACCGTAACTCCCCGACCTTTTTTAGCACTTGTCTAAAAAACGTAGTATTTAAGTCAAAGCTATAACAGTAGTGTTGAATAGCATCATCAATGCTTGGGTAATCAACGCCATCAACGGTAAAACATGGTTTGACATAGTCAACTTCGACCTCGACTCCTTCAAGAAAAATAGGCCAACTTTCATAACTCATGCGCTGTTGAGCTACTTCATAAACAAACCATGCACTGCGTTTAAAACCTTCAAAATTTCCATCTTCAAATTCACTGTGAGCAAGCTCTTCTTGTGTCCAATTGAGACCTATCGCTAAATCTTTTTGATAGAGACTCATCAAACGCTGCTTTACTTGTGTACTAACCGCCCAAATAGAGTCTGCTTGTATTTGTTGGGCAATTTGATAACACTCTTTGCAAGCTGGAACTTGAAGTTTTGGATGAGGACAGTGGAAAACAGAGTGCTGACTGTGTGGAAACGTAAATAGATGTTGATTGGGTTCACCACAAAACCAGCAATGATGGCGCTTTGAAAAAGGTACATCGATAATAATCATGGTCTAGCGCCGCCTATCTGGATCAAATTTAACGTTTCTTTTTAATTTTATTGTTATATTTTGTAGTACTTAGTGGCTTTTTCTTTTTCCTAACGGCTACTGACTTTGTTGATTTTTTACGTGTCAATTCTTGATTTTTATCACGAGTTGACTGGTAACGATTCTTTTTAAGAGGTTGATCTAAGTCTTCTTTATATTGTGCTGGCAATGCTCTATCTAATTCATAACCAGGTACAATAATACGTTCAAATTGGCGGCCTATTAATGCTTCTATATTATCTAAAAACTTCTCATCTTTTGGACTAACTAATGAAATAGCTGTACCTGATTTACCCGCTCTTCCTGTTCGTCCGATACGATGTACATAATCTTCGGCTAAAAAAGGTAGATGAAAGTTAACCACATAAGGTAAATCAGCAATATCAAGACCACGAGCAGCCACGTCGGTTGCAACTAATACTCGTACTTTACCCGTTGTAAACTCTTCTAATGCGCGACTACGAGCACCCTGTGTTTTATCGCCATGACAAAGCGCAGCTTTAATACCATCAAGCTTCAGCTCTTTTGCTAATAAATTAGCGCTTTCTTTTGTACCTGCAAAAACCAATACTTGTCGCCAATTATTGACGCCAATAATTTCAGATAACAATTCGCGTTTTCTTGTTTCTGATACCCAATATACCGATTGATTAACTTTTCCTGAAGTTGAATTTTGTCGTGCTACTTCAATAGTTTTAGGTGTTTTCAATAGCTGTTTGGCTAATGTTTTAACTTTATTGGAAAATGTTGCTGAGAACATTAACGTTTGGTGTTTCTGCTTAATTGTTTCCATCAGTTGATTGATATCAGCTAAAAAGCCCATATCTAACATACGGTCGGCTTCATCTAAGATCAAAAACTTCACATGAGATAAATCAAGGTTTCGACTATTTAAATGTTCAATCAATCGACCAGGCGTTGCCACTAAGATATCGACACCCTTTTTCAACATCGTAGTTTGCGGTGGCATATTAACGCCGCCATAGATAACCCCTGATGTTATTGGTAGAAATTGACTATATGTTTTAATGTTCTCGTGCACTTGTTTAGCAAGTTCACGAGTAGGCGTTAATATAAGTGCTCGGATTATTTGTCCGGAAACAACTTCACCATCTTTTTTAGGCGAACTTTGCACCAAAGCATCGAGAATTGGCAAAGTAAAAGCTGCCGTTTTTCCTGTACCGGTTTGTGCGCTAGCAAGTAAATCAACGCCACTGCGGATCACAGGGATAGCTTGTTGCTGGATAGGTGTCAGTGTTTTATAACCGCACGCCTTAACAGCCTTTAGTAAGTCAGCAGATAAACCTATAGAATCAACACTCATTTTTTCACCAATAATTAAACATCAAATAAAATCGCGCCGGATTATAACAGTTTTTTACGTTCAAGCTCGACTTAATCTTCTTTTTGCCAAATGCCTTCACTTAAATTTAAACGCTCACGTTCATCTTGATTGGGAAAATAACAAGGTGTTTTCTTGAGTTTTTGTTGACGGTTATAATCTTTGGCTATATTGACTACTACTTTACTCAATAAAAACAAAGCAATAACATTAAAAATCGTCATTAGCCCCGTAGATAAGTCGGCAAGCGCTATCACCTCAGGTAATGAAGCTACCGAGCCATAAACTAACATTGCTAAGAAACCAATTCGCAAAAACCAACGACCAAAAAGATTGTCAATTTTTAAGTATTTGAGGTTGTTATCTGCGTAAACAAAATTAGCGACAATGGAGGTAAAACCAAACAATAGTATAGCTATCGTAATGAAGTCACTTCCCCATGCACCCACTTGGTGTGCTAATGCTTGCTGAGTAAGTTGAATACCTTGAACTTCTGTACCACCGTCCTTAAATAGTAAAATCAAAAAAGCGGTACATGAACAGATAACGATAGTATCTAAAAATACAGCCAACATTTGTACATAACCTTGTGATGCTGGATGTGGTGGAAAAGGTTCAGCTGCAGCTGCAGCATGTGGTGAGCTTCCCATTCCCGCTTCATTTGAATACAATCCACGTTTAACACCTTGTACTATTGCTGCGCCGACTAATCCACTTCCCGCTTCTTTTAGGCCAAATGCGGAGGCAAAAATGTCAGTAATTATCGCTGGTATAAGTGCAATATTCATGACGACAACACTCACACACACAACGAGGTAAGCAATCCCCATAAAAGGAACCGTTAGCTCAGCAAAACGTGCAATATTTTTTAAGCCACCAAAAATTATAATTGCAGAAAAAAACGTGATGATAATGCCTGTTGTTAACCTGTCGATACCGTAAGAGCCATGAAAAGCATCCGTGATCGAATTAGCTTGTACTGAACTAAATACAAAAGCATAACCAAAAAATAAACACAAAGAAAATGCCAAAGCCAATTTGGGATTCTTTAAGCCCTTACTCATATAATAAGCTGGGCCTCCTCGAAAAATACCGTCATCACCTTTTTCTTTATAGAGTTGGCCTAGAGTATTTTCAGCAAAAGCGGTCGCCATACCTACCAACGCAATTAACCACATCCAAAAAACGGCGCCAGCACCACCTAGACTAATTGCCACAGCGACGCCCATCAAATTGCCAGTACCGACTCGTGCCGCTAAGGAAGTGCATAATGCTTGAAACGAAGAAATACCACGGCTGGATTTATTTCTACTGGACTTAAGTAAAGCGAACATATGGAAGAATTTTGTAAACTGAATGGCTTTTAATCGCCAAGTAAACCAAATACCACAACCCGTTAATAAATAAATGAGGACACTACCCCATAAAAAACCATTAATGGTTCCAACCCACTGTTCAATCAAAGATTACTCAATTGTCGACTTAAAATTTAATTCATCTTATAACAATAATTCTAAGAAGTCGCTAATGTAGGATATAAATGTAATAAGCAACCTTTCCCCGCAAACGTTAATTTATAGTGGGGCTCTGAGGGGTTATCCTTTTGTGTCGTTTTTTCCAAAAAACCTTTTTCTACAAGGAAATCAAGCATAGTTAGAGAAAGCTCTTTTTTCTTCAATTTTGCCGAAATTTCAACTTTTGTGGCAACACCTTTAAAGGAATACATAGCTTTCATAATAAGCGCATCAGTCGCACTAACCTTTGGTATGGCGCCGATATAATGCGGGAATTGCTGTTGCGGGTACTTACCGCATATATTTTTATAGGATGCTTGAATAGCATTAATATCATTGTCTTTATCATCGGTCAGTTGATAAGAGTGAAAAACTCCCGCTTCTTTAAGTTGATAATCAACTTTTGCCAAAAATATAGGAATTCCTGCGCCTTGAGCTACATGGTAAAAACCCGTTCGCCACTTTTGAGATTGACCGCGAGTACCTTCAGGCGTAAACAAAAAATATACACGTGAACCTTTTTGGCTCTCGACAAATTCTTTAATTAATTCAACTTGGCCCTTACCCTTTGATGAGCGATCAATTGGCATAGCGCCAAGCCATAACATAAAATGTCCAATAACGGGGAGTCGACACCAACTATCTTTGATCGAGAAATAGATTTTAGTATCTTGCAATATCGCCGCACCAAGCGCAAAAATAAAATCCCAATTTGAGGTATGAGGTGCGGCGATAGCAACACCGGCACCATTAGGTATTGACGTTGTTATGCGCCAACCTGCTAATTTAAACCAAATAGAAAATAATGATTTGAGAAAATATTTA
>Ga0105356_10007395_pt1 | contig 10099 bp, 9 predicted proteins | sample GOMGulsemesocosm_3_FD_83502 | JGI IMG/M metagenome (GOLD analysis project Ga0105356, IMG submission 83502) | Methane-oxidizing microbial communities from mesocosms in the Gulf of Mexico - GOM9D Gulf of Mexico | ecosystem: Environmental > Aquatic > Marine > Cold seeps | place: Gulf of Mexico...
CCTTCTCATCAGTACCCTACAGGGGTTACTATGCCAGTTTCAAATAGGTATAAACTGCTTGCTTGGGCAGAAAAAAAGGATGCTTTTATTATAGAAGATGATTGTGACAGTGAATTAAGTTATGTCAATAGGCCCATTCCTTCCTTACAAGGATTAGATAAGTCAAACAGAGTAATTTATATAGGCACTTTTTCAAAATCTTTATCTGCATCTTTTTTGCGAGTTAGTTATATGGTCTTACCTAAACCTTTACTTGAAGTATATAAAAATCACTATACAAAAGTATTTTCTACTGTTCCTTTAATGTTACAAATTACCTTAGAGAAATTTATAAGTGAAGGACATTGGGATAGGCATTTAAGAAAAATCAGAACCATTAATAGAAAAAAACATAATTTAATGAAATCCCTTTTAGAAGAAAAACTTGGGAGCAGTGTAAAAATAGAAGCCCAAGGTGCAGGCTTAGCAATACTTATTAACCCCAATGTTCCTTTTAATCTTGAAAAATTAAAAGCTTTAGCTAAAAAAAACAGAATAAAGCTTTATTTTGCAAAAGATGTCTGTGGAGGAGATTGGGATGCTCTTCGTATGGGTTTTGCGGTTTTTAATGAGGAGGAATTAGAACCTGCACTAGAGATGTTTTCACGTATTTGGCATCAAGCAAGAGAATAAACTTAGTAGTTTTTTCTTAAAAGAATAGTAATGCATAAAATCTTTCCTAGATTTTCTTTAAAATCATACTTATTAATAGGTACTTACAGTAAAAGAGTAATATTATTAAAATCCATGATATTACTCTTTAATCATACTACATAGGAAGGGTTTCCATCACTTGAATATTACCAATATGAGGAGATCTTTTAGCGATTTCAAGGGCTTCGTTTATATCCTCTACTTCTATTATTGTATAACCTGTAGGCACTTCTTCTGTTTGCTGCATTGTTGAGCTTTTTCCATTTTTCACATTCATTCCCTTGGAAAAAGGATTTCCACTATCAATGGTTTTATCCTCAAAACTAACAAACCACTGCATCCATTTTTGCATGATTTCTTCAGAGGGTTCCTTAAAATCTCCACAATATATAAACACAAATTTTTTCATTAAAACTCCTTTGTTTTATTATATTTACTAAGATAAACTATATCATGTAATTTATATAATTCAAAATATTTTTTATCTTTATTATTCTTTTGATAAAATATTCTTAGAAAAATATTAACAAGGAGTAAGGCTTGAGTAATTGGAAACTTACTTCTACCTTTGATTTTGAGGGCAGAGAGATTAAATATGATATTAAAGGGCAAGGTTATCCTTTAGTTTTAGTGCATGGTACACCTTGGTCTTCTTTTACTCTAAGGCATTTAATTCTTGATTTATGCCATTCGTATAAGGTGTATTATTTTGATTTACTTGGATATGGGCAATCAGATAAAAAAGAAGGGGATGTTTCGTTAGGCATTCAGAATCGTGTATTAAAAGCATTAATAAAACATTGGAAGCTTAAAAATCCTTTTATTATTGCACATGATTTTGGAGGCACCACCGCTTTAAGAAATCATATTTTAGATAAACAAGAATATAAAAAGATGGTACTTATTGATCCTGTTGCTTTATCTCCATGGGGATCAGATTTTTTTAAACATATACAAAAACATGAGAGTGCTTTTTCTACCTTACCTGAGTATATACATCTTTCAATTGTTGAAGCTTATATAAAAACGGCTGCATTTCAAAACTTAGATGAAGAAACTATAAAGGGAATACTTTTACCCTGGAGCAAAGAAGGGCAAGGCGCTTTTTATAGGCAGATTGCACAAGCTGATTCGTGTTTTACAAAGGATTTTGAAGAAAAATTTACCCAAATTAATACTTCTGTACTACTTTTATGGGGAGAAGAAGATAAGTGGATTCCTTGTAAACAAGCCAAGCTCCTTCAAGGTAAAATAAAAGGTTCAAGACTTGTACTTATTCCAAAAGCAGGGCATTTAGTTATTGAAGAAAAACCAGCTTTTTTATTAAAAGAAATACACAAGTTCTTGGAACGTTAACAATTAATTTATTTCTATTAGCTCTGCATCTTTTGGAATATAAACTTTTGAAAGCAGGTTTTGTTTTATGAGTTCTTTTTTTAATATATCTCTTGTTATTGCACAATGATTTAGTGCTTCCATATGGTTTGCAATGACTTTATTAGGGCTTAATTTAATAAAACGAATGACTTCTTCTATATTCATTAACAGAGGTTTTCCTATATCCATAGATGCATTACCAGCAGCTACGACGGAAATATCAGGTCTGAATTCACTAAGCGCTTTTTCTACATCTTTTGTGAATACAGTATCTCCACTTATAAAAATACTGGGTTCGTCTGGAAGTTCTAAAAAGTATCCTGCACCATTAGCCATTAGTTTATGAATCCATCCATGTCCATGTTTTGCTGGTACGGCAGTAATATATCCATCTAAAACTTGTGTTTTTTCCCAAAAGTTAAGAGAATGACTTATCTTCAAACCCAGTTTTTTTAGATAAGAAACATCTTTTTTAATACTTATAACAGGAATATTCTTTTCTTTTAAAAAATGCTCCCCTCTTGCATCTAAATGATCCGTATGTTGCAAAGCTTTTATTCCAAAGGTTTGAGAGTGGGTAATTAAACAATGCGTTACTTTATTTAAAAGAGCTTCACTACCTAGTGGTAAATCTACTGTTGGATTTCTTTTACGTTCGTGTTTAATAAAAGAAAAAGGAGGCAATTCTTCTTTTTTACTTAACATGGGGTCAATAAGTATGTATTTGTCCTTGGATTGAATTACAAAGGTTGCATTTCTAAGATGATGTATTTTCATTGTATTCCTTTTCTTTATTATTGCAAAAAATGTTATACTTAACTAGAGTCATTATTGACATGTTTCATGCTAAAAAGGACAAAAATGAAAAAAAAGATACAGATAGCTATTTTTATAATGGAAAATACCTTATTGTCAAGTATTTTTGCAATTGAAGAGATTTTTAGTATTTGTAATGATTTTTGTAAAAAAGAGGAAGAATACGCATTTACTACCAACAAAGTTTCTTTTGTCAAGAGTGTAAAAACAAATCAAAATAACATAAGGCTTGAAACCTTTTCCATCCTAGAAGATAAAACATATGATGTAATTATAATACCTCCTTTTAAAAGTGATAAGAATTTTATCTTTGATATAAAAAACTTAAATACTTGGTTAAAGGAACAATATGAACAAGGAGGTATTTTAAGTTCTGCTTGTGTCGGAAGTTTTTTTCTTGCAAATACGGGTTTGCTTAATAAGAAAAACGCAACAACACATTGGATATATGAAGACTTATTTAAACAAAACTTTCCAAAGGTAAACCTTCAAAGTGAGAAAATACTAATAGAAGATGATAATATCATTACAACAGCTGGAGTTAGTGCTTATATGGATTTGTGTTTGTATATAATTGAAAAATATAACAGTGCAAAAACGGCAAATGATTGTGCGAAGATACTTCTAATAGATAAAAAAAGAGACTCACAAAAATCCTATAAAATCAATGCAACTTCTCCTATACTTGAAGATGAAAAGATACAAAAAAGCCTTCTTTGGATGAAAAAGAATTTTCAAGAAGAGATAAACATACACATACTTTGTGAAAATGTTAATTTAAAACCAAGAAGCTATCTTAGACGTTTTAAAAAAGCAATAAATACTAGCCCTAATATTTATTTACAGCAGCTTAGGATTGAAAAAGCAAAAGAATTATTGATTTCAAGCAATAAAAGTTTTAACGAGATCACTTATGAGGTGGGCTTTTTAAATGAAAGCAGTTTTAGGAGATTATTTAAGAGAGAAACATCTTTAAATCCTGGCCTATATAGAAAAAAGTTTAAACAATATCTTTAAATATAGGGCAAGATACATTAGAATCTTATGAATATTATCTTCTGTACAGTAATTAAGGTAAGTAAAGGTAATTTAAGTTTATTTAATTATAATTCTAAAAATAATTGTTTTAGAGGCTTTTAATTTATGTTCCCTTTTATGAAAAAATCCCTATCAAAAGAAACAAAGAGTGTATTTTCTTTAGCTATTCCTGCTGCTTTAAAACATTTAGTTGATATCTTGCAAATGTTAATAGATATGATTATGGTGGGAATGATTAGTATTCATGCCCTTGCTGCTGTTGGAATAAGTATGCAGTTTATGATGATACTAAATGTTCTTACGACACTTTATGTAGTTGGAGGAAATGCTCTTATCTCAAGATATATAGGAGAAAAGCGTAAAAAGAGGGCTTCTGCTTTACTTTTTACGCTGATACTTTTTGCTGTTTTTTTATCCGTAGTTGTTAGTATCACGGGGTATTTTTCAAGTGAATTTATTTATGAGAGTATGGGAGTACAAGATGAAGTAGTAATTCAAGGTACCTTATATTTTAAAATCATAACAGCAGGTATTATTGTGATTTTTATTGATACTTTGCTTTATAATGCACTTTCAGCAGCTGGTGATACCAGTACTTCTTTGTATATAAAGTTAGTGTCTGCTGCGCTTAATGCTTTTTTAAACTATATACTTATTTTTGGTCATTTTGGAATAGAAGCCATGGGAATAGAAGGTGCTGCGTATGCCACAATAATTGCTTATAGTTTTAATGTGCTTGCTTATTTTGTAATTTTGAAAAAACCGTATGCAAAATTAAATTTTATACCTCTACTTCGTTTAAAGGATTTAAAAAGAGTACTAAGTATTGGTTGGAGTGCTGCTTTAGATAGACTGGTATCAAGTTTGTCTTTTTTACTTTTTATTGCCGTTATCACAGCGTATGGAACAGCAGAGCTCGCAGGTTATCAAGTAGGGCTTAGAGTGGAAGGCATAGCATTTATGCCAGGTCTTGGTTTCTCAATTGCTGCTATGGCTTTAGTGGGGCAAAGTTTGGGAGAAAAGAATAAAGAAAAAGCTTATACAATGGGAATAATTAGTGGAAGAATTGCGTATATCTTTATGTGTAGTATTGGTATCTTTCTTATACTCTTTTCTGAATTTTTAAGCAGTTTTTTTACAAAAGATGCGGAAACAATTAGAGTGGCTTCTTTATATTTAACCCTAGTGGGTTTGGCTCAAATTCCCTTGGCTTTTACGTTTGTGTATGCTTCTGCTCTTCGTGTAGCAGGGGCTACAAAAACTACCTTAAAAATTAATTTTTTATCTCTTTGGTTTTTACGTGTTATTCCTTCTTTTATTGCTTATAAAATGGGCTTTGGAATTATTAGTATTTTTATAATTATGAATATAGAAACACTGTTAAAGGGAATGATTTATTATCATATTTATAGACAAAAAAGGTGGTTAGATATAAAAATCTAAGATTTTTCATCTTGTATTTACAAGCCTTTAGCTAAGATATACTTTAGTAAACACTTAGGTAGGAGTAGTGATGAGTTTATCTAAAATGACCTTTTTTGAACGCTTTGAAGCAGATATTTTATCCGGTAAAAAAACAATCACTATTAGAGATGAATTAGAAAAAGATTACAGTATAAACGCTATTGTACAAGTATCCACTTATGAAACATCACGTTGGTTTTGTACTGTAAAAATTACAGCAGTAAAAAGCATTGAATTTTCTGCTTTGTCTGATTTTCATGCTAAACAAGAAAATATGAGCCTTGCAGAATTAAAAAGTGTGATAAAAGAGATTTATCCTGGGCTTCAAACTTTGTATGTAATATCGTATGAGCTGCAAAACTAATTAGTCTATTTTCTCTTTTATGCTTCTTCTTTTATAAACGAAGATTTCCTTTTTATCAATTTTCTTTGAAAAAATTTAATACTGTTGATATTTAACTAACAAAAATAATTAAAACAAGATTAATTTAATAATGTATATAATTATTACTAAATCAAAATCACATAACTTAGGTTGAACCTTGGTTTGTTTTATTAATTTGTAGATATTGACATGAAATTTAGAGTTATCACTATTCATTGAAAGAAAACGAATTGATATAATTGCACTAGCAATAATTACTTTCAAAACTTCTAAAGGATTAAAAATGAAAATTAAGTTTAATGTTGATAGCAGAGACTATTCTCTTGATGTAGATGGGAATACTCCCCTTTTGTGGGTATTAAGAGAACAGTTAAATTTAACAAATACAAAGTTTGGCTGTGGGGTTGGGGAATGTGGAGCCTGTACAGTAGTAATGGATAATGAAGCGATTAGAGCCTGTTCTACTTCTATTTCTTCTGTAAATAATAAGTCAATTTCTACCATTGCGAATAAAGAAGACAAAGATCTTAAAAAACTTCAAAGTGCGTGGGTGGAAGAAGATGTAGCACAGTGTGGATACTGTCAACCCGGGCAAATTATGAATGCACTAGCTTTGCTTAAAAAAAACCCCCAACCAAGTAAGGAACAAATTACATTTTCTATGAATGGGAATATCTGTAGATGTGGAACCTATAACAAAATTAACCAAGCTATTAAAAAAGCTACAAAGGCAATATAATGGAAAGAAGAAATTTTTTAAAAACAACATCTTTAGCGTCAAGTGCTTTTGTTATTGGTTTTTATTTACCCTCTAAATCTAAAGCAAACGAAGCCAAAAAAGAAACTCCTGGTTTAGCACCCAATGCTTTTGTTAAAATTGATAAAGATAATAAAATTACCTTTTTAATGGGGCAAGCTGAAATGGGACAAGGCGTTTATTCTACTTTTGCTATGTGTATTGCGGAAGAACTTGATGTTAACTGGGAAGAAATTGAAGTAGAAGCAGGAGTGCCAAGAGTTGAATATAATCATGCTTGGGTTCCCGTTATGTTAACTGGGGGATCTTCTTCTGTTCCTGTTTTTCAAGATAGATTAAGAAAAATTGGTGCAGCTTTAAATATTATGTTAAAAGAAGCAGCCGCTAAAAAATGGCAAGTAAGAACATATAATGTAGAAACAAAAGATTCCATGCTTATAAATAAAAAAAGCAAAGAAACATTAAAGTATGGGGACTTAGTAGAGCAATTAGCTGCTATGCAAGTTCCAAAAGATCCTAAAATCAAGCCTTTAGCAGAGTGTAGACTACTTGGGAAACCTATGAAACGACACCCTAAAGAAGCATGGGCTAAAGTAAGAGGAGAGGCAGATTTTGGTATTGATGTAAGAGTACCTAACTTAAAATATGCAGCACTTATTCATGCCCCTGTTTTTGGGGCTAAAGTAAAAAGTTTTGATGCAAGTGCGGCTTTAAAAAAACCTGGAATATTAAAAGTTAAACAAATTTCTACAGGGATTGCAATTATTGCAGAGCAATGGTATCTTGCAAAAGAAGCTATATATGATGTAAAAGTAATTTGGGATAAGGGGGCATTTGAAAACGTAAATTCGGCTACTCTTGATAAAGAGTACTCTGCTTTACTTAAAAAAGATGGTAATGTTATGAGAAAAGAAGGAGACAGTAAAAAAGCCTTTGCCAATGCTTTTAAAACTATTGAAGCTGAATTTAACTTTCCTTTTTTAGCACATGCTCCAATGGAACCTTTAAATGCAGTAGTGCATGATCAAAATGGAACTGCTGAAGTTTGGAGTGGAGGGCAACTTCAATCGGTTTACAGAGATGTAACGGCTCAAATTTTAGGAATTAAAGCGGATAAAGTTACTTATCATAATACCTTCTTAGGTGGATCCTTTGGGCGAAGAGCTTCAAAAAATATTGATTATGTTTCAGATGCAGCACAAATTGCTAAAGGGGAAGCATGGCCAGTTATGACGTTATGGCAAAGAGAAGATGATATTAAAAGAGGTAATTATAGACCCCTTTACAAAAATAATGCAAAAATGGCCTTAGATAAAGAGGGAAAAATTACTGCTTTTGATGCAAGAGTTGTAGGTCAAAGTGTTGTAGCAGGAACTGCTTTTTCTTTCTTAGAAAAAAATGGAGTAGATTGGGCTCAGTGGGAAGGTCTTTCAACTCACCCTTACCGTATAGAAAGTCATAATCTTCAAGCCAATACCCCTACCTCTCCAATTGTTGTACAATGGTGGAGATCGGTTGGTTTTACACAAACAGGTCCAATGGTTGAGGGTATGATTGGAATTGCTGCACATGAAGCAAAAGCGGATGAAGTTCAATACAGACTTGATATGTTAACAAATCCTAGACACATTAAAGTATTAAAAGAAGTGGCAAGGTTAGCGAACTGGGACAAGAGAGAAAAAGAGAAAGATGTTGGATATGGAGTATCTTTTGTTCCTTCTTTTGGAAGTATAGCAGCACAAATTGCAAAAATCAGAATTACTGGCAAGGATTACAAGGTAGAAAAAGTTTGGTGTACTGTGGATTGTGGTTTTGCATTAAATCCATTAAATGTAGAAAATCAAATGATTAGTGGAATTAACTTTGCGCTTTCAGCTGTTAAATACAGTGAAATTACTATTGAAAATGGTGCGGCTGTTCAAAATAACTTTTATGATTATGTAGTAGGCAGAAATGTAGATACTCCAGATATTGAAGTTAGTATAGTAAATTCAAGTGAGAAACAAATTGGGGGTATTGGGGAAGTTGGAACCCCTCCAATTTTTGCAGCAGTTGCAAATGCACTGCTAGATGCAACGGGTAAAAGATTTACTAATTACCCATTAAAGTTAGCATAAAAAATGTTCTCTAAAGAGTATCTGTCTTTTATTGAAGCTTCTAAGCAAAAAGGTTTAGATATAGTAGGCGCCAGTGTGGTAGAAACACTGGGTCATACGTATGCAAAAACTGGGAATATGCTTCTTATAAATTCTAAGGGTGAGTATACAGGTGTATTAGGAAGCCCTCTTTTACATGAGAAGATTTTAAGCCTTGCAGAAGAAGTTTTTATATCAAAAGAACTTGTATACTTTGAGAATACTCCCAAAGATAAACATTCAGGCCATGGTATTAGCAGATATATTGTGCAAGCTTTTTTTCTTAATGATAATTATGGGGCCTTAGGTCTTGCTTTAAATAATTATGGAAAAACACTGCTGCGCTGCCTTAAAGATGGATCTTATGAACTTCTTGATGATAAATACGAGACAAAACTTGAAGATGATAAGTTTTATCAAGTTATTAGAGCACCTTATTCTTTATTAATATTTGGAACAGGAGCGCATGTTAGCTCCTTAATTGATATGGCAAATCTAATGGGATGGAAAACAACTATAATGGATTTAAACATTAGAGAGACATATGTAAAACAAGCGGATGAAACAATTGAATTAGAGAACTTGGAAGATATCTTAACTATGGATCTATCTTCTTATAATGCTTCTGCAATATTAAGTCATTCTCCTAAAACAGATGATACTTACTTAAAAGCTTTATTATCTTCAAACGTAGAATATATAGGTATTTTAGGGAATAAAAAAAATATGAATAAAAAAATTAAGGAATTTGAGCTTCAAGAAGATAAACGTTTTTGTGCACCCCTTGGATTAGACATAGGCGGAATAACGCACCAAGCTATAGCTCTTTCAATTTGTGCACAAATAGAAGCAAGGAAAAATGGAAAAATCTAATAAATTAACAATTTTAATCTTAGCAGCTGGTACTTCAAGTAGATTAGGACAAGCAAAACAGCTTGTAGGGTATCAAAACAAAACTCTTTTAGAAAATGCATGCGCGAACGCACTTTCTATCTCACAAGAGGTTTATGTAGTATTAGTGGCACACTATGATGAATGTTATTCAGTTATTAAACACTTAAATATAAAAGTTATACGTAATAAAGAATATAAAGAAGGTTTATCCTCTTCAATAAAAGCAGGAATTAAAGAACTTCTTTTTTGTGAAAAGGTTTTAATTATGCTTTGTGATCAACCCTTTATTCCACTTTCTCATTTAAAAAAATTGCAAGAAGTAGCTGTAGCTGAAAATAAAATCATTTGTTCTTCTTATAATCATAAACTGGCAGTTCCGGCAATTTTTTTAAAGAAACACTTTTTTTCTCTTCTAAACTTAGAAGGGGATATTGGTGCTAAAGATATTATTAAGAATAATGAACATAGCTCTATCGCCTTAAAAAAGGAACTCTCTTTTGATATTGATACAAAAGAGGATTTAAAAGAACTTAATAAATA
>Ga0105356_10007398_pt1 | contig 10096 bp, 7 predicted proteins | sample GOMGulsemesocosm_3_FD_83502 | JGI IMG/M metagenome (GOLD analysis project Ga0105356, IMG submission 83502) | Methane-oxidizing microbial communities from mesocosms in the Gulf of Mexico - GOM9D Gulf of Mexico | ecosystem: Environmental > Aquatic > Marine > Cold seeps | place: Gulf of Mexico...
CCAACCGTGCAAAAGATATCGCCGGCATCATGCTGGGTCGCCAAATGGCGATTCCAAAGCCGTTACAAAAGCCCGTTTCCGACTACCTGAAGCGCTCGATAGCTGCATCAGAGCAAGCCGTAAAAGTCATTAATGAGCTGGATGAATTGATTGAAACCGGCTTTGGTGGTCGTGAAATCAAGCTTATTGGAAAAATGATTACCAAACTCAACAGCATCGAATCCGAAACTGATCAAATTGAAATCAAGATTCGCGGCGAGCTGTTTATTCTAGAAAAGGATTTAGCCCCTGTAGACGTGATGTTCCTCTACAAAGTCATCGAATGGATTGGTGATCTGGCAGATTTGGCCCAGCATGTTGGCCAACGACTGCAACTCTTACTAGCCCGTTAAATAAGAATAATACTGCTATGAATATTATTGTAGAAAATGCCAATGTATTGATGATTATGGCCTGCTGTTTCGGGCTATTTATGGCTTGGGGCGTCGGTGCCAACGACGTGGCAAATGCCATGGGCACCTCCGTCGGCTCCAAGGCCATCACCATTAAACAGGCGATAGTCATCGCCATGGTCTTTGAGTTTGCCGGGGCTTACCTGGCCGGGGGTGATGTAACCGCCACCATCCGCAAAGGCATTATCGACCCAAGCACGCTCGGGGATCAGCCGGAATTATTGGTCTACGGCATGATGTCGGCGCTGCTTGCGGCAGGGACCTGGTTATTAATCGCCAGCCTGCTGGGCTGGCCTGTTTCCACCACCCATACTATTGTTGGCGCCATTGTTGGTTTTGCCGTGGTCGGCATTTCCGCCAGCTCCGTGAACTGGGGCAAAGTCGGCACCATCGTTGCCAGCTGGGTGGTCTCCCCCGTCCTGGCGGGAACACTTTCATTCTGGCTATTCAAAAGCGTACAAAAGCTGATTCTCAACACCGAAGACCCCTTTCAAAACGCCAAACGTTATATCCCCTGCTACATCTTCTTGGTGGGCTTTATGATTTCCATGGTCACCATGACCAAAGGTCTTAAGCACACAGGATTATCCTTAAGTTATGCCGAAAGCCTGGCCTTCGCACTGCTTGGCGGCATAGCCACCATGTTACTGGGCTTTTTCCTGATACAACGGGCATCGAAAAATGCGGTTATCAATGAAAATGATCGTTTTGCCAATGTCGAGCGAATTTTCGCCATCTTAATGGTCTTCACGGCCTGCAGCATGGCCTTTGCCCACGGCTCCAACGACGTGGCCAACGCCATTGGTCCACTAGCGGCAGTGGTCAGCATTATTTCCAATAACGGTGAGATTTTGCAGAAATCTGCAGTACCTGGCTGGATATTGCTACTCGGTGGCGGCGGTATCGTACTGGGTCTGGCGACTTATGGATTCAAGGTCATCGCGACCATTGGCAAAAAAATCACCCACTTAACACCCAGCCGTGGTTTTGCAGCTGAATTAGCCGCAGCGACCACCGTGGTAATTGCCTCCGGCACTGGCTTGCCGGTTTCCACCACTCACACACTGGTGGGTGCGGTATTGGGCGTTGGTTTGGCGCGCGGTATTTCGGCATTAAATATGCGCATGATTCGCACTATTTTTGCCTCATGGGTTATCACCTTGCCCGCAGGCGCAGGTTTGGCGATCATCTTCTTCTTCATGTTTAAGGGCATTTTTAGTTAAAGCCTCTGCCGAGGCTTTTGGTATGCTTAGCTAATGAGCCACTCAATACCAACTCTGCTAAAGCTAATGCAACAGCTAATCGAGACCCCCTCGGTTAGCTGCACCTCCCCGAGTATCGACCAAAGCAACCGAGCCGTTATTGATCTTCTTGCCCATTGGCTTGAAGATTTAGGTTTTAAATGCGAAATTTGCCCAATTCCCGGGCAACCTGATAAAGCCAATCTGATTGCCACCCTTGGCGAAGGCCCTGGCGGTTTGGTATTGGCTGGCCATACTGATACCGTGCCCTTCGACGAAGAGCTGTGGCAGCATAATCCACTCGGCCTGACCGAACATAACGATCGCCTTTACGGCCTTGGCACCAGCGACATGAAGGGCTTTTTCCCGATTGCCATTGAAGCTGCCAAAAAGTTTCTCGATACACCACTCCAACAACCGTTGATTATTCTTGCCACGGCTGACGAAGAAAGCTCCATGGCCGGCGCCAAAGCACTGGCTGAAATGGGCCGCCCGGTGGCACGCCATGCCATTATCGGCGAACCCACCGGCATGCGCCCGATTCGTATGCACAAGGGCATGATGATGGAGGCGATTCGTTTACAGGGTAAATCCGGCCATTCATCCAACCCGGCTTGGGGTATTAACGCGCTGGATGCCATGCACGATGTGATGACTGAGCTAAAAACCTTTCGCCAGCAACTGCAACGCGACTACAGCAACAGCCATTTTGATGTCAGCTTCCCAACCCTCAATCTGGGTTGTATTCACGGTGGCGACAACCCTAATCGTATCTGCGGTCACACAGAATTACAGTTCGACCTGCGCCCATTGCCAGGCATGGCGCTGGACAATCTACGTGAAGAGCTAGAAAAGCGCTTGCGCCCAATCGCCAGCCAGCATCAGGTCGAGTTCGACATGCACACACTGTTCGGCATTCCGTCCTTTGAAACCGATGCCAGCCGTGACATTGTCAAAGTTGCCGAAAAGCTCACCGGCCATAAAGCCGGCAGTGTAAATTTTGGTACCGAAGCGCCATTCCTGAGTGACATGGGTATGGATACCATTATTTTGGGTCCCGGCGACATTGATCAAGCGCATCAGCCCGATGAGTATTTATCTCTTGATCGGATTCAGCCTACAATTGAATTACTGGAAGAAATGATCAAACGTTTCTGCCTTTAATAACCGACTCACAAATGTGGTATTTTGTGAGCTGTAGGTAAGGCTTTAGCCTTACCTGTCAGACTTCAGCCTGACCCACCAAGACAATATCAGAGATGCGCATGAGCAGGGATACAAAACCTTACGTTAACTGGTTCCGGGATTCGGCGCCCTATATTCACGCCAATCGCAACAAAACGATGGTGCTAATGCTGGGTGGCGAAGCGGCGCAACATCAGCACTTTAACGACATTATTCACGATATCGCCTTGCTGCACAGCCTAGGCGTCAAATTGGTGATTGTGCATGGCTCGCGCCCGCAAATTGACCAGCGCTTGCACGCCGCCAAAATTAAAAGTGCATTTCACCGTGACCTGCGTATCACCGACCAAGCTTCGCTGGACTGCGTGAAATCCGCCACCGGTGCCCTGCGCGCTGAAATCGAAGCCTTGCTCTCTATGGGACTAGCCAACTCCCCTATGCACGGTGTTCGCCTGCGAGTTGCCAGCGGCAACATGATTACCGCCAAACCGGTCGGCATTCTTGACGGCGTAGACTTTCATTTTACCGGCGAAGTACGCCGTGTTGATTGTGATGGCATTCACAAACAGCTGGACGATGGCTCCATTGTGCTGCTACCGCCTTTGGGCTATTCGCGTACCGGTGAAGTCTTCAACCTGTCATCTGAAGACCTTGCCACCGAAGTTGCCATTGCCCTGCAGGCTGACAAGCTGATTCTGATGTATGGCGATCAGGGTGCCGCTAGCACCACTAACGAATTAATCCGTGAACTGAACACCGATGAAACCCAGCAACTCATCAACGACGGCCAACAATGCGCAGAAATCCAACGCCATCTGAAGGCCGCCTATCGCGCCTGTCATGCTGGCATCCAGCGCACGCATTTGGTGAGTTATGCCGAAGATGGCGCATTATTATCTGAGCTCTATTCCCGTGATGGCTCAGGAACTCTGATCACCGTGCAAAGCTATGAGCAAATCCGTCAGGCACAAGCTGGCGATGCGGCAGGCATTATTGAGCTAATTCGCGCACTGGAAGAAAAAGGTGTGCTGGTGAGACGCTCGCGTGAACGGCTGGAAAGTGAAATCGAGCGTTTTACGGTGATCGAGCGTGACGATAGCATTATCGGCTGCGCCGCACTTTACCCCTTTGAGGACGAGCAATCTGCCGAACTGGCCTGCGTGGTGGTGCATCCGGATTATCAACAGGCCAATCGAGGCGAACAGTTGCTGGAGCAAGTTATCGAGCAAGCCCGTCAACAGGGGCTGAAACGCCTGCTGGTACTCACCACACAAACCGCACACTGGTTTATTGAACGTGGCTTTGTGAAAACGTCTGTCGACTCATTGCCTGAGAGCAAACGTTCCCTCTATAACTGGCAGCGTAATTCCAGCGTATTTGAAAGAGCTATTTAACTCTAACGCCCCTTATGGATGCCGGACCTAGTCCGGCATGACAGGATTATTAATCGAAAAGTTTTCCCGGGTTCATCACCCCGCTCGGGTCAAACACCTGCTTCAGGCTTTTCAAGTACGCCAATTCCTCAGTGCTACGACTGTACGAAAGCGCGGCTTTTTTCACCAAACCAACCCCATGCTCAGCCGACACACTGCCACCCAGCTGCGCCACCACTTCAAAAATATCTTCGCTGACACGACTACAAGTCTGAAAGAATTCCTTCTTTTCCATCTGGTGGGGTTTGAGAATATTCAGATGCAAATTGCCATCGCCAATATGGCCGTACCAGATAATGTCAAAGTCCGGATAGTTTTGTGCGACTACCAGTTCCACCCGCAGCAGAAATTCCGGCACCCTCGATACTTTGACAGACAGATCATTTTTATAGGGCGTGTAGGCCGCCAGCGACATGGAAATATCTTCACGCAGCCTCCACAGCTTTTCGGCTTCCTTGGCATCCTGGCTCATCACCCCATCAAGTATCCAGCCCTGCTCAATTGCGGTGTCAAAAGCCTGCATCATGCACTGTTGAATTTCGTCAGACAGCGCTTCGTATTCCAGTAATGCATAACACGGTGCCTGTACGGCCATGGGCCTTTTCACCGTGCCGCCCGCCAACACATAGTTAAGCGCCTTGTCGGAAAAGAATTCAAACGCTGTCAGCTCCATCACCTGCTGAAAACTTTCTAATACCGGCATCAGATTGTCAAAGCTGGATACTGCCAGCACCATCACCGTTAAGTTCTGCGGCGGCTGCGTCAGCCGCATGGTGGCTTCGGTGACAAATCCTAACGTACCTTCGGAGCCAATGAATAAATGCCGCAGGTCATAGCCGGTGGCGTTTTTTACCAATCCTTTGTTAAATTCCAGCACGTCACCCTTACCCGTCACGACCTTTAAACCTGCCACCCAATCACGTGTCAGGCCATAACGAATCACCTTAATGCCACCGGCATTGGTGGCAATGTTGCCGCCAATTTGCGAGCTACCACTGGAGGCAAAATCAACGGGATAATACAGGTTTTGATCATTTGCAAAGCGCTGCAAGTCTTGCGTAATCACGCCAGCTTCACAGATCACCGTGCGATCCGTAGCATTAAAGTCATGCAGCTTGTTCATGCGATCAAAAGACACCACCACCTCACCTGCGCTGGCCATCGCGCCACCACTCAATCCAGTACGACCGCCGGAAGGTACCAGGTGCAAGCCAAACTCATTAGCAATTTTCACCAACTGCTGAACTTGCTGTGTCTCCACTGGAAAAACCACCGCCAAAGGATCAGGTTCACAGGTACGACTCCAGTCGCGACCATAGTGATGCAGCGTTTGACCATCCGTTCGAAACGCATCACCGTCAAAAACATCGGCTAATGCTTTCAGGCCCTGCTGCTTAAGCTGTTCAGTACTCACGCTGTTGTCACCCTTGATCCTCAAAATAATGTCTCTTTAGTTCCAGTTTCAGTATCTCACTATCATCAATTCGCTTTCAATATTTCCTGTAAAAACACTGACTTGCCTCATATCAGTGCTGGTCTACGCTTAAATAAGCGGTAACCCGACAGTCAAAGCAATCGAGAAATAGCAATGAAAGCGTCCTACCTGTTTGTGAAATGCTTAGAGTCCGAAGGATTGGAGTACATTTTCGGTGTGCCCGGCGAAGAAAATGCCGACTTCATGATGTCACTGGAAAAGTCGAAGCAGATCCGTTTTGTACTCACCCGTCATGAGCAGGGCGCCGCCTTTATGGCGGAAATCTACGGGAGACTTACCGGCATGGCTGCGGGTTGTCTGGGCACACTCGGTCCCGGCGCCACCAATTTAATCACTGGCGTTGCCGATGCCAATATGGATCGCGCACCGATGCTCGTATTAACCGGTCAGGGGGATACCGCGCGCCTGCATAAGGAATCCCATCAGGTGATGAATGTGGTGGATATGTTCAAGCCTGTTACCAAATGGGCGCATACCATTATTCACGCCGACACCATTCCCGAAACCGTGCGTAAAGCGATTCGTGTTGCCTGTCTGGAAAAACCCGGTGCTGTACATCTGGAGCTACCGGAAGACATTGCCAAACACGACACCAGCCACCCGCCACTAAAACGCTACCGTGCGCGACGTCCGGTAGCCGACGATAAAATCGTCGACCGTGCCTTTGAACTTATTAAAAAAGCCAAACGTCCGATTATTTTGGCAGGCAATGGCTGTATTCGCCGCCGCGCCAGTAAACAGCTTCGACTATTCTGTGAAAAAACCAGCATCGGCGTAATTAACACTTTTATGGCCAAGGGCTGTGTCGATATGGATGCCGATTATTGTTTGTACACTATAGGTCTGGGCGCCAAGGACCGTGTTGCCTGCGCCCTCGATGCCGCTGATTTAATCATCACGCTAGGCTACGACATGGTGGAATACCACCCTCATCTATGGAACCCCAATGATGATAAGGAAATCATTCATGCCGATTTCGAACCCACGGAAATTGACTCCAATTATCACCCGGAAACTGAGATTGTTGGCGACTTAGCTCATACCTTATGGATGCTTAATCAACGCGTCGACGCCAGCGGCGGCCTGAACGTTAACGTCAGCCAACATGCCGCTGTCCGTCGAGATATGCAGGCTGATTTTGAAGAATATAAGGACGACGATACACGAGGTATTATCAAACCTCAGAAGGTTCTGTGGGATGCCCGTCAGGTCATGGGGCCGCACGATATTTTATTATCCGACGTTGGCGCACATAAAATGTGGATTGCGCGTCATTATCAATGCCACGAACCTAACACCTGCCTGATTCCCAATGGTTTTTGTTCTATGGGTTTTGCCTTACCCGGCGCTATTGCCGCCACGCTGGTACATCCTGATCGCCGCATTTTGGCGATTTCTGGCGATGCCGGTTTTATGATGAACGTACAGGAAATGGAAACCGCCAAACGCCTCAACAGCAATATCGTCTGTATGGTCTGGGAAGATAATGCTTATGGACTGATTGCCTGGAAACAGCACACTCAGTTCGGCCGCCATACCGATCTGTCCTTTGGTAATCCCGACTGGATGCTACTGGCTTCCGCCTTTGGCTGGCACGGCCACTGGGTTGAAAACAGCCGTGACCTAGCTGCGATACTGGAAGCGGCCTTCAACGAAGACGGCCCCAGTCTGGTGGTGGTGCCGATTGACTACCGCGAAAACAACAAACTCACCGAAAAACTGGGCCAGATTGCCTGCCCAATTTAACGTGCCAGTCCAGCTCAAGACAGCACTTCAGCGAGTGCTGTCTTGAGGTCAGGATAATGGAATTCAAAGCCCTCTTCAGTGATACGACGGGGTAGTGCTCGTTGGCCGGTTAAAAATAACTGCGCCATTTCTCCAAATACGAGCTGCGCCACTTTTGCCGGCATCGGCAGTAATGCTGGTCTTCGCAATAAAGCAGTCAGCATCTTTGTAAAATTCTCATTCGTGACAGGACAGGGTGCAGTGGCGTTATAAATACCCTGACAGCGCTCATGATCTAGCAGCCACCCGATTAATCTCACCAAATCATCACGATGCACCCATGACATCCATTGCTGACCATCGCCAAACGGGCCGCCTAAGCCTAATTTAAAAACGGGCAACATTTTAGCCAGAAAACCACCGCCGCGTCCGACCACCAAACCAATGCGTATAATACAAACCCTCACGCCAAGCGATTCCGCCTGACAAGCCTTCTGTTCCCATTGAGCACAAAGCTGATGAGCAAAATCATCAGCCGGCAAGGTGGTTTCATCCTCATCGCAGTCTTGCTGATCGCCATAAAAGCCCACTGCCGAAGCATTGATTAAACAGTCAGGTGGTTTTGCCATTCGCGCTATCGCATCCATCAAGTTTTGGGTCGTTTTCAAGCGGCTGTCCAGTAGCTGTTGTTTACGTTTTGCCGTCCAGCGCTTTGCTGCGATGGGCTCACCGGCAAGATTAATAACGGCGTCAAACTGATGTTCTGAAGATAAGTCCTCAAGTGCCGCCAAAAGCTCCACTTCCAAACCACATTGCAACCTCACGTGACAGGGTTGCCGACTGTACACGGTAAGCTGATGCCCAGCTTGCAGCAAAAAGTGACACAATCGCTTACCGATAAACCCCGTACCGCCCGTGATTAGAATTCGCATTACACCCTCCCCGCTATGACAGCCTCGATTAGATGGCGACATATTCCTGATCAAGACCTTATATTCCAAGACTTACAGCCCACCAAAAGTGTTTTATACTTTTGACGACAAAACAACATCATTGGAACAGGGAAATGACCATGCCTCTATATGGATGGATTCTATTAGCTGGATTTAGTTTCGCCAGCACACAGTGTTACGCCGAGGTGTACCGCTGGGTGGACGAGCAGGGCAACGTACACTTTGGCGACAAGATACACGCCAATAAGCAAACGCAGGATATTACTCAGGATACCCAGCTGAAGAATTTGGACAACAGTGCCCAACGCACAGAGCAAAGCCTGCATCAAATTGATTTACGCCAGCAGGCGCAATCAGCGGAATCACAACAACGTCAGTCTCAAACCAACTCCAAGGCCGAACAACGAGCTCAAGCATGCCGCGAAGCCAAACAACACCTGCGTATTATTGAAGGACCGGTGATATTTTTAGATGACAACAAGCAACCTGTGCAGGTCAGCGAAAAGAAACGCCAGCAACGTGCTGACGCTTTAGGAAGCGATATTAAAAAGTACTGTAGCTAATCTATACTCCGTCTGTTCAGACTAGCTTTTTTTATAACTATCCAGATGGTGAATTGATGCAGTAGCCACATGTGGACGCTCATGAGCGCTACCAACTTCCCGATAATTGGCAACCAATTCCTCAATATCCACCGGCACACTGATGCCATAACCTTGGGCGTAGTCCACGCCGATTTCGGTTAACTTCTCCCGGATACTGTCATCTTCTACAAACTCGGCAATAGTCTGCATGCCGGTCACATGTCCAATTTCATGGATCGATTTAACCATCGCATAATCAATCGGGTCATTAACCATATCACGAATAAACACGCCGTCGATTTTCAGATAATCTACTTTCAAGTTTTTCAGGTACGCAAAAGAAGACAGCCCCGTACCAAAATCATCCAAAGCAAAACGACAGCCTTTTGCACGCAGCGCATCAATAAACTTGGTTGCCACGGCCAAGTTTGAGATAGCGGCCGTTTCCGTGATTTCAAAGCAAATCTTTTCAGGCGGAATATTATATTCAGCCATTCGGTCGATAATAACGTCCTGAAAACCAGGCTGAGCCAACGACGGGCCGGACAAATTAATTGAGCAAAGCCAGATTTGCTTCAGGTGCTGAGGATGTTCGTGCAAATATAAAAATAGATTCTCTATCACCCAGTGATCCAACTTGGTGATCAAGTCATATTGCTCGGCGGCGGGTAAAAAAGCCCCCGGAGGAATCAAACCTTCCTCTTCATCCACCATGCGCAACAACACTTCATAGTGCAATCCATCGTCAGCACTTTCGACAACCGGTACGATAGGTTGAGCAAACAACTTGAAACGGTTTTCTTCCAGCGCCTGATTGATCTTACCAACCCAACGCATTTCACCGTGCAAGCGAGAGAACTCAGCTCCGCCCTCTTGGTACAACCGTGTACAGTGCCTACCTGCCGCTTTAGCCGCATAACAGGCGACATCCGCTTTTTTCAGCAAATCGATGGTATCGCTCTCGCGACAGTTAATGGCCACCACACCAATACTCACGCCCAGTGAAAAACGCTGACCTTCCCATTCAA
>Ga0105356_10007401_pt1 | contig 10091 bp, 7 predicted proteins | sample GOMGulsemesocosm_3_FD_83502 | JGI IMG/M metagenome (GOLD analysis project Ga0105356, IMG submission 83502) | Methane-oxidizing microbial communities from mesocosms in the Gulf of Mexico - GOM9D Gulf of Mexico | ecosystem: Environmental > Aquatic > Marine > Cold seeps | place: Gulf of Mexico...
AGTCTTACTAAAAAACTTCTCTCGTTTTCGCGTAAAAAATCAATCAAGCAAACTCAATTTAATGTTAATGATTTGATAAAAGATCAATATGATATGTTTCAGAAAATACTCACGGTTCAAATCGAGTTAAGAACTGATTTACATGAAGAACTTTGGCCTGTGTGGTTAGATAAAAGTGAACTTGAAGATGCAATTCTAAATATGTGTATTAATTCAATGCATGCAATGAGTGAAAATCAATTTGATGCAAACCTTACTATTCAAACATGCAATCAAACATTAAACGAATTTGATGCAAGAAAACTTGGGTTGGAAAAGCAGGGAGATTATATTCAGTTAAGTCTGATCGACAATGCTAGTGGGATGGATAGAAAAACTAGAGAAAAAATATTTGACCCATTTTTTACGAGTAAAGGGGAGCAGGGTACGGGACTGGGTTTGTTTCAAGTGTTTGGCTTTGTAAATCGTGCAAAGGGTATTATTAAAGTTTATTCTGAAGTTGGACACGGTAGTAAATTTGCACTTTATTTTCCTCGATATGAAGAAAGTGAGATGTTGCCAACAAACCAAACTGTTCATCAAGATATTCCTATGGAAGGACAGGAAGTAATCTTGATAGTTGATGATGAGTCAGTTATGTGTGAGTTAACTTCAGAAATATTAGGCCAACAAGGATACAAAGTACTTACCGTTCAATCAGGGAGGGAAGCCTTAAGAATTCTTGAAATACATGAGGTAGATTTGGTTTTAACTGATGTTATTATGCCTGATCTTGATGGTTATCAATTGGTAGAAATTATTCAAAGAGTTTATCCCGATGTTAAAATTCAAATGACCAGTGGCTTCTCTGATGTGCGTCATCGAAATTTAGTAAGTGATGAACTATACCAAAATATGCTTGATAAACCTTTTGATTCCAAAACTTTGCTTTTAAAAGTTAGGACACTGCTTAATGTTTGAAATCAAAACTAAAGAGAAGAATTCAATAGAGTAAGTAATATTTTACCTGAGTAACAAGCCATTTATAGGTATTGAGGGGTTACTCCGTCCTGAGGTATTGACAATACGAGATACCTCTCAGGTATTTTTTATCGCAACTTCATTACGGGTTTTGCCAGAAGATCATTGTCACATCAAAAAATTTTTAATTGACTCACCCTTTGTTATCAAACCAAGTTAAATAACCAAGCAAATTCTTCGAACATTAGGATTAAATAGAAATATTTGTAATAATCTGAAAGTAGGAAATACTTCTCAAAACTATAAGCTTGGAAGCAAATGATAAAAGCAATAAAAGTAAGTAAAAGTGTAAAAACAAATGAAGGCGAATTAACCATTCTTGATTCAATTACGCTTGAAATACCTGTAGGGAATTCTTTGGCAATTACTGGTGCATCAGGCTCTGGAAAGTCTACGCTTTTAGGGATTCTAGCGGGTTTAGATACACCAAGTAGCGGCGATATCTTCTTAAACAAGCAACAAATAACCTCGATGGATGAAGAGGGAAGAGCAAAAGTTCGTGCTGATAATGTCGGTTTCATCTTTCAATCATTCCAGCTATTGCCAGGCTTGACCGCTTTAGAAAATGCAATGTTACCGCTCGAATTATTTGATAATAAAAATGCAGAATCCATTGCAAAAAGTTATTTGATTAAAGTTGGCTTAGAGCACAGGTTAAATCATTATCCTCAACAGCTCTCCGGTGGTGAACAGCAAAGAGTTGCCATTGCTAGAGCTTTTTCAACGCGTCCTAAAATTTTATTTGCAGATGAGCCCACAGGTAATTTGGACAGTAAAACCGGGGCAAAAATTATCGATTTATTGTTTGAATTAAATAAAACTGAACATACCACCTTAGTCCTTGTTACTCATGAACAAAGGTTGGCTGGCTATTGCGATCATATAGTCGCTATTGATGCTGGAGCAGTTATAAATACTACAGATGTATCAGCTGAGAATTTACATGCTAGCGGTTAAATTACTACTGCGCAATTGGCGCAGCGGGGAATTGAAGTTAATGATGGTCGCATTAATTTTAGCTGTGACTGTAGTAAGCGGGATCTCTATATTTGTTGAGCGCTTAGAAGCAAGTATGCATTCACAAACCGCTGACCTTTTAGGTGCTGATTCTGTCTTAATTGGTCCGAGGCTTAAGTCAAAAGCTTGGGAAGTCGAAGCAAATAAGTTGAAGATTTTACATAGCAACTTTGTACGACTACGCTCTATGGTTTATGCAGGTGATGAAGGCTCCTTAACGTCATTGCACTTTATTGAGCAAAACTATCCTCTGAGAGGGCAAATAAGGTTAAGTGATGAGTTAGTCGAGCTTAACAAATTAGAGGACAAGGCAAATAAACAATTTATTGCACAGGGTGCACCCAACGCAGGAGAAGTTTGGGCGGCGGCTGATTTTTTCTATTTATTAAATATTAAGCTCGGTGCAGAAATAGAGATAGGCAAGAAAAAGTTTATCGTCAGTAAAGTGCTAGTCGACTCACCTGAGTCTTTTTCTCGGTTTCCAATTGTTATCGTCAATCAGCAGGACCTCGTTGCAACGGGGTTAATTATGCCTGGTAGTAATATAAATTATCGGTGGTTGTTAGCTTCAGATGATAAGGAGAAATTACTAAACTTCAAAATATGGTTAAAACCGAAACTTAACGCTCATCAAGAAATTTCAGATGCACATTCACGTAATGGCTGGCTGCGAGATACGTTAGAAAATAGCAGTAATTTACTATCATTCGCTGCCGTTATTTCAGTTTTATTGGCGGGAGCGGCCATCTCCATATCGAGTCGACAATTTGTTGAGCGACATATTGTGCAGGTAGCACTAATAAAAAGTATAGGAGCATCGTCTAATAAAATTAGAAAACTCTATTTTGGTCAGTTACTGTTATTAGGTGCTGTTGCTTCGGTAATAGGTTTGGTTTTGGGGCATGTTCTTCAGCAAATGATTGCAGGATATATTGTTAATTTTTACCAAATAAACTTAGGTAGTGGTTCCATAGTTACTTACTTCAATAGCCTTTTAAGCGGTTTGGTATTCTTATTGTTTTTCGCTTTCCCTCCCTTATGGCACCTGCCCGAAGTACCACCGATTAAAATTTTGCGCAAAGACATTCCTGTAAATAGAGTCAGATCAGTGACGCAAGTTTCGATTTCGGCTATTGCTGTTTTTTTGCTGATTTTTCTATTTAGCGGCAATATTGAGCTTACGCTCAAGGTAAGTGTCGCGATGATTATTATTGCTTTATTAACCGTGTTTTTTGCACGACTTACCCTATTGTTCAGTAAAAAGTTAGCAGTGAGAACACGTGGCGCTTGGCGTTTAGGTTTAGTGAACCTACAACGTCGCTACCAACACAATTCGTTATTAATTGCTGTCTTTTCTATTACCTTAATGGCATTTGTTTCATTGAGTTTAATTCGTACTTCCTATTGGCAAGATATTCAAAATAATGCCGATCAAAATGAGCTTAATTACTTTATTTATAATATAGAAGAGCAAGATAAGACGGATATAGAAAAGTATTTGGCTGAGTTAACGATAGAGCATGAGCCTATGACACCAACTATTTTTGGCCGAATGACTCAAATAAATAATCAAAAGCCAACTAAAAAACAAGCGGATTATTACGTTTTTTCTAGGGATTTTTGGCTGACTTGGTTTGATACTTTGCCTGAGAGTCAGCCCTTAATTGCTGGGGTGTGGTGGCATGAATTAAACGGTGCAGTAAAAGAAAACTGGATCAATGTTTCGGTAAGAGAAGATATTGCTGAAGAACTTCATTTAAAGATTGGTGACATGCTCGAATTTTCAATTGGTGGCGAACTACAATTGACTAAAATTACAAGTATAAGAAAAAGTAATTTTGACAGAGGCTTAAACTTTAATTTTGTCTTTCAGCCAGGTGCTATTAGCCAGTACCATCATATTTATAATCTCGGTATACAAGTTCCTCCAGAGCATAAAAGAGCAATACTTCAATTTGGTAAACGACACCCAACAATTACCATTGACAGTTTAGATGCCTGGTTAGTTAAAACCAAACGTATTCTAGAACAAGCCTTAGATGGCATATTTGTGGTACTACTATTAACGCTGTTTTGTGGTTGTTTGGTTTTATTAGCGGCAGTAAATAGTAGTATGATTACAAGACAAAAAGAATCAGGCTTATTGCGTGCTTTTGGTAGTTCTAAACAGTTAATTTTGGGAAGTGTTTGGCTCGAATTCACGGCTGTAGGTTTTATTTCTGGCTTGGTCGCCGTTATTGCTTCAGAAGTCTTGGTTTTTCAGGTTCAGCAAATGATGTCTGATATTCCCTTTCAATTACATCTGCATTATTGGATTATTGTACCTATAATCAGTATGTTATTTATTGGTCTGTTAGGTGTTCTCGCATGTAAAAGTACTATTTCGGCCACGCCACTTGTCGTCTTAAGAGATGCAACTTAAGCTTTTTAACTTTATGAGGTAAAGTCGATGTCTTTACAAAAACTATCAGAGCATTTGACGGGAGTTTCGACAGGCACAAAGAAAAAAATGCCACCAGTTGAACAGTGGGATCCGCCTTATTGTGGTGAGATTGATTTACATGTTAAGGCAAATGGAGACTGGTTTTATAACGGCGGCATATTTAAACGCTTATCTTTAGTTAAGCTATTTGCTTCGGTGCTATTACTTGAGAAAAAGGCTGGGAAAAAGACTGAAGGCAAGAGTGAAGAAAAAACAGAAGTGATAGTTGACAAAAAATATCAAGCAACCGAAAGAGAAAACGGAGATTATTATCTAGTCACGCCAGTTGAGAAGGTTAAAATCACTGTTGATGATGCTCCTTTTGTTTTAACTCAGTGGAACTGGCAAGATGATACACATACTAATATGGTAGTAAGTACCAACTTAGAAGATGAGTTTATACTGAGTGCTGAGCACCCCATGACCATAAGTGAAGAGGGTAACTTATACATAGTCGTCAGGCGTAATTTAGTGGCAAAGGTGCATCGAAATGTTTATTACCAGTGGATTGATTTGGCTAATGAGCACGTTACCGAACTAGGCACTGAAATGGCATTTTTCAGTGCAGGCCATAAGTTTAGCCTTGGGCTAGTTGATTAATGGCGATAATATTAATTTGATAAAGTTAGTGAATAAATGCTTTGACGCTTTGCTTGCTCTATCTTTGGTTCGGCAATCCTCTATGCAGATGAAACTCATGTCGAGCTGTAGATTAAATAACCCTTGAGAATCTTTGTTGATTGCGTTGCTGCTTCATATAAGCGTCAAAAGTCATACAAATTATACGAATAAGTAAGCGTGCCTTTTGATCTACCTTGATAAATTCGCTGTTATTATCTAGCAAACCATCTCGAATAAACGTATCTAATAGTGGTAAATCATCAGCGAAATAGGCATCAAAATCTATTTGATATCTTTCACTGATTTCTTGCTTATTAACCGTTAGGTTGCACATCAACTCACGAATAACATTACCGCGAATTATATCGTCCGTCGACAAATTAACGCCTTTTTCTTGGGCATGTCTTTGACTATCTATAGCAGCGTAATAAGTTTTCAATTCTTTGATATTTTGACTGAATGAATGTCCAATATTACTGATTGAAGAAACACCTAATCCTAATAAATCACAGCTACCTTTAGTGGTATAGCCTTGGAAATTTCTATGTAAGGTTCCATTTTTTTGAGCAATTGAAAGTTCATCATTAGGTTTCGCAAAATGATCCATGCCAATAAAGTCATAGCCATAGCTACAAAGTTTTTCAATGGCGAGCTTCATAAGGGCGAATTTTTGTTGAACGTTGGGTAACCATTCATCGCGTAACTTTCTTTGCGCGGAAAAACGACTAGGCAAATGTGCGTAGCTGAATAGAGAAATTCGGTCTACACCCATTTCATCCGCTTTTTCTAGTGTTTTAGTAAAGGTCTCCATGGTCTGGTGAGGTAAACCATAAATGAGGTCGATATTGATAGAATTAAAACCGACTTGTTTAGCATGTTTGATAAAGTTACTAATAAATTGTGTTGATTGCACACGATTAATGGTTTGTTGAACCTTTAAGTCAATGTCTTGCACACCGATACTTAGTCTGTTGAAGCCGAGCTTAAAAAGGTGCTCAGCTAAATTCAATTCAATTTCACGCGGATCAATCTCTATACTCATTTCAACATGGTCGGCAAAATTAAACTTTGATTTTAATAGGTCAACCAATTTGGTGATCTGTGCATGCGTTAAAAAACTTGGTGTTCCACCGCCCCAATGCAGTTGCTTTACTGTATAGTCAGCAAAAAGTGGTGCGCGAGATGCGATTTCTTGTGCTAAATATTCTAAATAGGTATCGGCTTTATCGCGATGGCGAGTAACCACCTTATTACAGCCACAGTAATAACAAAGACTATGACAGAATGGAATATGGACATATAACGATAATTCACGATTGGGTGACTGTTCAATTGCCTCAATAAAGTCAGCTTGATTAAATTCATCATGAAATTCTAATGCGGTAGGGTAAGAAGTATACCTAGGTCCACTGGTATTATATTTACTGAGTAACTTATTATCGAAAAACTGGCTAACTTGCATCTTTATTACCATATTGACTATTGTATTAACGTGACTTAGTAAATATTAACGTTAATCTTATATGGTTTTAGTATAGAGATATTAAGAAAAGGGACATTGATCAAGCGCAAACAAAGTCTTGTTATTAAGCTGCTGAATTTTTTAGTACGCTAATTCGCTCTATCGCATATTGATGCAGTAAATCTATGTCTAACCTTATTTTATCTGCTAATTCTGACTCTGCTTTCATACGTGTTAAGTCTTCTTTCATCCGTTGTTTTTTCTCAAGACCTTTACGATCTGTCAAGATAGCAAGATGCTTTATTTTGTTATACAGTTCAAATATTGCTGGGAATTGTTGATCTAAACCTTGGCTTATTTTTAACGAGTCAAGTAACACACTTAAGCGCCAGCAACCTTCAGAAATATCACATTGCTCTTCTTGCATGGCGCGAGCAATAATAACTACGCTGTCGAAAACCTTTTTGTCATGATTTTTTAAACCCCGTTGATGCTGTTCTTGTGCATCTTTTTGAAGCTTAGTTTGCGCCTTTAACAGCATTAATAATTTGCCAGCATAAAAAGATAAGCTGGCAATAATTATCGAGCCTATAACTAAGGCAATAAACCAGGTATTTGACATTGTTAAGCCTTAATTATTCTAAAATGAGCATTATTCGTAATCTGATAAATCGCTATTATCAAACTTTTCCCATAAGTCATCTTCCGAACGAGATGATTTTCCAATCATGTCTTCATCATCCTCATCGATATCTTCGTCATCCCAGCCTAGCTTGGTACGAATTTCTTGGTGACGGTCCATTAGCTTGTTGAAGTGCTCAACTTCATCTTCCGTTAAACTTATTTCGTCTTCTTGCTTGCCTAGAATAAGTTGCAAACGCTCATCCTGTTCAATGGCATGAATTTCTTGTTCTAAAGAATCATCTACTTCAATAGTGCGAATTGCCGCTATCGGAGATTTATCGGCTTTTTTCTTTTTATTTATTGGCTTGTGCGCAGCTTTGTTCGTTGCAGTACCTAACGCAATAGGGTTCTTATTTCCTAGGCGGGGATCTTTATTTGCTTGAGCGTCTTGGGCAGAACTAGATTGAAGAAAAGCTTCTTTCTGACGATTTCCAGATTGCTTGCCGGTTTTCTTTTTCGGTTTTTTGTCTTTAGTGCTAACTAATTTTTCTTTATCAACTTTAATTGCACCATTTGAGCCAGCGCCAGATTTTCTAGATTTTTTCGTTCGTGACATAATTTTAAATCGTTTGTTACCAATATTAGGGTTATTTTACGACATTAATGAAGATAAGGTTAGTAAAAACTCAATAACAGCGTTTACTTTGATTTAGAAAAAGAAAAAAGCGATGGGGTTACCATCGCTTTAGGAGAATCTACTTGCGGCAAAGCCAGCAAATAATAATGTTTCCAATGAAAAAGGTCATCCGAACCTAATTAGCTCATTCCCTGTAATCTTTTTTGCATCCTAGTTATTAGTATAAACGTTTCCGTACATTGTTTATTTTTCTCGGTCTTCCTGACACCTTATTGGCTGTCCCTAAAGTCACTCTTGACTGAAATATTAATCATCATCCTGATGTAAAATTAACCATCACTGTTTTAAGAATTTGTACACTCATAAACTCATAGTTTCGAATGTGGGTCCGCTATCCTTACGGGTTTATTACCTTTTTATTTTTATCGGCTACTTGGTAGCTGGTCAATACTTTACCCAAGTTTCGAAAAGCAGCAAGTTATAATTTTATTTTTTTTTAAAGTAAAAGTGCTTAAATTTAATAAGATGTTGTTTATATTGGTTTAAGTAGTTTCGATTAATAAATAAAGTTTAATAAATATCCGTTATTATGGTCAATGTCTTACAGTTTTTATCGGTCATGTAGTACGTTGTTTCGCTGGCTTTTTATACGAAATCTTTCGTTTATTGAAGGTTGTTTACTCTTGCTTAAATAGTAAACTACACTGAACTATAATCTTGAGATCAAGCTACGTAATAACTTTGATTAAGTGCCTTAAGTTGATTTCATCAGCGGATATATCTGCTTTATAAGCAATAACTTCAACGCCCTTATCAACAGCTTCATTTAATAATTGTGCATATTTAGCATCTACATGTTTAGCTGCTTGTACGCTATTTATACCCGTATGCAATACCGCAAAACACAGCACAGCTCGATTGCCTTGCTCTACCATTTCTATTAATTCGCGCAAATGCTTTTGACCACGTGTAGTCACAGCGTCAGGAAAATAACCTTTACTATTTTCCAGTAAAGTAACTGATTTTACTTCAATGTAAGTATCGGGCTTATCTTCAAAAGTTAACAAAAAATCGATTTTACTGTTTTCACTACCGTATTTAACTTCGCGTTTTAAAGAACTAAAACCCGTTAATTCACTAATTGCACCGTTATTGAGCGCTTCTTCAACTAGTTGATTGGCACGTAAAGTGTTGACGCATATAAAATGGTTACCCGTGGTATGAGTTAATTCCCAACTAAAGGGATATTTACGTTTAAGGTTGTCTGAAGTGCTATACCAAACCGTATTATTGGGTTCTGCACAACCTTTCATCGCTCCTGTATTTGATACATGTATCGTATGAATAGAATTGTCGGGCAATGTTATATCAGCTAAAAAGCGCTTATAACGTTTAATGAGTACAGCATGGTTCAAAGGTGGTGAAAACTTCATTATCATTCAAATATAGATTTTACAATGCTGGGATAGTATCAGTTTTATTTCCATTTATCTGGTCACTAAACTCAACTAGTATTTGCTACAAGCATTGTTGTGAACGCCACTTTCAGGTATCACAAGAGTTACAAAGAAAAATTCGCATAAACTTCTAACCATATTATTAGCTAGTTTTATTGGCTAATTTTTTTGGCTAGTCATATTGGCAAGAAAAGCTTTAGATACACGGATAAATACTGACTTATTTTCAGTATCGTAACCACCATGACCCGTATTGGGAATAATCCAAAGGTCAGAATTTGGCAGATACTTTCTTGAACGCATAACTTCTTCTAGTGGCACACCTTGGTCATTGTCACCTGCAACGATCAGGACGTTTGCATTAATATTTTTTAAATCGTCATTACTAAGCCTTATTGAATAATGCTTAAATTGTTCAAACATAATACGCACTTGTTCATCCGATTTATGAGCGCCTTTTATCCAAGGGTAATCTTTGGCGATTTCATAAGTAAATGATTTTTCTACTTCAGGGTAATCGTCAATAGACCAACTACCCAAAGAACCAATGGTAACCATAGAATCTATTATCGATGGGTTAATTAATGCCAGTTGATAAAGTACATCGCCACCATAGCTAAATCCAAAGGCATTGATCTTATCTAGTTTCAAATATTGGATTAAGGTATTTAAATCTTCTGCAACTCTTTTAATCGACAATGTTTCAGTAAAGGCATCAGATTTACCATGTCCTGTTAAATCAACCAAGTAAACTTGATATTCATTAATATA